>Ga0131853_10023408_pt1 | contig 11156 bp, 5 predicted proteins | sample TergutLab28metaG_FD_92764 | JGI IMG/M metagenome (GOLD analysis project Ga0131853, IMG submission 92764) | Labiotermes labralis P1 segment gut microbial communities from Petit-Saut dam, French Guiana - Lab288 P1 (version 2) (version 2) | ecosystem: Host-associated > Arthropoda: Insects >...
CCTCACGAGGCTGAGTGGACCCCGTTCCAGACCCACTACTACTCAGAAAATCTGGTAGCGCCGGGGATCGAACCCGGCACCTCTGTATCTGTAGCCAGAAACTCTGACCACTAGACCACAGAGACGGTCTGAGCACATAAGAAGTGAAATAAAATAGGAAGTGACATCAAGTTGGTCTTTTAGTCTTCAACTATTGGTATATAATATTTACGGATTTTAGAATGTGTGAATTTTATTAGGTTTAGTTTAAGCAAGGGTCTTAGAATAATTTGAAGTGTAGAGACGTATGAGTATTTATTCACCTTTGCAGAAATTTTGTCTTCACTAAAAATTGTTGGTATTCATAAAATTACTGGGGGCGCTTTTCCCGGTCGTAATGCAGCCGGGGCGTGTGGCTGACCACCCACCCCGGTCTAATGCCGATGTGAATGATTTCAGTGTTTGCACAGGGCATCTTAATTCTTATATTTTAGAAAACATTTGCTCATATTCACAGCAGCAGCAACAACAACAACGACGACGACGACGACGACGACGCGACGACGATGATGACGACGAAAATGACACGGAAAAATTTGACCAACTTCATGCAACTTTTCTGTCACTTATCGGAATTACGCTTCGTTCATAAGGCAGAGCTTTCTATACGTATCAGACAACAAACAGCTTTGTGCATTACAGAAATTTGCCTTTTTACTGCCGGCCTAAAGGACGGTGTAGAGATGTCGTTCTTGTTTGTTAATTCTTTCAGCCTTTGGGTTTGAGGTTCCAGGTGGTGCTCAGTGTTACTTACCTAGTGCGTGCCGGCTTTCAGGCCAAACGGACGGAACATAAAACTGACTTCTTATCTAAATGTAAGCTCTATCGACATGACGAGCTTTGAAAATGAACTAAACGTTCTTTGTACGCACTTATGGCATGGCGGGTAGACGTAGGGACAATTCTTCAGTTAGGCTACCGCCATCTTTTCTAGTAAAAGAATTAGAAGCGTCAGCTGTTTCATAAACTTGGCGTTTCGTCTGAGCTGTGTCCCCCCCCCCCTCCTCTTGGTCTTGAATTGCAGAGTACGTCTGCGTGGTATGGCGTGTAGGTACGGAAGACACTTTACATTACTCGAGGCCAAACAAGTACAAGGTCTGATCATTAGAGGGTCAGACGAAATATGCGCAGTGGTGTCGCCAAATACCCCCCGCCCCTTCCCCTCGAGGCTCGATAGACGTAGCTTTCCTGTAATTAACAGCGAGGTTACTTCTGACAGGAATCCAGAATACTGCCATTGCCACGAGAGCGGAATAGAGTCCGCAAGGACCCACAACGTACCTTCATATCCGACCCAAGGGGCCCCTCAGCGCGGCGACTTCTGCAGAGTCCTTATCAACGCCACTGATGTACGAGTATCAGGATCTAACTTGCTCTGGACAGATGGTTTTAAAATTCACTGTACAGCCTTTCCACGTAATTCGTGGTAACAGTTCCGATTTTCAACCACATGGACTGAATTAATTGGCCATTTTCGTTTGTGGCATAGACCGGTTGTCGTATTTTAGTGAAGTTATGTGCGTGTTGTGGTGAGCCGGGATAGCCTACTCGGTATAGCGACTCGCTACGGGCTGGACGTTCCGGGGATCGAATCACGGTGGGGGGGGGGGATATTTTCCGCACCTGTCCAGACCGGCCCTGGGGCCCACCCAGCCTCCTATATAATTGGTACCTGGTCTTTCCCGGGGGCAAAGCGACCGGAACTTTACCACCCACCCCATCTAGCGCCGAGGTTAAAGAAAGAGTACAGCTATACCACTCCCCCCTCCCCTCTGGGCCTTCGTAGCCTGTTGTAGGGCGATCTTTACGTTACGTGAGTGTTGTCCTTTAACATTTATGGAACCCCTGTGATTAAGTCTGAATTTTCTCGGAAAGCCTGTGGAGTGAAAGTGTACTTTTTGGTTGGTTAAATAAAACTTGCTGAAACTTTTTTTTTAATATTTACTCAGATCTGTGAAACGCGACGTATTATGATTGGCGATTACTTGCTTCTTGATAAACTTACCGGTTCTCAGGTAGTCAAGAAATTCCCCGCATGTTATGGAACCCGAATGTCCATTACCGCATTCGCATGTGCCCGCCACTTGTCCCTATCCTGAGCCAGATCGATCTAGTCCATGCCCCCATATCCCACTTCCTGAAGATCCGTCTTAATATTATCCTCCCATCTACGCCTGGGTCACTGGCAACTTACACTAAAAAATAAACCAAGCGCCGATTGGACACAAAGATTGGCAGGGAAATAAAAATGCAACTAGCAATTAACAAAATTCTGTTCACTAGTTTCACTGTGAGGGAGATGTTCTGCGCAAAGAATTGCAGGAATGCTATGTGCAGCGGCAAGTTCTAAGTCCGTTCACGCTACACAGTGTTATATCTATAAAACACACACTAGGCTGAATAAGACGCTCAGGTAGTTTTAAATTTATCTTACAAGAAAGGCCCGCAATGTATCAGTAGACTGCAACCATTAAAAACGAAACAAAAGAAAACAATGAAGTATGGCGGTTAGTGAAAAGAGAATGATGAAGCTAATTTAAAATTCTTGGTACGTCTATTGTTGACATTCTGGAAGTCATCTTGCAGTACAACGAATAAATACAGCCTGGTAATTCAAACATGGAAATAGTCATCATTCTGCCCATATAGAGGGATGTCTTACAAGATTATAGCTACACAAAAACACACACTGCTACCACAAAGCTTTCAATAATGGATGATTATTAGAAGAAATACCTATGAGATTGAAGTATAAATATTGACGTGTTAATACGTGTTTACAAACTTCTGAGTAACACAAGACCATTCATGGCTATTCATCGGTACCTTATAAATTTATTATGGCTTTATACCAAAAGCATGCGGTCTCTGATTTGCGGAACAAATTCGAAACTCGATCTTAGCCATGCCGTGAGCATTGCTTACTTCTTTTATCGACTTCCTATACATCACGAGGCGGAAGATCAATTCACCTCACTTCACATCACTGTGAATATATGGGGGAAGGGATTTCTGTGTACAGAACCGCTGAATTAAAGGAGCTTTGAAATACAAGTATGCCGGCAGAGTTCGTTTTGCCCAGTAGTAGTTAAAATATGGCCGGCGCATCACGTAAGCCGTATTATAGAAAATAGGCCAGAGGGGTTTGCCGAAATATTTATGTGGTTAGATAAACATCGACATGTGGAACTTCTTATTAGATGATGTCTTCAAAAATTCGTTCGTCTATGTCGTACGTATACCATACGTTCTTGTTCCATGACTAAGTCGCTGGCCCTATGAACCACAGTGGTTTCTGCATGCATCGCCAGGTTACGTTCAGAAATTCTACATTCTGCCTACAGAGTGCATTACGTGTTTTGTATTGGTCTCGGAAGAAACAGTGATTATTTCTCGTTAGAGCTAAAACTTCTTTGTTTTTATAACCTAGAGACGGTGTTTACTGCGCGGTACGAACTGAATATTTAAGTCTAATGTGGGTTAACTTTTGTCTTAAAGGGCTAAACTGATAGACTTTTTTGAACCTGAGTAATTTCTTTCCAAAAACTGTGATTCATGGAGACCTGATTTGCACCGAAACTGAACTGGAACATTTGAAACCCATGGAGCTTCGAGTATACTCACACAAACTATGACCATGGACAAGCTGATATTGGTATTAAATAAATAATCATATTGTTCATAACTGCGTTTGACTGTCCTTATTTTACAAGACAAGCCTACTTTAGAAGAAGTTGACGGTATTCTGGGACATGACGTCTCATTGATTTGTAATTTGTTATAGACGCTACGGAGAAGCGGTTGCCTCCTTTTTCAGGGCAGTTGAATAAGTTGCCTGAAGGACTAATTGAATTATATTGGAAAGGAAATTGTTAGGCGATAGTCGTTGGGAGCCAAAAGGAGGGGAGGTGCTGTGGGATGGGTGGAGCCCGCTGGAGGCAAGGAAAGCGAAATGAAGTCACCGTTGCTCTGTAGGCCTCTAGTTCCTACTAGCACTGCCATACTAATTGAAGCATTTTCCAGGGATTTGTTGTTGAATTTCCAGGCCAGTTAGTCAAACGTAAAAGTAATAGTAAGCCGCTTGAATCCCCGTCTGAATCGAAATGTTTCGTTTTCCCTTCTTGTGGCTATCGGCTAACTTTTACTCGCGTTCGCAAAATTGCGAAAAGCGACTCTTTACTTCGTCAGTTCTCTCTGTCTGTCTGTCCGTCTGCATGGAACTCGGCTCCCAGTGGAAGGATTTTTATGAAATTTTATATTTGATTATTTTTCAAAAATCTGTCGATAAAATTCAAGTTTCACTAAAATTTGACAAGAATAATGGGTATTGCACATTTTTGATCCTATCTCGCTCATTTCTTCATAGAATGAGAAATGTTTCAGGCTAAAGTTGTAGAGAAAATCAAAACACACATTTTGTGTTCAACAACTCCCCCCCCCCCCGAAAATAGGGCCGTTTATCAGATAAATTAGACAAATATCGTTGAGCCGGACAGACCGCAGATGACAATAAGTACGGCGCATGCACATTGCATGCTGAATACCTAAGGCTACAAACACATCCTCAGAATATGTAATACTTATTGCTTCAGCACAACAATGGTTGCACAAACGTGCCTCAGTGCGACGTTATAGTGCATTGACTGTCTTGTGATAAAATTAATATGTACTGCGTGCGTGCGGTACGTCTGGTTGTGTAGTGTAGTTGAACTTAGGTGTAAAGGACATCTGTTTGTGAATTTGTCGTGTAATCGGAACACCTCGTGCTCTAGCTTTTCCTACTGACTGTCCGGTACCGTGTACTTGATCTGCTTCGTCACAAGACATGGCGCGAAACAATTGGGGCCACGCCATGACCCCGACGGTACCTACTGGCTTGACCTGCATGGTGAGGAAATGACGCGTTCGTGTAGGAATCTGCCACAGCGCGCCTCGCGTGCGGTCCGTGGCTGGGGCTTCTGAAAGTGCTCTTGCACTACTCCCGCTGAAAAATCTGTAATCACTGCCAACTGCAATTTCATTTCGGTTGTCTCACTCCACCCTAAAATTCGGAGGATGCAGTGCCGAAACCGTGCGTTCAAAGGTAAAATTAATTGATGATGACTGCGTTCTTCTTGGATGTGGCCTTCAGTCGCTGGTTAATCGAATCCAGTTCTTTCGAAGTAACGTACTGTGGCATCTTTCAAGAGTCGAAATTTCTGGGCCTTATCCACAGACGCAGCTTCATACCCGAAAAGAGGGGAATCTTCAGGCATACCGCTGTGAAATACTTGAGGTAAACAATAGTATTACAGCTAAGCAACCGATGCTGTTGGCCGCTCGGTCCAAGGTGTGGTTCTGCGGCCGCTCTCTTGCTGGGAATGCGGGTTCGAATCCCGCCGGGACCATGGATGTATGTCTCTTATGAGTCTGGTGTGTCTGAGTGCGATCTCGAAACCTTACGTTGAGGAGGCCCTAGCCTACTAGGGGCTGTTGAGTGATGAAAAAAATACACTTATATGATATGTTGTTTACAGTCGTCGTAAATATGTAGGTTATATCAGTCACGTTTAAAATCTTTTTACTCCTAATTATCTCAGACAATTCCAGTTCATTTTAGCCGCCTTTAACATTTCGTACCTCATTTCGATTTGCAAAATATTAACAGTTGTATAACAAACAAGATACAATATATGAACGTGAACTGTTTTTCTGTGGTTCTGGTAGGGAATACATTATCTCAGAATAGTTCTGAACATCCTATTCAGACACCACTCAGGAGTCCTTGCACTGGGGTGATGATAATACGGGGTATAACTTGAAATTACTGGGACGTGTGTTCTAGACGTGGCAACAGGAAATATACATACGAGAACTTGGTTGAAAAGCTGTTCGGAAGAACCCCCGCGACTGACGGCGTAATAATAACTTAAAGCAGGGTGTACGTGTTTTTAAAAAATCTGGGAGTCACCGAAAAAATCTAGGCGCTAGAAACGTGACATGAATCTAGTTCTACGTATTACTGTCAGCCACATTCAACTTTATTAGTCTTGATAGGAGCCATCCTGTTGTGTTAAACAATATGATAAAGTCAAACAGTCAAACACCACACATATGTAGTCATTAATACATAGTTGGCTACATGTTTCGGTTCTAGTGAACCATCTTCAGGCCAGTACATAACTTTGAATTGTGTCATCCCCGTTGTCTAACATAAACTTTTAAGTGGGTTTGAAGTCAATAACACAACTAATTTTTAGTTAGATATTATATTCTAGGCCAAAAGACTACATGTTTCTTCCAGTAGTGGCCATCATTAGGTCTTTGTCATTCGACACACTTAAGAGTACTTTATACAATTGTGTGTTGGCTTGTTTGATGAGGAGATCTCACCATCACGGCCTTTTTTTTTGAGTCTGATATATCTATATGTATAATAGCCAGCACATAATATACGGACATGATGCATTCAGTGAGTGCGCACCATGTCCGTAATTAATTATTGGCCTGAAGATGGTTCACTAGAAACGAAACATGTTGTCAACTATGTATTAATGACTATATATGTGTGGTGTTTGACTAAATAAAGGTAAAAAAAGGTAAAGTGGTCCCGTTACAGGCCTGCTGGGTCCCAGAGGGTGGGTAGAGGTATAGCTCTACTCTTCCATGACCGCGGCATTAGAAGGGGATGAGTGGTCAGCAGCACGCCCCGGCCGAATTTTACCCCCGGGAAAGACCCGGTACCCATTTTACAGGAGGCTGGGTTGGCCCCAGAACCGGTCTGGACGGGCGGAAAATCTCGTCCCCACCGGGATTTTTTTTTTTTTTACTTGTTCTTCTTTTATTCGTGCATGACTAATGTACAGTAACACATAATTTCAGTATACATAATGCCAGTGAGGTTATGATTAAGATACGATGCTGACAGTGGGAATAAGAGATCGTATTAATATTATTCCAGTACTACAGATGACTACAGTAGCACCCTCCGGATCCATTATTGGTCTGATTCCCGTTAGCATCGAGACAGACAGTCAACATTTGCATCAGCTAAAGGAATGGTACAAGATTTCTATGTTATTACTCCCAAACACAAATGATGCCCCCACCATTCACATAGAATCTCCATGATGTAATCGGACTAATTGTCCACGGTATCCCACACATCTACTATGTAGAAAAATCTCCTTTTCGATCCCGGACCGTCAAGCCCGTGGTCAGTCATTATACCGACTGAGGTACCCGGCCCACGACTGAATAAATTACTTTATCTTATTTATTAGTCTTGTCAACACGTGCTACATGTTTCGGGTGTAATGACCAGCTTCAGGCATTAAGTACATGGTATTTAAAACTGTACATAAAATGTATGTATACTGAATCTGTGAGATCTCACAAACTGTACAAGTTATATTAATGTCTATGTAGCAGTAACGTTTAGGTTTTGTTTTATTCCGTTTGTGGTTTTCTTGTTTTTTGTCTTCTTGTTAATGTACGTAAAAACTGTTGAATAGTTGTTAAAAACCGTATTGTAACTCGAATTAATAAAAAAATTAAAACAATTTCCATACTGAGAACTCCCAAATATTAGACGCTAGCGTACAAAATTTAGTGACTGTGGCGACCCAAGACCGGGGTTTATGGATTCCTGCCTTAAAATGGGCAAAGCCAGCTTGCTTCCAAATTCTGTCTGATTTTTCTTTAACAAATCACAATTCCATTGAACCATTTGTACATACTAAGAATTGATCAATCCGACTGGAGCTGTGTCTTAAACATAATAGCAATGTACAGTACATGGCAGCCTGAATAATGTGTTTACGGACGTATTTGGCAGCCTGAGTAATGTGTTTACTGACGTAGTTAGTATGGTGGTTACAAACCTAGTCATATGAACAGTTGTACCTACATGTTCAGAAGTCTTATCTTTGGAATTACTACTTTGCTAAATTTGTGAGTCATGTTTTACTGACGTCCGTCACTGTGAAGATTGCTGTCTTATGGAATGCGACACTTCGCGGTGTGATAGAAATTTACCGGCGCCTTGGAGGAACCTGATGCCTTCATCCTCAGAGAGGCAGCAGGGTTTCCGACAGCTTGTGTGTGTGCGTGCGCGTGTGTGTGTGTTTATGCGTTTACATTAAGAAGCGTATCAGCATCGACGCTTAACTGCAAATTCCTAAGTGATCAGAAATTTCATATATTCGTTTGAATTCAGGGAGAAGTTAGGAGTCTAAAATAAAGTAAAAAATCATGATGTTGTGTAAAAAGACAGCCATGTTTATAAACTATTCAATATGAAAGGCTATAAGTGCCTTCTCATCCATATAGGCGTAATTTGGAGGAGGGGGGTACAAGGGCAGGTTAATGTCCCATCCATTGTTTCTTGTACCTAAGAATCTTTTATTGGGGGTGGGGGGAGTTGTGATTTGAAGAGGGGAAATTAAAAATAAGACTTCTGCAAACGATTATTTGGGTGGTGTAAAAACACAAAATATGAAAAATCTGCATTTGACGGGACGCAGAATAGAGGCATGGTCGATTTTGCCCCCCCCCCCCAGCGTTATTAGCTACGTTACGTCTATATTGGTCCCAATTATACGGTGAAACGTCCTAGAAGATAATACTATTAAATTAATCATTTCCTCCAAAGAGTGGCTTGTGTTCTGAGGTATTTTGTATATTAGCTAGGTAGCCTGGTTAATGATTGACTTCAAGATTTGGATGTTACACTAAGATACGTAGGTATTAATTTGTTAATTAATATATGATCATGTGCACGGGTTAGGTCTCGTTTAATAGCCCCGATACACGCTGTGCCAGATTGTACCGAAATGCTATTTTAAATTGTGCAACTCATATAATTTGCAAGTTTGTGGGTCGATCGGGTGTCCGCGCAGATTAGGGGCACACGATCTCATACCGCCGAAACGCTTGGTATGGTGAGCCCTTTTTTTTGCGTTGTCCGAATCTGATGAAGGATTGTCGATGATAAGCTGATTCTTCCAAGGATTCCTACCTCGTTTTTTGTTGGTAAGGATGTGACAACCCTCTACAGGAAAGGTGGTGTTTGTAATCGGCCTGAGTTGGCCCAATACAAGGTAAGGAAGAAGAACAACAGGAAGGAGGAGGAGGAGGAGGAGGAGGAGGACGATAATTAGTTTATTTTAGTATGGTGTTTATGCCCTTGTTATTCCACGTGCACCAGTTGTGTTTGGTTGACACTTTGTCGTAGGCAGTCTGAACAACTCACGTACATCACAACATTAAACCCAGTACACTTGTACATGTATGGGTTGCGATATATCTGACAAGTGCCTTCTATACTAGTGATTTAGACTTATATTATTATGTGTGCAGGTACCTTCCCAAAGAGCGATAGGCCATAACACTGTTATGACTGATTATTTTTCCACCTAATGCACACAGATTATATTAAGTAGTTATTAAAACATTTAAAATTATAAAAGTTGCTCCAACATGTTTCGGTTTACATGAACCATCATCAGGGAGCTACAACCTGTGCTTAGCTAAAATTACATTTCTGGCTCCAGTATACATGTCGTTATAGATGTTTTCAGTGTCATGGCCGCATGATGGGGGTCATGACAATAAAAACATCTATAACGACATGTATACTGGAACCAGAAATGTAATTTTAGCTAAGCACAGGTAGTAGCTCCCTGATGATGGTTTGCGTAAACCGAAACATGTTGGAGCAATCTTAAGGTGTGTCATCCCCGTTGTGTGAGGCCAATAATACATAGCTGTAGCTTGTATATGTTCATATGTAGTCGCTTAATAAGTTCTTTGGACAACCTGATGATGGCCTACATACAGGGCCGAAACATGTAGTTGTATTTTTTTACGTTTTACTGACCGTGCATCTCAGTATATTTATCTCAGTAATTAACCAACTTGATCACACCTATAGATGTGACGATACCAGATGCTGTATAATACAATTTTGACCTCCTGATGATGAGCACATGTGCTCGAAACATGTAGAAGCATGAAATAAACTTATTGTAAAACAAAAATTTTGTGCATTAAGTTGGTTAATTGCTGAGATAAATGTAGTTGTATATTATATATTGCTACTAATTGTAATATTGTTGTGTTCACGATTGTGTGTATATATAGATATATATGCACACTACAGCTTTGTATTATTTTGGAGCAACTTTCATATTTTTAAATGTTTTAATAACTATTTAATATAATTTGTGTGCACTAGTTGGAAAAATGAAGAATTTGATACTATCACTGCACGGTGCAACCACGAAAGCTGTTATGACTGCTTGCTAAAACATTTTTATAATAATGTTGGATTCATGATATTTATGAATAATACATGTGACTGAGTCTGTAGTAACATCACGTGTGCTGCTGTACATTACACCTTTCTGTAAACCTGATGCAGCCTAATGGTGCCTTCGTTATAGGCCGAAACGTGTAGCAGTTGGTTCTATAAAACAAACATATGTTGTGTTAGAGGATACTTAATGGCTTTTATATTTACCACACAAGGAAGAGAGTCGCTTGAAGGCATATTTTTAATATTAATTTTCCATATTTTCACATTTTCCTAATAAAGAATCGCCTGTAACAGTGACATGTTATTGCAGATAACCACAAGTTAGCAGAGTAGAATATTAAAGAAATGTCCACTATTGTCTTTCATACCTTGTTTAATTTTTAGAGACTGCCCTTTAGTGTAAGACAGACGTCTATAGCAAAAACAGAAGAAGGACAAAATGTGCAACTTTTTTTTTTTACCAGCCAGTGAGTTAAGTACCAGTAATTCTAACGCACACCACTGGACTTTATTCTATAACAACAGCTTAGAACGTGCCAACCTCAGAACTTGTTCCATTCATGCTATGCCCATAATCACACTTCTGTCTTCCAAGCTATTGCTGTCGAACAGTTTCTTCCCGAAAATTCTTTGTATACTTCTTCTTCTCCTTCGTCCGTGATAGATGCCCACATTCATCGCAATAGATATACACGAGATATATATATATATACACAGGGTGTCCCAGGAGGAAAGGACCTAACTTCGGGAGAGTGTTCCTTAGGTCAAACTATAACGATATAACCCAAAACACCTATATCCAAAGTTCAATGGTTACGGA
>Ga0131853_10023409_pt1 | contig 11155 bp, 9 predicted proteins | sample TergutLab28metaG_FD_92764 | JGI IMG/M metagenome (GOLD analysis project Ga0131853, IMG submission 92764) | Labiotermes labralis P1 segment gut microbial communities from Petit-Saut dam, French Guiana - Lab288 P1 (version 2) (version 2) | ecosystem: Host-associated > Arthropoda: Insects >...
GCGCTGACCACGTGACACCCCTGTATCCGCAAAAGTTGGCACTAACTTCGCCGACCGGCGGCAGCCGCTCTGTCGGTATAGTTCGCATGCGGACTAAGGCCACGGAGTTTAGTTTAGTTTAGTTCCAGAGCCCTATTAAGACGCGGTCTCCTCTGAAAGGCTTCACGATACGCCGCAGTCGGTAGGTCTCCTCTGGACGAAAGGACAGCTCGTCACAGAGACCTCTACCTGACAATACACAACACTCACAAGAGACACGACATCCATGCCACCGGCGGAATTCGAACCCGCAATCTCAGCAAGCGAGTAGCCGCAGACCCACGCCTTGGACCGCACGGCCACTGGGACCGGCTGTCCAAATATATTGGAAACGTAATAAAAGCAGCTGGCTAGTTCTAGCCTCAGTGCACGTAGTTGGTCCTGAATTGCCGATGATTCAAAACACGTTCTGTAGAACCCGAGCGTTGCAAGATACGATACTGCCTTGGATACCTGCAGTAATACATCATAACGCTGTATAAATGCAAGCCGTTGGCGAGGAGGGAGACAGATTATTTACTAGCACAGGAAAAATAGGGCATAACGCGTCTCAGTTCTGCCTCTAATGCTGTCACATATTTGGTGCGACGTCACAAATCATAATTTCGGTCTTGAAGCAGCTAGAGTTAGACGCAGTTCGCAGACGATTCATTGCCAGTCAGTGGCCGACATGCTGTATCACGAACCTAAACATTAAATCACACAAAACTACACATTTACCTTTTATTTGTACGGGTATGAACTTGTTATTTGACACTAGGGATGCTTCGTAACCGTGCTGAGAATATCTGAAATCACTGATTTATACTTTTCACGAAACATGACAGTCTGCCGTCGACTACTGATTTCAGAACAGGCGTAGCTAGCAGTGGGCCCTCTTCACCCTCCAGTGCACATCGTACAGTACGACGGGAGCAAACTGTTAGCCACGCCCTCCCAGACAGCACACGCAGATGAATGTCATAATCACCTTGTACTGCACCACAGGGCAGTGCAGCTCAGATTATCCTTAAGAATGCCCTGAGTGGGATTCGAAACCAGAGTACCACAGTTGAGAGAAGGAAGTAGAGGCAACAGACGACTAAATGGATGGCGCTGATATGGAGAGTGCAGCACGCATGGGAGATCTGAAGAGATATTCAACATGAGGTAGGACAACCTGCAGGAAAAGAACCGTTTCGAAAAATATTACTTGCACATGTGAGATTAATATTACAGATGGTGTTAAAGAAACAAGGTGTAAGTTGTGGACCGGATTCTTCTGGTACGGAACATGGTCTGATGGCATGTGTGGCCATGACAGTTACAGTAACACGTGAATAACCTACGTTCCGCCCACACAGTGCGTTTATGTGTTTTGTGTGGATCTGAGAACAAACAGCGATTATTTACCTATACAACATTAACTGACTGTTTTGTATAACCGAGACGAAGTGTGTTTACTGCGTGGTACGGACTGGATCTTTACATGTAATTCAGGTAATTCCTTGTGTTTAAAGGGTTATGGTATAGCCAAGGTGAATTTGCCAGGTATGAGTACCGTCAGTTTAACATTCAACAACTCTACATTCTGCCCACACAGTGTATTTGTGTGTTTTGTGTGGATCTGAGAACAAACAGCGATTATTTCCCTATACAGCATTAACTGACTGGTTTGTATAACCGAAACAGAGAGTGTCATTTGTGAGGTTTTGTGACGAAACCGCTGAATATGTAGGTATTATGATTATGTAGTCCTCAGATTTACATATTCTGGGTTGATAGGCCGTGTTTCCTGGTAAGTTATAACCGACGTTTCGATGTATTATGTTGGTTACTTTACGTCCGTAAATATTTACCGCTCGGAACACTAAAATAATCCACAAAGCCAACAAGCAACACGGTAAATTTTATATAAACATAATATTTCAAAGGGTAAAGAAGGGAAATGACGGCTTTCTGTTGTTCCATTGACATACGCTGATAAGAAGTGACGTTAAGCATTGAATATGAAGTAAATCCTCGTTATGGCTGGCAAACATGGCGGCTGTACAGTCAAGTTCTTACTATGATAGTAACTTTTTAAAGAGAAAGTAGAAATACTTATGTATTTAATGCGGCCGTCTGCGAAGGAGCAGTGTTCTTTTGAACATTACCAGGTTTCGCCCATTTTTCCTTCTGGAACGAGCGACTTATCCGAATTTCATATATAAATATTCAGTCCTTACCACGCAGTAAACACTGTCCGTCTCGGTTACAAAAACCAGTCAGTTAATGCTGTACAGGGAAATAATCACTGTTTGTTCTCAGATCGACACAAAACACATAAATACACCGTGTGGGCAGAACGTAGAATTGCTGAGTGTTAAACTGGCGGTATTTAACTGATAAATAATTATTCAGGTCGTACCGCGCAGTAAACACACTCCGTCTCGGTTACAAAAACCAGTCAGTTAATGCTGTACAGGGAAATAATCGCTGTTTGTTCTCAGATCCACACAAAACACATAAATTCACTGTGTGGGCAGAATGTAGAATTGTTGAGTGCTAAACTGGTGGTACATATAGTGACCACTGGTCTTTAAAGTGTTAAAAATTCAGCCCGTGTCGCGCAGTAAACACAATCCGTCTAGGTTATAAAAAGCACTCAGTTAATGCTGTATAGAGAAATAATTGCTGTTTTTTCTCAGATCCACACAAAACACATAAATACACAGTGTGGGCAAAACGTAGAATTGTGAAGTGCTAAACTGGTGGTACATATAGTAACCACAGGTTTTTAAAGGGTAAAAAATTCAATCCGTACCGCGCAGTAAACACGCTCCATCTCGTTTATAAAAACCAGTCAGTTAATTCTGTATAGGGAAATAATCGCTGTTTGTTCTCAGATCCACACAAAACACATAAATATTCTGTGTGGGTCGAAAGTAGAATTGTTGAATGTTCAACCTGGCGGTACCTATACACACCGCTGTGCATGAGGACAGAAATTCACACAGCCAGTCGTATTCAAGCAGCCGTCAGCACCATCTCAGTATCGCCACTGTGTTACATCGCCCCTCTCCAACCTGTACGTTTCAACCAGACATACACAATTCACATCTCGCCCACAATCATCGTCCCACCGACCGCTGACGTATCAGCACTGTTAACATCCACAGCCCTTCACAATTCCTGACCATACAGAAATGTTTGCTGTTTCCTGATGCAAGCCTGCCCAGAGACACAGTGCAGCAACTGAACGCAACGCCGCGTCACAGCTTTAATTAAAAATGTAACGCAGATGCATTACATCAAATTTTACACTTTGAAGAATTAAATGCTTCTAAATATTTAAAAATCAACTCCTACTTCACGCCAAACACACTGCAATTGAATTAACAAACAAACAAACGGATTATTAACCCCGTTTATTGAAGAATCGCTCTTTATTGTAAGGTCCATACGAAATTCACGAATGAACTGCGAAGGTTTGAAGAGTGTGGTATTTATGAATATCACTGCATTTTAAAGTGTCACACATTCTGGACGCCCCCTTAAGGTGGTCTGCCGAAAGCACAGAAACTGAATTTGACTACTGGATTTAAACTGAATTGCATTTAAATATCCAGCTCGTCCCGCGCAGTAAACACACTTCATCTAGGTTTATAAAAACCAGTCAGTTAATGTTGTATAGGGAAATAATCGCTGTTTGCTCTCAGATCCACACAAAACACATAAATACACTGTGTGGTTAGAGTTGTTGAATGTTAAACTGGTGGTACATATAGTGACCACTGGACTTTAAAGGGTTAAATCTCTGTTATAAAATCAGTCAGTTAATGCTGTACAGGGAAATAATCGCGTTCGTTCTCAGATCCACACAAAACACATATATACACTGTGTGAGTAGAACGTAGAATTAATGAATGTTAAACTGGTGGTACGTATAGTAACCACTGGGCTTTAAAGGGTTAAATCTCTGTTATATAATCAGTCAGTTAATGCTGTATATGGAAATAATCACTGTTTGTTCTCAGATCCACACAAAACACATAAATGCACTGTGTGGGCAGAACGTAGAATTTCTGAATGTTAAAATGGTGGTACATATAGTGACCATTGGGCTTTAAAGGGTTAAATCTCTGTTATAAAATCAGTCAGTTAATGCTGTACAGGGAAATAATCGCGTTTGTTCTCAGATCCACACAAAACACATAAATACACTGTGTGAGTAGAATGTAGAATTAATGAATGTAAAACTGGTGGTACGTATAGTAACCATTGGGCTTTAAAGGGTTAGATCTCTGTTACATAATCAGTCAGTTAATGCTGTATAGTGAAATAATCGCTGTTTGTTCTCAGATCCACACAAAACACATAAATACACTGTGTGAGTAGAATGTAGAATTAATGAATGTTAAACTGGTGGTACGTATAGTAACCATTGGGCTTTAAAGGGTTAAACCTCTGTTATGTAATCAGTCAGTTAATGCTGTATATGGAAATAATCGCTGTTTGTTCTCAGATCCACTCAAAACATATAAATACACTGTGTGGGCAGAACGTAAAATTGTTGAATGTTAAACTGGTGGTACATATAGTGACCACTGGGCTTTAAAGGGTTAAATCTCTGTTATATAATCAGTCAGTTAATGCTGTATAGTGAAATAATCGCTGTTTGTTCTCAGATCCACACAAAACACATAAATACACTGTGTGAGTAGAACGTAGAATTAATGAATGTTAAACTGGTGGTACGTATAGTAACCATTGGGCTTTAAAGGGTTAAATCTCTGTTACATAATCAGTCAGTTAATGCTGTATAGGGAAATAATCGCTGTTTGTTCTCAGATCCACACAAAACACATAAATGCACTGTGTGGGCAGAACGTAGAATTTCTGACTGTTAAAATGGTGGTACATATAGTGACCACTGGACTTTAAAGGGTTAAAATCTCTGTTATAAAATCAGTCAGTTAATGTTGTACATGGAAATAATCGCGTTTGTTCTCAGATCCACACAAAACATATAAATACACTGTGTGGGCAGAACGTAAAATTGTTGAATGTTAAACTGGTGGTACATATAGTGACCACTGGCCTTTGAAGCGATAATTGGCGGTCGGTGTGAGCAGTCAGCATACAGGATACACCGGGTATTCGGCAGAGGGCACACTGCAGTTCCAGGCTGATCATAAGCAATATAAGCAAGATCTCGGGCTGACACATTCCTCTGTAATACGATCAGCCAGTGACGTAGCAAAAAATTCGGAAAGCAGAATTATCTGGAGAGAATTCAGGGCCGTCAATTACTTGAGCCAACTCGTTCGGCAGTCGAGGTATTAAAACTGTAGAACACGCGCCAAATTTTACTGTCGTCGTAGAGTTTTGTGCCGTGCAGCCTGGTGAGTTCACTTCGACACCGAGTCTGGAGCAAGACATGAATACTAAATTCCAACCTGCTTTTGGTAGGATGTGAGTCGCTATTATCACATAAATTTGACACACACTCACACAATCTGTACTTCTCCTGCCACACTAGCAGACACACAGACGCGCAGTATCTCATTCAAAAGCACGTACACTTTATGAGAATTGTGCGTTCAGAAATACCATAACACACGGGGAATTATTCATAGAGGTGTGTGTCAATATAATCAAATATTCCATCTCATGTATGACAACACAACAGACAAAATGGAGCTCATACTTATGTATTAACAATAGCTGTGTGTTCACTGCTGAATTAGAAGCATTTGTGCTTTTTATTGAGTCGGTCCCGAGTTCAGGTCCCGGATAAGAAATCAGTTATCTTCACTTAAGACTCAGTGGCTGCCCTCAGCCTTTCCAAACTGATGCTAAGCAAAGATTTTCTTCCACACAGTTTCAATTTACTGTCCACTTGAACATTCAGCACCACACTGTCTGACATGGTGACGTAACTGGCACGTACCGCACAGTGTTTCCTTTATCGTGTCCCCTAGCAAAGCAGATTTACCGCGTACAAAGCCTGCATCCGCCGGGACACCCCATGGCAGTTGTCGTGGGACACCATGAACATAAATATATACAACATAGTGATAATTAGAACTGCTGAACTCGTAACGTCCGCATCTTCGCCCAGTACAGCTGTCTGTAATACAATGCGACAAGGGACCAACAATACCTATACAGATTTTTAAGTTGGCTTTTGCGTAAAATTGAAACCAATCGAGTGCTGATTACTGGCACGCCTCACTGTTGACAACTAACCTTTTGGCGCCGGAATAATTTTTTTTAAATTTTAGCACACCCTGTATATAAAATGTGAATAATACAGGAACCAAACACGTTAGAATTATGAAACAAACTGCATTTGGAAGAGAAAAAAACTGAGAGTATACACCATATTTAAAATATTCGGTAACTATATTTGTTGAATAAATATATAAAATGCAACTTTGGCGGTTAGCGGTGCGGTACGTCAACTATAGTTGACGTTAGGCGTCTAAAGGTTAAGATATTCGGCACGGATATCATTAACACTTACACAACTGAGGTACTTGGCACGGATATATACATGTATCATCACGAATGTTTTATTCACACTTACACGACTGAGGTTCACCTGAACAATATACAAAAATGAAGGCCGAACTTCGGACACAACACAGTTTCCATTAAAAAGTCAATCGGTTAGTGTCGTCTGTTTAGTGTGACCCAGACAGATACAGAACACATAAATATATTATGCGCGCACACGCTAAGTCACTGTATGCGTTTAAGTAACGACTCATGGAGTAGCTACCCATTGGAAAAGGGGCGTCCAACACTTTTCGGCAAAGAGTCACAACTACAGCTGTTCACTGGTTCGCGGGCCTCAAGCGGGTAATTCACAGTGAGGTATGTACCTAACGGCAAACATTACTCTGCAGTTTCTGTATCATAAACGTAATTTAAAAATGTGGCCAAGGGCCAAAACACTCAACCTAGAGGGCCGCGACTTCGACACCCATGGTTAAAAGGATTACTTTGCATTTGCTACTTAGTACTAAAAATATGGGAACTTTCCAGATCGTTCAAGTTGTTTATGACAACTTCTAGGAACTGGAATTACACATGGACAGACAGGACCACAGCCAACACATGTGGACAGACAGAATCACAGGCAACACACATGGACACACAGAATCATGGCCAACATAGGATTACACACAGGATCACAGCCAACACACGTTTACTCATAGGACCACAACCAACACACGTGTGCACACAGGACCACAGCCAAAACAAGTTGTAAGACAGGACCACAACCAACACATATGGATACACAGGATCACAGCCAACACACAGGCGGCGACGCTCAAAACATCATTCATCGTGTGAGCATTACATCGGTACATTTTTCGGAAGTGGGTTTAGCCAGTCTTCAGCAAGAGGCGGACGAAGGGGATGGGCCGCCCTCAGTCAGCGAGCTGCTTGGTTCAGACTCTCTGACCACAGAAGCAATAAAAACCTCATAAATTCTGCCTTTTAATAGTACCCTAAGTAGAGTAATTAATTACAATTAAACCATTATGTCGCAGGCGTAAATGGAGGAATATTTCCACATATTCTAAGCTCAGATAAATGTCAGAATACAGGAATTCATTAAAATGTGTCGTCGTAAGAAACATTAAAAATGAATTCTTAAATCTGAACACATCATAATTTTGCTTAGCCGTTTAAAACCCAGTAGTTATTATACGTCCCACCAGTTTGACATTCAGCAATTCTACGTTCTGCCCACACAGTTTATTTATATGTTTTGTGTGGATCTAAGAACAAACAGCGACTATTTCCCTACACAACATTAACTGGCTGGTTTGTATAACTGAGACGAAGTGTGTTTATTGCGCAGTACAAACTGTATGTTTATTAAACATTCAGGTTAATCTTGGCCTTTCTCCTCCCTCCGAGTTTATTCTCTTCATTCTGTGTCGGTATAGGGAACTATCCCACTTATTAACCTACGAACCAATCGCCACCGATTACCCTCCGAACTAGGTGCCACGTATTACCCCATGAACTAGATGCTCCGTGTTATCCTACGAACTATTCGCCACCTATAACGTATGAACTAGTCGCTGCCTATTACCTATCAACAAGATGCCACGTATTACCCTGCGAACTAGTTGCCACCTATTACCCTATGAACTATTCGCTCCGTATTAGCTATCAACAAGACGCCAGGCATTACCCTACGAACTAGTTGCCACCTATTACCCTATGAACTATTTGCTACGTATTACCTATCAACAATACGCCACGTATTACCCTACGAACCAGTCGCTACGCAGTACCCATTGAACTTTTAAACAATCAAAACTTTCACCCTGTCGTCTCTCCCTACATTAGTCAGCGCCATGTCTCACCGCTCAGACGTTCTGCAAGTTCCCGTGGGAGCGGAGCATAGAATTAGCAAGCTGTGGCCAGCACTGTGTCGCTGTCAGTGTGGTACTTGCACCGACAGCAGGCAGCTGAGAATGCCCACAAATCGTGTTTCATGTGTGACGTATTCTCTGTAGATCCAGCTCAAAGCAATAAACGGATGAACTACATTACACGCAGCAGTTCGGCCACCATACAGACTGCCTGCCGTCAGAGATTTCCTCTCGTCCATTGCGCAAAGAGCCGCTCTGCTTACCGGGGGCTCTGTATCGAGTGCTCAAGATAAGAATGAGTGGAGCTGTGTCTCCAGTCCCGCATACGCATTCGTACGTTGCTGCTTCACTAAGCAGGGAGCTATATTTACCTTCAAGACAAGAGACAGTAAATTACATCTAGCCACAAATAAAACGGATGTACTTTGAAAGCCATTACAGGACCTTACACAAGGTGATACACAGAATTTCACTTCTTGTTACAAATGTCTTGCAGGAATGTTGCACCTGAAGGTACCCTCAGTATGTTGTTGTTAATTGTTTGTATGCTGTGAGATAGCTACTGTTTATTTACACCTGCATATAATTAATATATGTCATAATTAGTACCGTCAATACACAGCACATATCAAAAAAAAACCAGATGCTTAATTACAACTGGGTTATACTTGGGGACATGTTTCGGCCGTTAAACGACCATCCTCAGGCCAACTTAGAACAATGTTGTTGAGGTACAGTCAAAATTGTTATCCAATGGGATCCCATTGTTTACATTAGAACTTGATACAGGACACAATGGGATCCCATTGGATAGCAATTTTGACTGTACCTCAACAACATTGTTCTAAGTTGGCCTGAGGATGGCCGTTTAACGGTTGAAACGTGTCGCCAGGTATAACCCAGTCGTAATTAAGAATCTGTTTTTTTTTATATGTGTTGTGTATTGACGGTACCAATTATAACATATATCGGTAATACACAACGGGATGGCCCCTACAAATTTACATATAATTAGCCTACAGTATCAAAATTGTAACAAAGCATTATAATTAATGGGAGACCGCGGTGGCACAGTAGTTAAGGTGCTGTGCTACATATCGGAAGGTCGCTGGTTCGATTCCAGATGGTGTAATTGGAATTTTTCTTTGACATAAAAGTCCTTCCGATCGCATTACGGCCCTGGGGTCGACTCAGCCTCTAACAGAAATGAGTACCAGGAGCATTTCTTGGGGGTAAAGGCGGCCGGTGCGTAAAGCTGACAACCTTACCACCATCGTGTGCCGTTGTCATGAAATATGGTAATCTTAACTTCATGTAACCCTCTGGGCCATTCCAGGCCTGTAACGGGACTGATTTACCTTTCTACTATAATTAAAGGAATCACAATTCAGTATATGTCAGTCACACGGCCATACGATGTCAGTGTTAAAATGGCAGAGAATGCTGTCTCTCTCGCACTTACAGCACAACGTTCAGCGCTGTCAGTCTCAATTACAGTAGGCCCAGTTATCGGTACTTCTTGATGGTGTGGTTGAGTGCAACAAAGTTCCGGTCAAAGTGGGCTGTTTGGTGTGTGAGCGGAGAATCACTGGCAATGTGGAAATGTACGAGTACAAAAGGTGTACGGTATACCTGTCTATGGTATACATTTCTATGGTAATCCTGTCCATCCTGTACCCGTCTATTGTGTACCTGTCTATGGCATATATGTCTATTGTGTACCTGTCTGTAGTCTACCTGTCTATGGTGCAGATGTCTATTGTGTATCTGTCTCTAGTGTACCTGTCTATGGTGCAGATGTCTATTGTGTACCTGTCTCTAGTGTACCTGTCTATGGTGCAGATGTCTATGGTATACATGTCTATTGCGTACCTGTCATTGGTATACCTGTCTATGGTGCACATTTCTATAATACACATATCTATTGTGTACCTGTCTATGGTGTACATTTATATGATATACCTGTCTACTGTGTACCTATCTCTGGTGGACCTGTCTATGGTGTACCTGTTCATGCTCCGGCAGTCTCAAGTTAAACACGTACCCTGTAGACACAGACGTTATTAGCAACTGTCGTGTGAGCTGAAGTATTCTTCTGCCCAGCACATCCCACACAGAAAAGTTCCAGAGAAATCTGTTGTTTGAATCTTGATAGCAGAAAAAATCTGAAAACGGAGGCAGCAGATTCCCCAGAAACTGAAGGAACGATGGAGAGAAATGTGTTGTTAGGAGCGTCACGATGTGTGCCGTTCGACAGATATCATGAGCCGACACTGTGGGATGGGTATGTAGCATGTACTGAAGAGAAAAGAGATTTGCCTTGGGATTCGGGGGAACGATCTAAAGTAGAAGTAAAGTCAACTCTTGGAATAGTGGGAAAACCAGGGACAGCTGGAATGATAATATTAAAGCACGTCTTTAAGAAGCTGCGTGAGTGTTTTGAATAAGATTCATCCGGCTTAAGATACGGACCAGTGACGAGGTCTTGTGACGACGACGACGACGACGACGACGATAACAACAACAACAACGACAACAAAACCATCTGACTTGAGGTTTCTGTAAGTCGAAAAATTTCGTGAGTAGCTGAGCGACCATAAGCCAGTCCAGAAGAATTCTGCTCCATGTGTACGTATACTTACTTAAATACTTACTTACTCACTCCACGGTGCAGAGTCCTTCTTGATAAGCTAACTGGTTTGCAGCTAGTCAAGAAATTCCCCGCATTTCACGGAACCCGAAGGTTCATTACC
>Ga0131853_10023410_pt1 | contig 11155 bp, 7 predicted proteins | sample TergutLab28metaG_FD_92764 | JGI IMG/M metagenome (GOLD analysis project Ga0131853, IMG submission 92764) | Labiotermes labralis P1 segment gut microbial communities from Petit-Saut dam, French Guiana - Lab288 P1 (version 2) (version 2) | ecosystem: Host-associated > Arthropoda: Insects >...
ACACACACAATCACAAAAAAACTCAAAAACACCCACACACACAAACACATACACAGACGCAAACACCACACACACAATAAAACGCACACAAAGACCCCCCCAGACACACCCGCACACACACACACACACACAGACACACACACACAGACACACACAGGCACACAGACTAAGGACTTATCAGCACCCCTGTATGACCCTTACAACTCCATTACCGTGGAAGCATATGGAAAGTCTGCTTAACCTAACTTCTTTTTGAATATACGTAAAAATAATTTGTTAGAAAGTCATTTAAATATGTTGCCTTCCATATGTTGGGCAACTAGCTGTCTTTGGTTAATTCGTGTCCTTGAACTACGCCTAACAGCGCCATTTTTAGACTATGCGGACAACGAAGAAGTCGGAGAAGTTGCCGCTCGAGCAAGGCGGTACAGCCATTTGAATTGTTCGGAGCCCCTGACGGCCGTTTGCTGCGGCCGAAAGATTGTGGTCGACTGCAGTCTCTGTAACAGTGTGTTAGAATCCCACTTAGGAAACAAACTATGCACTTAAATGCCAAACTCAGCGTTCCGCTCTGTTATTGTCCCGGTGACTTATGCAACCTTTCGCACGTACACCTTGTTTTCCGCCACGTCCAAAAGGCAAGAGAAAATGCCCGATATGCCGTGAGCAGTGATTTTGACAAACGTGATGCGTGCGTGAGTCTTACTTAGAGTGATTTTTTTGTATAAGATAAGCAGGCCCGTGAGCGCATGTGCTGTGCGTGCTGGATAAATAACGCTACGGAACCACACTCACAGTATTTAATAATTATTACTTCTCCACGGCAACAAAAATTATGCGAACGCCCCTCAATATTACGTTTATACATACATTGTCTCTCTTTTTTTATATTTTCTGTACATTTATTGCAGTACAATTAAGGATAACACATTTTCACATATATATATATATATATAAAGGGGGGATATGTACTGTTAACACTGAACAACTTGTAGATATTCTTATCTGCACTATCGGTCCCTACATAAACAGAAGTGTCAGTGCGATATGAAGGATCGCCTTTTCAAGCTATGGGTGTTTCTATTTGGAATATATTTCTGTTCTTTTCAGTGACGCTGCTGCAAGGCAATAGGGTAGGTTTCCTTGTGAGGGGGATCGGTCCCTCTGCCGACAAAGAACAACATAAATGCAGGAAAGAATGAAGAGACTTACTTTTTCCGTACTGGGATTCGAAAAGACGATCCATTTTTCGAGCGACTAAAGACAGCACACATCATAGTCAGCAAGGTCAGAATAACAGGACAGGATTAGCGTTATTCTATATTGTTCCTTGAATTATAGCTTAAGTTAGAAGTTGTCGTGTTGAATGTCTGTAAGTTTCCTCTCCTTAAATGTGCTTTCAAATTCCATGTTCTCCTTTCAAGGACTGTACTTAGGAGGCCATAATATATAACAATGAATATGTGCAAAAAGCATTGAAATATTTCTCGCACTCCTGAAACTTAAACAGACAATTGGATTCCAAGTTCAGCATCTTAGTGCTTTCGTGGAGGTGAATTCGCGTTTAGTCCTATAGAAAATTAGTTCGGTTTATGACTTTGCCGATATTGTGTTAAAGATCAAGCCTGCTCTGCGTGGCGGTGATAATCAAGACGCAACACGGCTGGAACAGAAAGTTAACTCACATCTTCATAATTTCCATTTAATTAAACATTGATACTTGCGTCTTCTTAACGAATATTTCTGCGTTCTTCAATATTTTACAAAAAAGGCGTCATCGATAGAGGTCTAAATCCTAGAATTCATAACTAGCACCAGCTGGAAATGAGTAGTCGGCTTGAAGATCCAGTCGATTTATCCCTGGGAAAAACTGTATGGGTAGACAGAAAGATGACACATGGGAATAATAAATATTAACACTTAGCATATTTACCTTTTTTTTTTAGTACAGTTTGAAACTTAACGTACCACCAGCTTTAAATGTTTAGAAACTTTGCATCTGCCCACACAGCTTGTTTGCAATTCTCGGAGTAAGAGTAGACAGTAATTATTTTGCTAAATTTTGATCTTTTGCTGTCCGTGAATCTCAGTATAATCTTAGTAATTAACCAACTTAAGACACAAAACCTTGTTTTATAATAAGTTAATTATATGCCTCTACATGTTTCGAGCACTATTGTGCTCATCGTCAGGAGGTCAAAATTGTATTATACAGCATCTTGTATCGTCACACCTGTAGGTGGCCGTCCGGTGCGCAATGTATTTAAAATGCCACTATGCTATTAACCTTTTGACGCCTAATGTCAACTATAGTGGTCGTACCGCACCGCTAACCTCTAAAGTTGCATTTTATACATGTATTCAACAAATATAGGTACTGAATATTTTAAACACAGTATATACTGTCCGTTTTTTTCCCTTCAAAATGCAGTTTGTTTCATAATTCTAACGTATTTGGTTCCTGTATTATTCACATTTTATATACAGGTGTGCTAAAACTAAAAAAATAATTCCGGCGCGAAAAGGTTAAGACAGCAATGTACAGTCTTATGCTAAAATTATGTTAAAATTTTCGTAATAAAAGAGCGTTATTACAGTCTTTTGTGTCCATAGATCTTGTAATAGTTACACAGTCGAGAGGAGAATGATGTTAATAATCACCATCAAAATACAGAAAATGCAGTGCAGAATTATAGGCTTTGGCGCAATAGTATAATAATAATAATAATAATAAAGACAAAAGTGACCTTGTCTTGAAAATGACAAGTGATATCAAGATGAAACCTAGAGAGGTATTTCCAGAAAAATGTAGCGTTTATGAATACTTTTGTATTGCTGACAATGCAGTGTGTCCAACATAGTTATATTTGCTGCTTCCCTTGCCTGTGCCTCGACGTGAACAGTTGAACGTTGTCTTTCGTCCGTCATCCTGATACAAGTCTCACAGAACACATGAGCGTCGTTTCAAGCAAGTTAGAAAGAGAAAACTACAGATTTAATTGATGCCTTCCAAGTTGCAAGTTTCTCTCAAGCGATGCAAGTGATGATCTTTGTTCGTGCTTTCTCATTGTCCTTTAAGCTTCTATTAACAAAGTTCTGGTGGAATTGTGACGTAATTTCCGGTCTCCTCGCGGTTTGTGACTACTTTACCTCTTCCTCTTAACCGTTTGTAGTTCCAGAAACTAGAAGCATCCAAAGAGATTAAGTCATGGAGAAATTACAGCTGAATACCGTCCCTTTTGAAGCCAATATGAATGTCGGCTCTGATTTTGATATTAATTTTCTTCAACCGTGCGCTGGTTTTGTTAGGCCGTACGTACTGAAGCCGTAACCTAGTGTTTGCGACGCGTCTTTAATTTGTTCTTGCTGCTGGCGCATTATTGTGAAAACAGCATGGTAAAACACTAGTTTAAAATTTAAATACGTCTCATATGGTTTTATGAATTTGCGTTGGGAATTCCAGTATTATATGTAACTTTTTATGTTACCAGTACGGATTTGACGGTTATTGTGTGTTTTGTTGATTTGTAAGAGAGTGATACTTGCTTTTGTTTTATATATCAATGTATGTTGATTAGTAGATGATATATTTGTACCATTATTAGTTTTTATTATTATTATTTGTTATTATTTTTTAACTGCAGTTTATTGCAGGGATCAAAACAAAACGGCTCGTGTTTGGCTTCAGTACTTGGCCTAGACCTACATAGAACTTAATTTGTAGCTATTGTCATAGGACCATAATTGCATAAAACCAAATATGAATAAGTGCCTGACATAGAATCGAGTAATTATAATTTTTTTATCTGCCAGCTTCGACTTTAGGAGGAGTAAAGTATTTACTTGTCAATATCGAAGGTAAAATGGAAGGTAGAATAATTAAACTGAATAACACATGCAAACTTCTGGTCGGTATTGTTGGTGTTAATTTCTTCGGCGACAGAGAAAACTGTGAAGAAATATATCGAAGTTTTTTAATCGCTATTCTTGATTTCAAATTTTCGCCGTGTTCTGAATATTGTGTGCTTTCTTCTGAGTAATTCCCCGGCGTCTGAATTATATATGCCGACGTTTCGGAACACTCTGTTCCATCTTCATATGTGGTTAGGCATCTATCTGGCTACGAAGATGGAACAGACAGTGTTCCGAAATGTCGGCATATAAAATTCAGACGCCGAGGAATTAACCAGAAGAAAGCGTACAATATTTTAATCTCTAGGTGGTTTAGGATGAAATTCTGAGTGATAATCATTTCCCGCGAAACATGCAGGAAAGCCACAACGTAAGTAAAATTAACCCCTTTTAGCTGTTAACTTCAAATATTTTGGAACGACATTGATAAATTAAAATTGCATACATGTGGAAATTAAGGGCAGATTAAATTTTCTGGAATTCTCGCTACTTCCGGTGCAGAATCATTTTTATTCCCCTGTTCTTTCTAGAAATATTAAGTTCCAAATATTCAAATCAAAATTTTGTTTGTTGTTTTATGTGAGTGTGACCAGTTGGTTTATTACAATAAAGTCAGAACTCACGCTGAGAAAGTCTGTACGGAGGGTGCCCAGGAAGATATTTGGGCATAAGCCGGAGAAATTTAGCGGAAACTTGAGAAAACTGCATGAAGGGGAATTTCATGATTTTTACCCTTCATTCAGTATTGTTAGAATGATAAAATAAAGGAGGATGAAGTGGGCGGGGCGTAAGGTAGGGCAGAATTATTGCTTACAGGGCATTGCTAAAAGATCTGACGGACAGAGATTACTATGGATACATAGGACTAGATGGGAGTATAAAGTTAAAGGAAAATTTAAAGTTATGGATGAATGTGGTTTAAGAGAGAGATCAGTCGTAGGCTCAGTTCTTCAGGTTCTAAAATGTGTAGCGAATTTCGTCACTAGCTGAGCTTCTCAAAAAGTTTCTGCTTTCTTGAGCTTTCTGTTATTGTAATTCTTGTTCCTCATCACTCTTCTTCGAGTCTTGTTCTGCGATCTGCGCTCTTCTTGTATTTTATGTAGCGTAGGTTTGTAGTTTTTTTACCGACGTTTCGGGACAACCTATCGTTCCCATCTCCGGTAACAAACTACCAATCTGCACTGCGTAAAATCCCAGGGGACTGACGATCTAATTTACGCCGCGGCCGAAGCCTGAAATCATGAATCCGATTCTGAAGTGGAGCAATCCAGTTCTCGTGTTGACAACGTGCTCTCTTAATATCGCTTTTAATATGACCTACTTTTACGTACCTTTGTCTCCGAACTGGTCTCTTGCGATGAATTTTTGTCAAAGAACATTTCACTATGCATGTCCTTCTCTTTCTCGGTCAGTCGATGAGTGATCCAGGTAGTTTAGTCATGCGATCCTTCCAGATAACTGGTTAGGTTGTGTGTGAATGTGCGTGTTAGACCATTCAGTCGACTCATTAAGCCCACTCCTGTGCAATGAGTCCAATTCAGTGTAATGTATTCCAGTTTAGCGAGCCGGTCAGTTGGTCTAATTTATCCGTTAAAGCTCTTAAACTGGTCCGGGTTCTGGGACAGGTGGATGTGTTTATTGAATTCCCCGCGGTTCAATTTAAGGTTCTGCCTGCGTTTTGTCTCTTCTGTCAACAATCGTCATGTGGGTTAAGTGGAAGTGTGGGGGAATCCCCCGCTTTATTATGCGCACACAGAAACTGAAAGTGTATAGTAGCAATGCTGGGAGTCCCTTAATGTTAACTGTTTTCCCTCTAATGGCAATAGTTCAGCGAGGGTTTACTCTCGTCATTTTATGCCTGACCAATACTTATGTGTAAGAACAACGCACTGCTACATTACACGTAAATTTTCTGGCCCGCTTCCCGGAGAGTATAAATCGGGTAACGTACCTGATACTGCGACATTATGACTTGCGGTTTAACCTTTTGGCGCCTGAATTATTTTTTAAATTTTAGCACATCCTGTGTATAAAATGTGAATAATACAGGAAGCAAATACGTTAGAATTATGAAACAAACTGCATTTTGAAGATAAAAAAAACGGAGAGTATATACCATGTTTAAAATATTCGGTACCTATATTTGTTGAATAAATATATAAAATGCAATTTTGGCGGTTAGCGGTGAGGTACGTCAAATACAGTTGACGTTAGGCGTCTAAAGGTTAATTATTCTCAGACAGACACTTTAAATGAATTCATATTTCGTGGATTCAGTCATTGAAGAAAAAATGTAGTTTATTTACGGGGAAAAAGAGAGACAATGTACCTATAAAGCAACAATAAGACGCGTTCGTGCAAACATTGTTGCAGTGGAAAGTATTGAGAATTACACAATTTGTGTGTGTGTTTCTAGCCTTGGGTATCCAGCATGCCATGCGCATGCACCATAGTTTCATCTGTGGCCTGTCCCGCTGTACAATATTTTTTTACATTATCTCATAAATGGCTTGATTTTGGAAAAAAATTTCTGAACGCAAAATGTGTGTTTGGATTTTCTCTACAACTTTATTTTTTCTGAAACGTTTTTTATTCTAAGAACTGAGCGAGATATGATAACAAATGTATATTGGTCTTCAGGTCAAGTAACCTTTATTCTTGTCCGATTTTAATGAAACTTGACTAGCTTCAACAGATTTTCGCACCATCCTCAAATATCAAATTTAATGAAATTCCGTCCAGTGGGAGCCGAGTTGTTCCATGCGGTCGGACGAACGGACAGACATGATGAAGCTAATAGTCGCTTAAAGCAATTTTGCGAAAGCGCCTAACATTTATTGTCCATTTCATGAAGAGAAACATATTCTTAGACGGATTTGTGAATATCACTACTTGTTGTCGCATACATGGGCGAGAAAACTTGTATCGGTTTTGGATATTTTCAGTTTTAAATATGCCGAGTCTTTTAGGGTGCATGTCACATAAGTCATAATAAATTTTCAGTAAATAGATTTGTAAGGAAACGTACACTGCTTAGTCATTACGTTATTTAATGTTACACTTTTACTTTACACATTATTGAAAAGCGTCGAATGAAATGTTAATAGATTAAAATCATTAAACTTTTGGCGCCGGAATTATTTTTTAATTTTAGCACACCCTGTGTATAAAATGTGAATAATACAGGACCAAATACGTTAGAATTGTGAAACAAACTGCATTTCGAAGAGAAAAATACGGAGAATATACACCATGTTTAAAATATTCGGTACCTATGTTTGTTGAATAAATATATAAAATGCAACTTTGGAGGTTAGCGGTGCGGTACGTCAATTATAGTTGACGTTAGGCGTCTAAAGGTTAAGTATTACTGCTACCTGCTGCTACAGCAGGTAGCAGTAACGGTCTGACAAATGTGTGACGCTGTACCTGCAGTTTTGTGCTCCTGATGATGGCTGGAAAACCCGTCTGAAACATGTAGAGCGTCTTACAGAAATAAATAAATTTGAGAAACTTTGCATCTTGTTGGTTGTATTCTGAGAATATATTAGCGACGCACGGACCTATGAACATTAAATTTACTTGCCTGCATTCGTTTTTATTTTGTCAGTGTCTTACAAAGATTGACGGTTAAGTTCTAAAATATCCCCGCGTTTCTGCGCAGGCTTGCGACAGTGTGTTTCACCCCATTATCGCGCCTCTGGTCACTGCTAACGATTACCCGTCGGGCTAAATTCGAGTAATTGCTTGTCTGAGGATTTAGTCTGCTATCCTTTGTAATCTCGGTTTTTTCGTTGCTTTTGTGTTATGTGGAATAAAAGCTGCAAAAACTTCTGCTGCTGTTGAGTTTGCAGTTAATCTTCATCATTATGGTGGTGCCAGAGATGGCTGGGATGCTGCACCCGCATCAATACGTGTTATAATCTGCTTGAGATGTTAAGTTTACGACTTTTCATTTCTAGAATGTCTTTCTATGAAAGAGGATTTAAACTAACACAAATGTAAACGCGGAGGAATTGTCACGTACTTTGAGAAATAAAAGGAACAAGAAATTATCGTACTCTATAAATTTTAGATGTAGATTATCATCATATTCACCCTAATGACTTTTCAAGTAAAGTCAGAAACGATAAAAAAAACATGAATTCAGAAACATCAAAATCCATTAATCGAGAAAAAAAATAAAATCCATGAATAAGTTCTATGATTAATTCGGTGGGTTATGCAACGATCTGCGGTTCTTGTTAATATTTGCCATTTTGTAAAAAGGAAAGAAATCCACTTGTACCTTGTTTTCCTTATCTTTTGGTAATATATACTGCTCATAATTATGATCAACAAAGCACAGAAAATGAAAATGATATCGCAAGTTTAAAGGAAACTCAACATAACACAACAAACATCACGACAAGATGCAATAACTACAAGTAGGTTATATTTGGCTGCATATTTCTGCCGTAACCGGCCATCTTCAGACAAACTAAGAACAATATTAAGGTACAGTAAAAATAGTACTCAATGGGATCCCATTTCTTTCACATTAAAATTTGATAAAATATGAAAATTCTTACTTATGATCAAAGCAGTGGAATAGTAAGGTAAAATGGTAAAACTAAATCTTCATGTACTGTATTCGGGCCTCGCAATGTTTCATACACTAATAATAAAAGTAAAGTGATCCCGTTACAAGCCCGGAGTGGCCCAGAGGGTGGGTAGAGGTATAGCTCTACTCTTCCATGACCACGGCACTAGAAGGGGGTGAGTGGTCATCAGCACGCGCCGGCCGAACTTTACCCCCAGGAAAGACCCGGTACCCATTGTACAGGAAGCTGGGTGGGCCCCAGGGCCGGCCTGGACGGGCGGAATATCTAATCCCCACCGGGATTCGATCCCGGACCGTCCAGCCCGTAGCTCAGTCGCTACACCGACTGAGCTACCCGGCCCACTCATACACTAATAATACTGTGTATATGTCACCAACAAAACGGAATTCGTGTGTCGTTATCACAGCAGATAGGTACTTTTTTTGCCTATTGCGTCTCGTATTCATACTAGACGCAATAGGCAAAAAAGTACCTTTCTACTGTGATAACGACACAAGAATTCCACTTGGTTGTTGACATATATACTGTACTATTGGTGTATGAACCATTGTGAGGCCCGAATACAGTACATGAAGATTTAGTTTTACCGTTTTACCATACTATTCCACTGCTTTGATCATAAGTAAGAATTTTCATATTTTATCGAGGTTTCATGTGAAAGAAATGGGATCCCATTGAGTACTATTCTTACTGTACCTTAATATCGTTCTTAGTTGGCCTAAATATGGCCGGTTACGGCCGAAACATTTAGCCAATATAGCCTAATTGTAATTATTACATCTTGTTTGATGTATGTTGTGTATTGACGGCACATAATACAGTATATTATACAACAGAAGAGTTACATTTGACGTATTCTGTTGCGTATGTTTTTACACTTCCAAATGAAAACTGTCAGACTAATATCTTCTTTTTTTAACTGTCTAGTTATGTATATCAGTCATCACTTTACATATTATAACTTTTAAAACAGTAACATTGAATAAAAGTATAAACGGTATACACGAATTATAAAAATAATGAGGACGAATAGAAATGAGCTGTTCGCGCTGTTAAAACAGGGCACAGTAGCTGAAGAACTGAATCACAATGAGAGAATTAATGTGCAAATAAAGAATGGAAATTAAACGTACAGAACTCCGCGTACGTATCTTGGCAACAAGCGGAATTGCTATCTAACAAACACAAATGTGGTAAATGCAATAATTTATCTAAAGTACCTTGAGATATATATATAAAAAAAGTCTCACATGCATAAGGAGGGGATGTTGGAGTTTACATGTACCCTTGTGGTATTACTGCCGACTAGTGCATATCACATTGTGACTAGAAGCAGATTCTGGTCGAATTCAATAGAAAAAATGAGAGTTTATTCTAAATATCCTAGACTTTCTCAGCTGAGTCTGAAATACGACATAATTTATAAAATGCATTATTTAAAATTAAAGAACAATTTTGTGTAAAGCCTAATGTGGTGTTGTGTGTTTGTTCATGATTATGTTGCATTTTATATGGACAGACATTTGTTAGTGCCTGGTACTTGCCTTCATACGAGTAATACAGTGAAGGAAATAAAGGCAGGCCATAATGGAACCACTGGGCAGTTGAATGATCATTTTATGGAACTGAAAGGAATTTTATCTGTCACCATTGATTTTGATATATTCCGAGTTCATGACCATGTTTTCAATAGCTAATAAATCTTAATAATCAAACGGCTGTCAACGAGTTCATTTGTTCTTTTTTTTTTTTTAATTCCAGATATAAATACACGTATGTGTGTAAACTCCTGTAGCTACGTGTGGCTGGAAGAGCGCGTTCTGTTGATCGTCCCATCAGGCCGAAACATGTTGGTGTTGCGATAGTAAATGTGCTGCTCTATGTGAAAGTTGTGACCTAATGAGTGTTGCTTTCGTTGATTAGACCATGGAAAGGAATGTGGAATCTGGAAACTCACTTTTACCAAAATTCACGTTAATTTTATTAGTGATATTTTCCCGGCCTTAAATATGAAGGATTTATCGCCCTGGTTAAGCCTTCCTGAATTAGGTAGTGACATTTCTTCTACACCAGATGTAATGGTTACGTCACCACGACTAGATTATTTCCAAAAGCTAATGCTACTTCCTCCACACCAGATTTAATGGGTAGGCTTATTACGTTAAGTTAGTTTTTTCTGGAATAAGGTGCTGGAATGTCCTCTGCACTGAATATAAATGCTATATCACCATAATTTATTCTTATTCATTTTAATAATGTTTCTTCTACACAGGCTATGTTATAGCCATACCGCTATCGCCTTTTTTCCGATTCTCCTTCATAAGAAGAGGAAAGGCTTAGAGTAGGAGGACGTAGTTCCAGTTCTTCTTTTTGACGCCGGAGTAATTATTCGGTGTAATGAATAAAATCGAGAAGAATGAGATGGGCTGGGCATGTGGCGCGTATGTGTCAGAAGAGGGGGCGTATAGGGTCTTGGTGGGGAAACCGGGGGGAAAGAGATCACTGGGGAGACCTACGCGTAGATGGGTGGATAATATTAGGATGGATCTCCAGGAGGTGGGATGTGGGTATATGGACTGGATTGGCCTGGCCCAGGATAGAGACAGGTGGCGGACGCTTGTGAGTGCGGTAATGAACCT
>Ga0131853_10023412_pt1 | contig 11154 bp, 5 predicted proteins | sample TergutLab28metaG_FD_92764 | JGI IMG/M metagenome (GOLD analysis project Ga0131853, IMG submission 92764) | Labiotermes labralis P1 segment gut microbial communities from Petit-Saut dam, French Guiana - Lab288 P1 (version 2) (version 2) | ecosystem: Host-associated > Arthropoda: Insects >...
CTGTTCCGTGAGGACATGGAGGCGCTGCGGGTGCTGCCGCCCCGCGACTACATCGGCGCCGTCGAGTCGATCAACGAGGTCGTCGAACTGGTCGAGAAGTTCGTCGCCTCCGGGGCGGCCTACGTCGTCGACGACGCCGAGTACCCCGACGTCTACTTCCGCGCCGACGCCACCACGCAGTTCGGCTACGAGTCCGGTTACGACCGCGCGACGATGGACCACTTCTTCGCCGAGCGCGGCGGCGACCCGGACCGTCCTGGCAAGCAGGATCCGCTCGACGCGCTCGTGTGGCGCGCCCAGCGGCCGGGCGAGCCGTCGTGGCCGTCGCCGTTCGGCCCGGGACGTCCCGGCTGGCACATCGAGTGCGCGGCCATCGCCCTCAACCGCATCGGCTCGGGCTTCGACGTCCAGGGCGGCGGCAGCGACCTGATCTTCCCGCACCACGAGTTCTCGGCAGCGCACGCCGAATCCGCCACCGGCACCGAGCGTTTCGCGCGCCACTACGTCCACACCGGCATGATCGGGCTGGACGGCGAGAAGATGTCGAAGAGCCGGGGCAACCTGGTGTTCGTCTCGAAGCTGCGCGGTGAGGGCGTCGATCCGGCCGCGATCCGACTCGGACTGCTGGCCGGCCACTACCGGACCGACCGCGCGTGGACCGACGAGGTCCTGGCCGACGCGCAGACGCGACTGGCGTTGTGGCGCAAGGCCGCCGCACTCGAGTCAGCCCCGTCCGCCGACGACACGATCGGTCGGCTGCGTCAGCACCTGGCCGACGACCTCGACACGCCGAAGGCGCTCGACGCGATCGACGGCTGGGCCCGTCGGGCTGTCGACCACGGCGGACCGGACGCCTCGGCGCCGGCCGCGCTGGCGACCGCGGTCGACGCGCTGCTCGGCGTCGACCTGCACTGACGGCGTCCGTCACAGCCGGGTGAACAGCTCCCGGTCCTCCTTGAATTCGGCGAGGATCTCCGAGGTCAGGGTGGGCCGGGTGTCGGCGATCGCCGACAGGTAGTCGTCAGTGGTCGCCGGTCGGCCCGACCGCTCGGACACCTCGCGTTCGAACGCGGCCTGAGATCCCTTGCGGGCGGCGAACTCGATGTCGGCCGGGGTGAACAGTTCGCTGGCGGTGACGAGACGGTCGAGGTCGATGTTCCCGGCGGAGTCGCCGAGATACCGTCGCCACACCGCGCACCGCGCGGGTGCGTCGGGCGGCCCGACCGGGATGAGGTAGTCGAACCGTCCCGGACGCAGGAACGCCGAGTCCAGCGAGCGCACCGAGTTGGTCGCGCACACCATCAGGCGGTTGTCGTTCTCGCGGAACGACGGAATCAGTTTCAACAACTCGTTGGTGACCCCGTGGGCCGGATTGGTGGCGAGTCCCGTTCGCGCACTGGCGATTTCCTCGACCTCGTCGATGAAGAGCACCACCTGTTCGAGATCGGCGAGATCGGCGAACACCTCGCGCAGGGACGCGGCCAGCCCGCCGGGTCCCGACGCCGCCAGGCGGGACGGGAAAAGCTCCACGAACGGCCAGTCGAGACGCGACGCGATGGCCTTCGCGAAGCTCGTCTTGCCGGTGCCCGGTGGGCCGAACAGGATCACGGCCTTCGGCGGTTGGACGCCGTAGCGATCGGCCACATCGGGATGTTCGAGCGGTGACACGATCCGTTGTTCGATGACGTCCTTGACGGCCTCCATCCCGGACATCTTGTGCCACAGCCCAGCCGGCATGACGCGCCCGCCGAGCTCGCTGAGCAGGGTCTTGTCCGGGCCGAGGGGCTCGAGTAGTTCGTAGTAGACGAGTCCGTCCCGGCGCAGGTAGCCGGAGTGCTCGAACGCGGCCGATCCGGTGGCGGCCTCGGGTAGCACCGCCGAGATCCGGTGGGCGCCAGCACCTCGGAGTCGCCGCTCGAGGTGAGCGAGCAGGTCGCTGCCGATACCTCGGTTGCGCCACCGCGATCCGAGCGCGACCAGCAGGATCCACGCGCGTTCACCGTGGACCTGCGCCACCGCCATGCCGACGAGTTCGTCACCGACGACCGCGACGACGGCGGGTTGACCCGCCCGGGCCGCGGCCATGACCTCGGCGAGCGTGAAGACCGGTTCCGGTGACCCGGGCACCCGGCTCTGGTCCCAGATCTGGATGGCCTGATCCAGATCGTCGTTCTGGAAGTCTCGCAATCGCCACACCGGCATGTGCGTTCACCTCGATCCGTCGTCGGCGTGATTCCAGTAGACACGGCGGGGTGTGCGCTGTCAGGGCCTGAGCGGAAACGATTCCGCTCCGAGACGCAGGAAAACTGCAGGTCACGACCGCGATCGGGCGCGACTCCGTGTGGGGAGCCTCACCGGGCGGGTAAATTGTGGCCAGGTGTACCGCGACGCTCCGGAGGCGAGTGGGACATGACGCCGGACGAACTCATGAGCGAGGCCTGCCGACTGGCGATCGAGTCGGTGACCAACAATTGGGGTGGGCCGTTCGGCGCGATCATCGCCCGCGGCGGCGATATCGTCGCGCAGGGTCAGAATCGCGTGCTCCTGACCGGTGACGTCACCGCGCACGCCGAGATCGAGGCCATCCGCAAGGCCGTCCAGGTGCTGAATGCGTCGGCGCCCAGTATCTCCGACGAGCATCGCAACGAGTCGACGCTCAGCCTGGTTCCGCGATCGCACGGCTCGTCGGACCTCGTGCCCGAGCGCGCTCGGATGCTGATGGGGCTGGAGATCTACGTCAGCGGTGTGCCGTGCCCGATGTGCATGAGCGCGATCTACTGGTCCCGGCTCGACGCGGTCTACTTCGCGAGCGATCTCGCGGCTACCAGCAGCATCGGCTTCGACGACGCTTTCCAGTACGAGGATTTCGCGCGGCCGTTGGCGGACCGGTCGGTCAAGATCGAGCAACTGCGTCCCGATCTCGGTGCCGTGGCGTATGCCACCTGGTCCGAGAAGCCGGACAGACACCCGTACTGACACCCGTCGATCGCGGTGCGTCAGCCCGCCCCGGTGACGGTGAGCCACAGCAGCGCGATGTTGAGCGCGATGATCAGTCCGGCGCAGGCCCAGGCGACCGCGGTGGTGGCGGGGGCGTTGCTCTCGGATCCCATGATCTCGCGGTCGGAGGTCATGCGCACCAGGGGGACGAGGGCGAAGGGGATGCACAGGCTCAGCACCACCTGGCTGATGACGAGCGCAAAGGTCGGATCGACCCCGATCCAGAGGACGATCAGTGCGGGAATCAGCGTGACGATCCGGCGGGTGAGCAGGGGGATCCGCATGTGCAACAGCCCGCGCATGATCTCGGAGCCTGCCGCGCAGCCGACCGACGTCGATGCTAGGCCCGACGCGAGCAGGCCGACACCGAACACGATCGCGACACCCGGGCCCAGTGACGCCTGGATCGCGGCGTGTGCGCCCTCGATGCTGTCGGTGCCGGGAACGCCGGGCAGGGCCGACGCGGCCAACAGCAGCATGCCGATGTTCACGCCGCCCGCGACGATCAGGGCCCCCGCGACGTCCCAGCGGGTGATGCGCAAGAGGCGGTGCAGTCGGGGTCCGTGCCCCGCGGCGCCGTGGCGGTCGCGGGCGAGCGCGGAGTGCAGATAGATCGCGTGTGGCATCACGGTAGCGCCGAGCATGCTCGCGGCCAGTAGTACCGTCTCGGCGCCGTCGAACCGCGGGACCAGACCCTCGACCGCCTCGCGACCGGAGACGTCGGTGAAGGCGAGTCCGGCGAGGAACCCGATCGTGATGATCGCCAGCAACCCCATGACGACGAACTCGAACGTCCGCTGCCCGCGACGGGACTGGACCGACAGGATCAGCATCGACACGACGCCGGTGATCAGTCCGCCGAGGAGCAGGGGCAGCCCGAACAGCAGGTGCAGCGCGATGGCTCCGCCGATCACTTCGGCCAGGTCGGTTGCCGCCGCCATCACTTCGGCCTGCAGCCAGAACGCGCGCCGGTTGCCGGGGCGGAGCCGTGATCCGAGCATCTCGGGCAGCGAGCGCCCGGTGACGAGGCCGAGTTTGGCCGAGAGGTACTGGATGAGCACGGCCATCGCGTTCGCGAGGACCAGTACCCAGATCAGTAGGTACCCGTACTTCGCGCCGGCAGTGAGGTTCGCGGCGACGTTCCCGGGGTCGACATAGGCGATGGCGGCGACGAACGCCGGTCCCAGGAGGGCGACGGAACGCAAACCGCCCCGCAGGCGGTGCGGGGCGGGTGCGGTGATATCAGTGCTCACTGAACTCCAGAGGCGCGTCTCGAACGACCGACCATCGGTTATTCGTTACTGCGCACTATAGATTTCGGCGACCCGAAAACTCAACCGATAGAGTTCGGGCCGCCGATATCCAGTGGGTGCCGATGGCTAGTGGAGGACCGTGAGTGCGCGCTGGAAGCTGTCGATGCGCTGCGGCAGGCCGTGCGTGCCGCCGTTGACGATGCGCGAGACGCTCTCGATGCTGCCGGTGTCGGACACAGCGTTGAGATTGCGGGACTGCCAGTACCACGCGGCGGTATCGAACGCGTTCTGCGGCGTCGACATCAGCTCGGGGTGCGCGATGAAGTCGATGCCGAGGTAGTTGCTCACGCTCTCGTAGTTGCTGCGACCGGTGACCTGGATCGCACCGCGACCCTTGTACCGCTCACCGTCGCCGGGGGCGACGTTACCGAGGTCGGAACGCCACTCGTAGGCGCTGCCGGAGGCGTACTCCTCGAACGTCCGGAAGGAGTCCGACTCCACGACGAGCTGCGCGATGAACGCGGCCTGGCGCACGGGCGTGTCGATGGCCGCGCGGGAAAGTGCCTCATTGAGGGGCGCGATGTACCCGGCAAGCTGCTGGGGGGCCACCTGCGGCACGATCCGGGTGAGCTCGTCCAGACTGACCGAGGCGGGGGCCGGCGGCGGCGGAGGAGGCGGCGCGATGGCGGGAAGGATGCTCGACTGCGGCGCCGGCGCCGGCGACGGCACGGGGGTCGACCCGGGCAGGTTGAGTGCCTTCTGCAGGACGGCGGAGTCGAGGAACTGGGCTGGTGCCGGCGCTGCGGCCGGGGCGGTCAGGGCCGCAGGTGCGGCAGGGAGGGGTTGTGCCTGGCTCGAGGCGAGCGGTCCGAAGACAGCGTTTCCGATAAGTCCGGCGGCGGCCATCGTGGCGACTCCGGCGATGCGGGCTCGTGATGTGAACCCACCGCGGTTGGTCGACGTCTGGTGATCCGGACTGTCTGTACATGAATCGTGCAAGGCTCGTGCTCCAGCTGTCGGGCTGCAGTCGGGGCAGCCTACGAACGTGAGCACCGGTAGAGTCGAAAGAAGTTGTTCCGACCGTTGCATCACCCGGTGGTCACGACAAGGTCACAACCAGATAACAGGCGGCGACACGCCGAATGCAAGTCGTGATGACAAGGGTCACAGTTGGGTCACATTGTGACCTGGGTCACAGAATATCCCGGATTGTGGGACAGGTCTTTTCGACCGCGGTGACGGTGGCCACAAGCGTCGGCGCCGCCGCCCACATGTGTTCGGTGGGGCAGCGGCGCCGTTACCGACCGGCCGGTTCTCCGGCGGCTAGACCTCGGCGAACTCGAGTCCGCCGTCCGCCGTCGCGGGCACCCGGCGGCGCATCGGCGAGCCGAGGGCGCGGGCCAGATTGCTGCCGTCGTGCTCCGCGAGGAGTCCGCCGCCGGACCACACGAGCAGTGCCGCGCTGACGCTCTGCTCCGCCGTCGAGTGCGCGAGGTCGTAGTGCGCGCAGCCCGGGACACCGGCGTACGTGATCCACAAGTCGTAGCCGGTCATGAACAGATCCAGGTCGAACTGCACGCTCAGGCCCAGCAGCTCGCTGCGGCCGTTGTCGTCGACGCCGGCGAAGGCCTCGTCGAGTCCGAGCAGGCGCGGCGAGTGCGGATCGGCCGACGACAGCATGACGTGCGCCGCGGCGAACAGCGGCAGGTGCAGCGACACCGACTGCTCACCGCCGGACAGTGCGCTGTGCCGGGCCACGGTGAGCCGGTCCTCGCTGCCGTCGCCGCCGATGAGGGTGAACGAGAACACCCGCCAACGCCGGTAGTCGAGCGCGGCCGCCAGGATCTCCGGGTACGACCGCTCCGGGTGGGCGGCGCGGGCGATGCGGACCTGCGCCGCGAAATGCGCTCGGATGGTTGCCAATTCGTCGGCGCTCAGTGCGGACGGCGCTCGGTCGAGCAGTTTCGACACCGCGCGCGAGCTGTCGTCGAGGTTGTCGGCGAGCACCCAGTGGACACCGATCGTGCTGCCCGACGACATCCGCCGCTCACGCATCTCGGCGCCCATCTGGGCGATCAGGTCGCGGGCGTCGGCGGTGCGCTCGTGGATCTGCTGCGCGAGTCCGGTGAGCAGTGCGTCCTCGAGGATGCGTCGCTCCGAATCCGTCAGCAGCACTTCCTGGTCGCGGCGCGCCGCGCTGATCCGCGTCGCGAACTCGCCGATCGAGGAGTAGCCGTGGTCGTCCTGGACCCGGACGACGGTGAGCCCGTCCGGTGCGTCCCACTGCAATCGGTAGTCCTGGCCGGCGGCGGCCAGTTGGGCGTCGAAGTCCTGGAGCGCGGCCGTGAGTGCCGAGCGGGTCGACTTCTTCGCGTTCTCACTGGTCTTCACCGACGCGGTCGCCGCGTCCATCGCGCGGTAGAGGGCTTCCACCTCGGGCGGAAGGATCGGTGCTTCGGCATCGCCCTCGGTGGCGATCCGGTACACCAGCTGGTCGGGCGAGAGCCACGCCGCCGAACTCTGCGGCCACGAGTGCTGCGTCTCGACACCGAGCAGATCCAGGAGGTCGCGTCGCGCGTACGGTGCGAGTCGGTCTGCATCCGAACGGGTTTCGGTGAGGGCGCTGCGCAGCGTCTCGATCGCGGCGGCGTGGGCGCCTTCGGCCTTGCCGATCTGCTCCACCGTCGAGTCGTAAGCCTTGCGGGCCGAACGCTGCTCGGTCTTGCACACCTCGATGCGAGCGCGGGCCTGCTCGAGGTCGGCGTCGATCTGCTCGGCGCTGGCGCCGAGCGCCTCACGCAGCGTCTCGAGCCGGGACACCTGCTGCGCGTAGTTCTCCTCGGCGACGGCGGCTTCCTCGACGAATTCCTCGGCGTTGCCGCGCGCCTCCTCGAGGCGGTCGTCGGCCTCGCGGTGCAGTTCGAGTTCCTTCTCGTGTTCGCGGCGGCAGCGCAGCAGTTGCTCGCCCTGGTTCTCGAAGTGCCGGATCGCGGCGGCGAGCGCGTCGACGTCGCGGGCCTGGTGCGCGGTGCGGTGGGTGACGGCGACCGCCCGCAGCTGCTTCTCCTTGGCGGTGTGGTCGGCGATCGCCTGGTCGAGTTCGTCGCCCACGGTCTCGGTGGACTCCGACCGGGTGCGCAGAGCGCCGGCCGACTCGGTGAGCTTCTTGATCGCGGCGAGCACCGCAGTCGTTCGCGGCAACGCCTTACCGGCGCCCGCCAGCCGGTCGAGGACCGCGGCGATCTCGGCCTCGGCGTCGCGGGCGGCGGCGAGCGCCTCCTCGGCGGCGGCGATCTCGGCGTCGAGTTCGTCGAGGCGCTGGGCGCGGCGCCGCTCGCGGGCGGTGGTGCCGATGTATTCGGCGTCGGCCTTGAGGTGCCGGCCGCGCTGGACGCCCTGCCAGAAGCGGCCGTCCACCCCGACACCGACCGCGGCGTCGCCGCCGGTGCCGGTGCGGTCGAGTGCCATCGATTCGAGGATCGCCTGCACGATCGCCTCCGGCACGCCCGCGTCGGGCTCGACAGCGAGGACGTCGGCCAGCGTCGGGCCCACCGGTCGACGGTCCGCCGGGAGCGGGGTGAGGAACTGCTCGGAGGGGGTGTCCGGCAACGCGCCGTCGCCCCCGAAGACCCAGCCGTCGAGGAGGTTCGCGGCGGCCAGCGCCGACTCGACTCCGGCCGCGACCTCGGGGTCGACGTCGTCGGCGAACCGGACCAGCCGCCACAGCGGTGCGCCGCTGAGCTCGGAGCGGTCACCGGTACGGAAGGGGAAGCGAGCCGGGGCGTCGTCGTGTTCGGCGGCCACCCGCTTGCGATCGGCGCGCAGCGCGGCGATCCGTTCGGTGGTCGCGGTCTGCTGCGCCACCGCGTCGCGGCGCTGGGCCCGCTGCTCGTCGAGCGCCGACTGGGTCTGTTCGTGTAGCACTGTCGTCAGCGCGGGGGAGTCGTCCTCGCCTGCCCGGGCGAGCGCGGCGTCGAGCGCGGCGAACACGTCCGCGGTCACCCCGATCGAGGCGTACTCGGTGGAGTGCTCGGTCCACCATCCGCGCAGGGCCGCCGCGCAGTCGGCGCGGGCGAGTTCGACGGATGCCTCGGCCTCGGCGACCGTGGCTTGCGCGCCGTCGAGCAGTTCGCGGCCCCGGTCGGCTGCGCGGGCGGCGCGGTCACGCTCGGTGGTGGCCTTCTCCACCGTGGCCAGGGCCGCGCGCACGGCCCGGACGTCGCCGTCGCGTTCCTCGGCGTGCCCGCGGACGGCGGTGGTGATCTGGTCGGCCCGCGCGCCCTCCGGCAGCGGGGTCCATGCGATCCCGGCCTGCTCGGCGGCCTCGGCCAGTTCCTCCTCGGCGCGCACCATCGCGGCGCTCGCCCGGCGGACCGCGTCGGTCGCGCGGGTGGCCTCGTCGGTGCGCTGCTCGAGCGTCGCCTGCGCCTTGCGGGCCTTGTCGGCCTGCTGCGCCGTCGACACCTTGAGCTGTTCGACGGCAGCGGCGAGGTCGTCGAGCTGCTGCTTGCCCTCGTAGGCGCCGGAGCGCTGCAAGGTGTCGAGGTCGGCCCGGGCCTGTTCGAGGGCGCGCTCGGCGACGGTGAACCGTTCCTCCGCGAGCAGTCGCTCCTCCTGCCGGGTCGTCTGCAGCGCGAGCGCCTGGTCGAGCACGGCCTTGGCGCGGTCGACGGACTCGAGGCGGCGGGCCACCTGCTCGACGTCGGTGCGGGCCTGCTGCGCCAGATACTTCGAGTACACGGTCACGAAGCTCTGCGCAGCCTGGTCGGCGGCGGCGAGGCCCTCGAGCGCGCGGCCCACCTCTTCCATGTCGCTGAACGAGCGGGCCGCCTCGAGCACCAGCTGTTCGTCGAGTGGGCGCAGTCCGTCGGTGAGCGCCTGCGACAGCCCCTTCGGGTCGAGGTTCTTCGCCAGCTGCGGCCGGCGGAGCGTGAGGATGAGGTTGATCAGCTGGTCGTAGCGTTCGGCGCCGAGGCCGAAGAGGCGGGCGTCGATCGCGGCGCGGTAGTCGACGGGGCGGTCGGTGAGCGCGTCGCTGCCGAGCTGCTCGGCCAGTTGCTTCTTGGTCAGCGGCCGATCGTCGGTGCCCAGCAGGGAGAAGTCGACGCCGACGCGGCCCTCGGCCACGAAGTACCAGCGCGTGACCTTGTCGTTCTGCCGGGTGGCGCGCATACCGATGCCGACGGTGACGGCTTCGGGATCGTCCTGCGGGCCGCGGCAGAACTCCATCCACACGTACGAGTGCGCCGAATCCTGCCCGCGGTAGAGCAGATTCGACTTCATGGTCCGCTCCTCACCCGCGAACGGGTTGAGGCGCCGCGGTTCGATGCGGCCGTCGAACACGAACGGGAACAGCACCTCGAGGGCCTTGGTCTTGCCGGAGCCGTTGGGCCCACGCAGCACCAGGCGACCGTCGGCGAACGAGAACTCCTGGTCGCGGTAGTCCCACAGGTTGACGATCCCGGCGCGGGTCGGCTTGAAACGCGCGTGTGCCATGCGAAAGGTGCCTCTACTTCTCTACGGTTACGTCGCTACGGGGATGCTCGTCAGTGCTCGCAGGTTCGTCGCCGACCTGTTCGTGGAACAGGTCGGACTGCGCGGTGCGCTCGCGGATGTTGACGACGACGCCGCGGAACCGGGCGATCGCCGGCAGCACCAGGACGCCGTCGTCGACGCGGCGGATCAGGTCCAGCCGGTCGAGCAGTGCGACGGCGCTGCGCCGCAGCCCGGCGTGGTCGGCCTGCCACTGTGCTGCGAACGTGCGCCCGAACTGGTGGACCAGTTCGTTCACCGCCGCGGCCAGCCACGCGTCGTCGAGCAACGCGTAGCGCGCGGGCTCGGGACGGTCGTCCACCGGCGTGAACAGGTCGTCGGGCTTGTCCTCTACATATATGTCCTCGGCGAGCTCTTCGAAGATGCCCGCGCGCGGGATCGCCGCATCGAGGTGGGCGATCAGGTCGCGCTGATCCGACTCCGGCAGCGGCCGCCGGGGGAGTTCGGGCGCATCCAGGTCGAGCACCCGGTCGGCCATCTCGCCGGCGAGCAGCAGCGCGACCTGCGCGACGGTGCCCGTGCTGGGGAATCGGACGTCGGACATGCGGCCCGACGGGTCGATCATCGCGATCCCCTCGGCCCGGCGCTCGGCGACCAGCCCGGTCAGGTCCTCGACGTCGGCCGCCGTGCGGGGCAGTGCCAGCTGGAGCCGTTCGTCGTCGGTGAACTCGTCCGCGTAGACGACCGGACGTTCGACGAGGGCACGGCGCATCCGGCGCGCGATCTCGCGTGGATCGACGGCGCGGTAGCCGATCGAGTCCTCGTCGAGGGGTTCCTTCTCGCCCGCGAGCAGCGAACGCACCGAGGTCAGGTGCTGCAGGGCCCGCGGCGGCCGGAACAGCGCGACGACCACCGAGCGGTCGATGTCGTAGAGCGCCTCGCCCGCATCGGGATTCGACGCCCATCCGCCGGCGTCACCATCGGCGAGGACGATCGCACCGCGCGCGGCCAGCCAGCCGACCGCGTCGACGAACGCGTCGCGGTCCGCCGCCCGGTCCGTGGCCAGCGCCACCCCGGGCACCTGGGCGGCCTCGGCGGCGACGTGATCGGCCAACTCCGACAATGTGATCTGATTCCCCGCCCGGCCCAGGGCGGCGAGCGCGAGCGCCAGGTACGCGTAGCGGTGCCGGTCGAAGGTGCGGTCGTTGGCGGTCCGGGCGGGAGTGCCCGGGGTGAGACGGTCGGCCACCGTGAACAGTCGGGCCGTCGTCTCGGTCACCTCGAGCCGGTACCCGAACAGGTCGAGCAGGTCGTCGCGCAGCTCGGTGGCCCACCGGCGCAGCAGCGGCAGCGCGAGGCGATCCGGGTAGGTCTGCGTCACAAGGTGATTCGACAGGATGACGCGGGCGGC
>Ga0131853_10023414_pt1 | contig 11154 bp, 8 predicted proteins | sample TergutLab28metaG_FD_92764 | JGI IMG/M metagenome (GOLD analysis project Ga0131853, IMG submission 92764) | Labiotermes labralis P1 segment gut microbial communities from Petit-Saut dam, French Guiana - Lab288 P1 (version 2) (version 2) | ecosystem: Host-associated > Arthropoda: Insects >...
TTCATTGACATAAAATCCTTCCGATCGCACTATGGCCCTGGGGTCGACCCAGCCTCTAACAGAAATGAGTACCAGGAGTATTTCCTGGGGGTAAAGGCGGCCGGTGCGTAAGGCTGACAACCTACCACCATCCTGTTTCGTTGTCACGTAATCTGGGAACCTTAACTTCCTGGAACCCTCTGGGCCTGTCCAGGACTATAATGAGACTGCTTTACCTTACCTTTTACCTACATGTGTTGTTGTAAGACTGTTTTAGCCAATGTTTACTTCGGCCTTTGCGTTAAATCATTGTTTTACAATTCTGCCTTACCGACAAATTTCATCCCTTTATTTCCTCCCCATGAACTTATAGCACCAAGGCATTTTATTTTTAATTTAATTGATATCCAACGAACTTACAGGCTTAAACAGTTCGGTTCTAAATTTCTGATCTTAAATTAACACTATGAGTAGGACCATGTAAAAGAAGAACTAATTCCCACCGAGTGAAACAGTACAGGTTAAAGAATAATGAATGTGATTCGCATTTGAAAAGTAACAAAACCCAACGTGTTTCCCACTATCATTGATGATGATAATGATGATGATGATAATAATAATAATAATAATAATGTTTTATTTCCCGGACATTCTTCAACCTCGCCAGGCGACTGCTAAATTATAAAGACACTGTTGCTTCTGACAATTTGCATCACTTTAAAGAAGTTTCGGGATGGGGTGAGGAAATTTTTTTGCAGAGGCGAAGGACTGTAAGAAACTTCTCTGTGTAATTCTAGCTACAGCAACGTTAACTTTGAGATGGTGAAAATTAAAGCGTCTGGCCTTAAATTTTATACAGCTTAATATTTATTTATAGTTTACAAATTGTATGTGGCTTGTCCCGGTAGTAGCGCGGTTTAAGGCGTAGGTCTGCAGTCGCTCGCTTGACGGATTGCGGTTTCGAATCTTACCGGGGGAATGGATGTTTTGTCTTTTGTGAGTGTTTTGTGTTGTCAGGGAGAGGTCTCTGCGACGAACTGATCACTCGTCCAGAGGAGTCCTACAGACTGTAGTGCGTCGTTTTGTGTGATCTGGAAAATTAAAAAATAAGGCAGAATAAGAAAGGCAAATCGTAATCAGTATGTGCGGCCTCCTGCCGGACAGTCCAAAAAACATGCTAAATACAAAAATTGTTAACTACAAAACTGAAACATCCGATGTTAATATTGTTGAAGTCTCGAATTTAATTACACAAAATTTGTAACCTTCTACCTCTTTCCCCACGTCCTTATTTTTTAAATCCAAATGTGTTCCACGCTTGATGGATTTCCAGAATAGTCTTTTCAGTCAAACACTGTTCAAAAAGTTGTTTTATTTTTAATAAAATTTTTCCTTTACAAATGCGATAGACAAAGTCCAGAAGCCTAGTAAACCGAAGGACAATGGGCAACCGTCAAAAAAAATTGGAAATGAATCATTTTTCGGAACAGATACAGTGACTGGTATACTTCATACAGGTGAGGTTCTACTCGAGTTAGGGCATGAATTGTCCTCTTACTAGCCGCGTTTATTAGACTGGAACTAGTACCCAGCAAACCTGGTGTTTAATGATTAACAGACCATCTTTATTCTGGGTGTAGCTTGGCTGACTTTGAAGTTCGAGTCCAACATCCAAGAAGACTCTTCTTGGGCTGCTTCATCCTGAAGCTGAAAACAATACGATCCTTCGAATCGTCTGGAACTACTTACCCAACAATACGAAGTAATCTCTCAGAAGAAATGGATAGTTAGCTAGATGACTATCAACAATTCAATTGAAATCACTCTGTACCAAATCAACGTATGTAAATTTCAAAATATCGTATTGCCTTCCAAGTTAACGCATTAGGGTCACACAGACCACCGGAACAAAATCAGCGGCACCAAATATATTGGGGCCCCAAAACAAACCTGCGTATTCATAATTCCAAATAAGTCTGAAGCCGTCGGTTGACGTGTAAAACTGACGCATGTCTTCTGGCAGTGCACAACAGTGACGCTGCTCCCACGCTGTTAAAAGCATTCTGTCGCAAGGCAGTCTTTTCTCCTGTTCAACTCCCTGAACTCCCGGCGTACTCTCTACGTCACACAGACAAAGAGTCAGAAATTAGACCTAATACCACACACATTGAAGAATCACTACTCTATTTTTGCATAATTTAGGTTTTAATATAATTTTTAAATATGAATTGTCCAAGAGAGAAATGATTTACTTCCTGCAACGGTGGCAAAGATTTCGTTTCTACCTCGAGGTGGTAGATACCTAGGCCGATGAAGAATGGATAGCATATGATAAAGGGTTCGATCTGATCTGCGCTGACACATTACACAGTTTCAATTATAAGTGTAATCCGTTATGATTTTAAAAAGCATAGTAAGAAATCTGGTTAGATTGATTATTGGTATGTGTCATTAAGGAAGTTATTATTAGACATCTGTATTCAAGAATAAGACGCCGTGTAGACTGGACTGTCGTGACGATGGAAGCAGCAACCTTCTTCGAAGCGCAGGTACATATATGGCGTCATATCCTGGAAGAATCAAGTTGTCGTCAACACCACTATAAGCATTACTTACAAGTATGAAGATATAAAAGACAGTGACAATTCATAGAGATGGTGTAATGAAGAAGATGAGTAATCAATAAAATGTACAGACTTTCAGTTAAAAGTAAAAGGTAAAAAGTCCTTCTACAATAAGCATCTCGCCATGAAGACCTACAGGGATGGGGTGGATTCAATTTACCTCGGTTATTGGCGAAAACAGGCCGACGTTAAACATCAGCGGCCCTCCGATCGCTTGACATTCGAGGACCAAGCGTACTCTACAGATTGAATAGGAGGCTGGACGGCCCCTAGCGTCGTTATGGACGTGACTGGAAAGAAAAATATTTGTGCATCTGCCGCTGATCGATCTCCTTCAGTCAAACCGGTACAAAAGCTTATTATTTGGTATTTGCTACTGTTACGTTAGCTAACATAGCCTTCGTTTTATGGGTGAAGATAAGAAATGCAGTGCAGTCTGTCCGAAATATAACCTGCATGAAACGGAAAACCCTCTTTATCCTAAAACGCTCTGTTCTGGTGACAGTGCGGTGAAAGTTAATGCAACTCTACTTCTAACGTTCCAAAAATATTGAAAACATGAAAGGAGATGAAAATAATTAACAAAAATCTGTCCGCTTAAATGCTTTTTTATTGTATAGTCGTATTGGTTAATCATGTTTCATACTGCGACCCATCAGAATTACTGGAAGGAGTGATCGTTCCTGATGTACGCACGCAGAGCAACATGCAGGATTTATCGCCCGATAAACTCGAAGAATTTTCACTTCTCAAGATGTCTGGAAACAGCAGTTTTTACTAATTGCTTTTTACAATTTCAACATAAGTTAAATATAATACTGCACACTGTTGTTGTAATAACACATTGGTGTTTTACCGTCTGTTAATACTAACATGCTGTGCAATAGGACTGTATATGTCCTTGAGTGCTAATATGCCCTGCAGTTGGCTACAGACACTGGCTGAAACATTTTGGAGTGCTTGAAATTTAATGTCTAGTGCAATTGGTTGATGATGATCTTGCTTACGAGGAAAATATTCTTCACAAATGGGGACGATTTTTCTCGATTCTCGACCAAATGTGTACAGAATACTTAAATGTCGCACTGAAAGAAGCAAAATTTGATGCATGAATTTTTTAGTAACAATTCGGTGTCAATCTGTACGAGGGGCAAGAATACATAACATGGCATATGGTGCCTAAGTATAAGGAATGTGTCGTGTTCAGTGTAAATATTAACCGATAAATGGGCAAAATAAACTTTCTTAGCTTTGTATCTTCTCACAATAAAGTTTGTTGAAATATTTCTCTATTTCTGACATCACAAATGTTTAATAAGCACTGCTTTTATGCTTGTAACTACACGTGTAACTACATGTGTAACCAATTTATTTCCTATGAGTATTCCCAATAAATTTCATAAACAATCCAGATAGTAAGAGAAAATTTTCTACAATGGTGTATCGCATTTATAGTTGAGCGTTGTCCACCGTCTGGTTAATACAAACACACAAAACAGAAACATAACATTTCAGAAAACCGACCTGTTTTCGTTTTCAGGTAAAACACAAGGAAAGCCACCCATCCAGTTGGGCCCGTTAAACAGAAATCTTCTCAAGATTTCGAAAGAATTTTGTGTTTTGAAATGCTGTACGATGACCAAGGTCCACAAGCTATATGGTCCCAAAAATAGCAGTAAATTTTAGCCTTGTGACAACAAAATACTGTTTTTGTATTAAGTTCATGCTACCACGGAATATGTTTTCTATCTTAAAGGCAACGCCTTCTGAACTACAGGGCTATAACAATATTACATACTGCAGCTAATATCGTTGCCTACGAAGTACAGACGAAACAACTGTGGACATAAAACAGATCGCACCAAGCTTTCTGCCCTACATGATTTCTTAACAACCACCATGCAGACAGACGGGATGTAGAGAAACGGAGTCAAAAGGATTTCTAAAGCGATCTGTGCTAAACTAAAACCCGCCAGAAGCAACATGAAGTTCGAGTCGATTATAAACGTATGTCAGCGAACAGTGAAGGCTGTAGCAATTAATGGCGATTAATTATAGCTAATTCATGCTGTAGGAGAATATTTGAACTTAGAAGGGACGAGGTAACGGTGTAATGGGGGAGACTGCATAACGAGGAGCTAAATGATCTGTACTCCTCACCCAAAATTGTGCGGGTGATAAAATCTAGAAGAATGAGATGGGCTGGGCATGTGGCGCGTATGGGTGAGGAGAGGGGGCGTGTAGGGTCTTGGTGGGGAATCCGGAGGGAAAGAGACCACTGGGGAGACCTAGGCGTAGATGGGTGGATAATATTAGGAATGATCTCCAGTAGGTGGGATGTGGGTATATGGACTGGATTGGGCTGGCCCAGGATAGAGACAGGTGGAGGACGCTTGTGAGTGCGGTAATGAACCTTCGGGTTCCGCGAAATGCGGGGAATTTCTTGACTAGCTGCAAACCAGTTAGCTTCTCAAGAGGGACTCTGCACCATGGAGTAAGTAAATATTTCATGCTGTAGAGCAGGCGCGTCAAAGATTTTCTTCTACGTATGCCCAGAGTGTCACAAAATGAACATGTGCAAACAGCATTAAATTGTATTGATAATAATAATAATAATAATAATAATAATAAATTGTACCCCATAAGCTATAAAGTGGGCCGGGTAGCGTAGTCGGTATAGCGACTGGCTACGGGCTGGAAGGTCCGGAGATCGAATCCCGGTGGGGGAGAAATTTTCCGCACCTGTCCAGACCGACCCTGGGGCCCACCCAGCCTCCTGCACAATGGATACCGGGTCTTTCCCGGGGGTAAAGAGCGGCCGGGGCGTGACGCTGACCCCTCACCCCCTTCTAGTGCCGTGGTCAAGAAAGAGTAGAGCAATACCTCTACTCCCCCTATGGGCCGTACGGCCTGTACAGAGCCTCAGTGCCTGTACAACGGTGCACTTTATCTTTACTTTTTTATAAGCTATAAAAAATGTGGATATCCTTTTAGCAGTACCACGCAGTTTAATTCAGTGACACCTGGTAGCGGTCAGTTACACAAAGGTAGAGGTACTTCTGGCCTACCAGTTTGCATTTGCTAGCTAATTAGGTAAATCTCTTTTGATAACAAATCAGGCGGCCCGCATCCCGAGGTCAAGAGGGCCACACCTGGCCTTCGGGTCGCGTGTTGGACACCCTGGCTTGGCAGAATGTGTGTGAATAAGACATTGCGTGGGATCATCACCAGTGACTCTCAGTTGTGAAGGAGGTTAGTGTTATTTCGCTTCCTTTCCACAGTTAAATGTTACGCGACTTTTCCTATTGGAATACGCTGAGAGTGAGGTGATGAGATTGTGACCTTATAGGTTGGGACACCGTGCAGTTTTGTAATTCATGCCAGCGTTTGAAAGTAACATGCTGTCGCCATGTTATGGGGTGATATCCGAAAAGAAAGGCAGTATTCACTGATAATAATACAGGGTGTGACAGTGATATTCACTGACAATAATACAGGATGTGACAGTGATATTCACTGACAATAATACGGGGAGTGACAGTGATATTCACTGACATAATACAGAGTGTGACAGTGATATTGACTGACAATAATACAGAGTGTGACAGTGATATTCACTCACAATAATACAGGGTGTGACAGTGATATTCACTAATAAGAATACAGAGCGGCACAGCCCAGAAGACCACAGTTTCAATATTCCGTACCATGACAACCTGAATCTTACTGAAAGTATGATGAAGACGACAGAGAATGGGGTTGCACAGAGTTGCACAAAGTTCTTTTTCCACCCTAGTCGAATCTTAGGCTTTCCGCTCCCCAACCCAGCGATCGACATCAAAAATTAAAGATTGCACACTTACAAAGTAAACGTAAAAATAGACCTTCTGTCAAGAATGGCGGGTGCAGACATCACATTACTTTACTCCTGCTTCCTGCCCTGTGACGTTACAGATTTGGTTTTTTTTTTTTACACGGATGAATTTCAATTTATGTGAGATTCTAGGTTTTCGCCGTCATAATTAGCATGTTAGATGTCCTCTGTAGTGTGACATCCTATAATTTAATAGGTTACGAAACTTAGGAGAAACCGTTTCCTTTATTATCATGGGCAGATAGTAATCTGCCTTGAAGAGAGAAGCAGCACGTTTCTCCCAAACTTTGGCACTTACGAAACAAACTACATGGCGTCACATCCCATAAGACCATAATCTTTATTTACGTATTATGTCCCTGTGTACCTCGTACTATAAAGAAGATGGCTCCCTGGATTTAACGATTTCTTCAGATATAAAATTTACTTCTGCACATACTGTGTACGAGTGTAGAAGCTTAAAATGTGCTTGTAAAATAACTTATACACAAAAACACGTGAAATGTTTTTTTTTAGTTTTGTTGTTATACTCAAAACTTCCAGCATTAAAATGAAATATTTTTGTTACCAAAGACACCGCCAAGTCAACACAGAACTCTGGTTCTAAAAAGCCCGACATTAATATAGACTCATGTACTGGCTGGAACCCATGAAGTTCCTTTCGTTGCATGGAAATGAGGTGCGAAAATGGAACATGCAACTGCAGAATTTTTGTGGCTCACCATCAGTCACAGACCGCATTAGACCCTTTAGGGGAAGACGTCTCAACAGGCTGCCGCTAGACTTCAGTTACAATTCTCTTACGTAAGTAATAAAGAAATTAAAGGAAATATATATATATATATATATGTTTTGACAAAATGATCACACACGTCAGACATTGCCTGTTTATCAATGTGATCGCCATACATTTTAATACACTTACTCTACCGGTTAATAAATTTTCTGATTTTATAACAACAGGAGTTTTCTGTTGAATCTTAAGCCATTACAGTAAATTTAGTTTCGCAAATCTTGTTCATTTCAGTTTGCGGATTCTGAAGTTGTCTCGAGCACTCTGGTGAATCTGGTCTTTAATCCTACCACACGATACATTCCAGGACCGCTCAGAACGCTCATCATAAATACAATCTTGTCGAAATTTCAATCTGAATAAAAATTTTTAAAATCTTCCCTCGAATCAAGCAATACGAATTATGAATGTGGATTTAGTTGTGTTCTTTAACATTTTAGGCAATTCTAGGACAATAAAAACTTAACTTCGAGAAGGACATGGCAGTTTCCTTTCACACCCTTTTCTCAGTGTTCTTCTCATTCACTGCTGTTTTACCTATACAGTCAAAAGAGGGCCATTCAGTAACCCAAGAATTGATACATGAATAGTTTCTTAGTTGGTTTAACGTTGTTCCTTTTTCTACAGCATTGAACGGCATATAAAGATGATGAATGGTAGGGATATTGAGGTATGGTAGAGCTGTGATCAGAGCCTATTTAAAGGCACTATCTTACGTTTGCAATAAGAACACTAGACGTCGTTCACAATAGCTTTGCAACTCGGCCGAAAGTACGCTCTGAGCGTGAGTATGGTATTGGCAATCAAAATACTAATAAAACCAGCAATGCATAGATGATTAAAAATTTGTTAGTTAATAGAGAAAATTTTAAAGTTTTAGTTTATTGTTTTTACTTTGGTGCACAAAGAGAAAGTGTATGGAGTGAAAAAACATGTTGTGTGTGTGAGATTTATATTGAATGTGTAGAAGTACTTTACTTCTGAATAGCAGGATAAGTGGGTAATAATTATGAAGAATCATGAATTTTTATCTATATTAGCAGGAGTTGTATGTTTTTATACTGTGTATGAATCATAATTATTACATATATTTTATACTGCATATGAATTGCTTTAGCTAAATAATTGTTTTATATCGTATATGAACTGCATTAACTAATTAGACCTATAGAAACTTAGTGTAAGATACGATGGATGTATCCTATACACATTGTTGTCAAGAGGATTAAATAAATTGAAATTGAAATTGAAACCTTGTAGTTAGCAGTCGTCGTGTTGGAAGAATCGAATGCCTCCGCCTCCAAGTTCTGCCCTGAATCCAAAATTGCTGCTACTTATAACCTGAAGTTGGAAGCACAAATCCCTCCGAACGATGACAGTCATCTTCGATTCAAAACGTTTTATATACCAGGAGGTCACAATCGAAATTTTCACCACCTTGGAAATCTTAGATGTCATTTTCGATTTACGCTTCAAGCGACTCTGAGAGAGCGATAGACGGTTTTAATGAAATTATTTGCAAAAACGAATCAAAAGGCGCGACACAGAATCGCATTAATATCATTGGTGCAGGTTGTTACCTGATAGTTCCATTCAACATGAGTAAGTACAGCATTAAAATTTCTTTGTGGAATTAAGCAAAGGTTCAACGCTCTAACTTTCCATTGTTCATGAAAATTTATTATTGTAATTGTTTAAATAAATATCCTTAGTGATAGGAATAAATTTTTGATGGTGCAAGAATAAACTGGCTGCATAGAAATTAAAAGTAATCAGTCAGTTACAGAAGGGCATAATAGGAAATGACGAAAAATAGGAAACGAGGGAAACACGTTTAAATAGACAAAGAAAAAGCTTAATATTTATATCACACCAGCTCTCAATTATGCTTGAAAGGAAGTAATTTAACAGTCAGTACTGTAATGACTGTGGGCCGGGTAGCTCAGTCGGTATAGCGACCGACTACGGGCTGGACGATCCGGGATCGAATCCCGGTGGGGACGAGATTTTCCGCCCGTCCAGACCGGCCCTGGGGCCCACCCAACCTCCTGTAAAATGGGTGCCAGGTCTTTCCCGGAAATAACGTGCGGCCGGGGCGTGCTGCTGACCACTCACTCCCTGCTAGTGCCGCGGTCATGGAAGAGTAGAGCTATACCTCTACCCACCTTCTGGGCCACAACGGGCCTGTAGCGGGAACACTTTACCTTTGCCTTTACTGTAATTACTTCGTTACTCATAACAAAACAATTAAACCCTGATGACAGAAGTCGTGCACTGTTGCGTGGACATTACATGAACCTCCTACAGGACGGGTCAGTTTCAAATCATATTAAAAAAGCTGCGCAAAAAGTAGTGTATGGTCTGGTGGACTACATTCATGTGATTCAAATTAGTTTCCGGAGGCAGTACATTTTTAGAACAGTACAGGAGAAACGAGTTCTATAAAAGACGAGGAATATTATGAAGAGCCCAGCAACAGTCAGCTTTTCAATAAAGAGTGTGCTCTATTCTGTTCTTTATCTACTTCGCTAATTCAAACAATTTATTCACTTACCCAACAAACGGACAAGTCCAAGCGTCAGATTATCGTAGAACGTTTCCTCTGATGCAACATCCGCCACAAGCGACATTCTACCGGCCGTAACGATTCAACAAGTTCGCGTCTCCATAGTTACGGACAGTACCAACAGGAACCCAAGCACTCATCGTCCTTACCAAGAGTAAAATAATACATTGCAATTGACAGATTGTACACACAACCCAGAATCTTCTTCTTTTTCCACAAAGAGCTGAGAAAGTTGTTTCGATATAACAATATATAAAACTTGCAGTCCCCATCTACTAGTAGTTTTCCCTGTTCTCCGTTTTCCCCTCGCATGAGGTGCATGTATAATTTAGGAATGCTGCCTGCTTACATTTGCTGTGTGTCCCCTCGCATGAGGTGCATGTATGATTTAGGAATGCTGCCTTCTTACATTTGCTCTGTGTATTAACCCCAGTCTAGCTGCTAGTATACCTTGTTCCGTCCATTAATTTTATAGTTTGCAGAATATTTATAACTTCTCATTCGTTTTTCATTTAGGTTGCGCAAATGAAATATATGCGTAGCCCTACTTCTTATTTATTACGCCTTTCCTATAACGTTTATTGGTTACATGGACATTTAGCAAAATTAGCAGGAACGTGTACCATGCACTTAAGCATATTAAGTACCAGCTCTGACTATAATCAAAGCTGGTAATGTTTTATCTCAGACAGCCAAAAATAGATGTTACTAAGTCTTCATGTGCAAATTTTACGTTTTAAAGTGGGAGTCGTCGATTTCAGCTTCAACTAATAAAATAAAGCCCGGACATCTTTAATGGTTCTTTATTTAAAGAGATTTTTGAGAATAGTTTGTAAGTTCCTCGTAAAAGAAGGCAGATTTGAATTTAAATCTCTGTGTGTAGTGTACTTGTTTTCATGCCATTTAAATCTGACTAATATCAGCTTGACACTACCTACAATTTATGTTCACATTCACTGGAACTTACTTAGGTTCCCAGAAATCATCACGTGGAGCAGCTCTATTAATACTGCGTCTACATATTTACTCTGAAATAATGTTGCTAGTATGGTGGACATTGAGCAATATACTATAAATGAAGTATGACTTCAGAATGTTTACAGCCCATTGCCAGCAACACAGTTACATTTCTAACAAATCATTTGCATATTCAGTGAGTTAACATAAAAGTCAATGAGGTATGGAATATTACAAAGGACGCATTTGGGGGGGGGGGGGGGGGGGTGAAAAAACACCCAAAACGGGGGGTTTGTTCCCTGAAAAAAGGCACAGATTTGTTTTTTTTACACCCAAAAAATAGACTTTTCAAAGTGAGCAA
>Ga0131853_10023418_pt1 | contig 11153 bp, 8 predicted proteins | sample TergutLab28metaG_FD_92764 | JGI IMG/M metagenome (GOLD analysis project Ga0131853, IMG submission 92764) | Labiotermes labralis P1 segment gut microbial communities from Petit-Saut dam, French Guiana - Lab288 P1 (version 2) (version 2) | ecosystem: Host-associated > Arthropoda: Insects >...
GTCCATATACCCACATCCCACCTCCTGGAGATCCATCCTAATATTATCCACCCATCTAGGCCTAGGTCTCCCCAGTGGTCTCTTTCCCTCCGGTTTCCCCACCAAGACCCTATACACCCCCCTATCCCCACCCATAAGAATTAAGGCATAGTTATCCAATTTTGGATCAGCTGAAGAGCAAACAAGCCATCACGCCTGCACTCAGTGGAATGAGTAAATGTGTTCATTAATGCACATAGAGGAAAAACAGTTACAACAAACACTCAAAATATGAAACTGACTTAGATGACAAACTTTTCATGTATCAAAATATAATTCAGTGTCTTGAAAATCACTAACTGGATTTAAACTTAAAACTCACTATCTTCCCAAATGTTCAAAAGAATGTTATTGAAAACCTGTTACCCCAAACTTCTAAAAGCACAGTGAAATGAATCTGTAGTGCCTAAAATTCATTCTGACATATGAAATGAAATCTGATTTGCTAATCCATCTACCTACAAATTAGAAAGTAGGAATATTATACTCTATGTTCAAAAGTTTCAAGCCATTAGACCAATCTTTGTGAAGAAGATTTGAATAAATATACAACTCATCAAAAAGGCAATTAATGTTAATACATCACATACTCATTCTTCCTTTCCAGAGCATAGGACCACTGCTGCAACAGAACAGACTTTTCTTCTTTTATCTCCTTCATTCGCTGATCAATCTCAGATATCCTCATCTCGGAGCTTTCCACGAAAACCGTCAACTCACAGACAGCTGCCTTCAGAGTGTCCACTTCAGAATCACCACACATATAAGAGCCACCTTCCATCAGGTAATATTTCCTCATACGTTCTTCTAAGCAGGTCAATTTATTGGCTGTTTCTGTCAATTCCTTCTCCTGCTGGTCATGAACAGTTGCCACCTCTTGATGCTCATGTTGCAGCTTCCCTTCCTCAATATCCAGCTCTGAAAGTCGCTCTGTTATTGCATTAAGCCTTTCCAATTGGACATTCTTATTGGCTGTGGCCTCCTCTTGAGCTACTGCTAGGTTGGAAATCCTGTGTTCTAAATCTATGAAAACTTTCCTGAAATGGGTTTTTTTCTCAAGCTCGCCACTTAATTCTTGTATCTGTAAATTCAGGGGGCTCGATTCCTTTCCCAGGTCCAATAAACGATTGGTGAGGTGTTCATTATGAATGATCAGCTTACGTCGGGACTCAACAATCTTCCACAGATCAGCTTCCAAACTTTCCTTCTCACGTGTTATCTCTGCTAGAGAATGCTCCTGTTCTGAAATTTTATTCTGTGCCTCTAACAACTGCTGTGTCAGGCGTTTGTTCATCTCAGCTGTCCCGGTAGCACCTTTCTTTCTCTCATCTGCCTCTGCCTTGGCCACACGTAATTCCTCTTCCACAAGCATGACTTTGTTCGCTGCATCTTTCAACCGTCCCTCAAACACTTCAGTCATCATCCTTATTTCATTTTCCCTCTTACTTGCTGCCTGAACAAGTTCACTTAACAGGCATTCTTTTTCCTTCTGAAGATCATTTATCTGTTTTGCCCTCTCCTCTGAAATCTTCTCGGCACTTACAACCTGGTCCTGAAGAATCTTCTTCTCTTCCTGTAGTCCTGAAAGTGAAAAAGCATCATCACACCTTTTCATAACAAACAAATCAGTTAAGTTGACAAAAGATCTCAATATCAGAAAGTCACAGCATCATGGATATTCACCCTGGGGTTAGTGGCATCAGCTTTGCATCTGAATTTGTTCAGAGGCTGCCTCTCAGGAAACATCTTTAAATAGGCCACAACACTCCTTGTTCAACTCACTTTCATTCATGTTAGTTAACAGATACACATACATAATGGACAAACGATATGAACATGGTGGCTCCAAACAATGGCAGTGCACCAATCGTTTCCTTCATTTCTCATGATACACGATTTTAACATATAAATGACCCAAGTGCTGCTTCTGTCCTTGAACTTTCCTTTTTTATTTTATTTTGTTTGTTCCAAACAACCTGTGCTATGTCTGGAAATAATGTTCAAATTACTTCTGAGAAATCCTCATTTAATATCCTTCATCTACTGTAGTCTGAGCAAGTTTCAATTCAACAAACATGGCCCTGCCAGGATATGGGATAGCTTAGTCATTACACTGATTAGGGTACAGACTGACTGATGGGTTTAGCATCCCAGCAGAGGCAAGAGATTTTTCTCTTCCACACGGCATCCAGATCACAGTGGGCCCCACACAGGCTCTTATTCAACAAGCACCAAGAGCCATCTTCCCCGCAGTCAATCAGCCAGGGCATGAGTCTGACCACTTGCCTCCACCTAATGCCAAGGATAAAAATGTATGGAGCTACACCTCCACTGCCCCTCTGTACCTCATAACATGACAGGGGCAACTTTACTTTAAATGGCACACGAAGTGTCTCCACTTACCTAACATGTCGTTCTGCACAACTTTTCTCGCAATCTCCAAGTTTCGTACGTCTTCTTGCAACTTAAAACAAAAGAAAACTTTGTTTAGTATTATAGATCATACAGTCTACAAATAAATGTGACAGGAAAGTCAGATGTACCTCACAATTAGCAGCCCGCTGCACTGCAAGCTCTTGTGCCACCAGCTCTTTGCTATGAGTCAAAGCTTCCAACATATGTGTGAGGCTGTCAACTTGGTCCTTGTACTGGATAATTTCTGCAGCAGTGCCTGACCTGTTCTGTGTCTCATTTCGTAACAGCTGTGCCATACGCTCCTTGTCCTTCAAACACACATTGAAATGCATTTTTTTTTTTTTACAATATTCAAAGCATAAATCTTTTCACCAATGGCCGTAATAACTCATTCAGGTAACTTGCTATGTCATTACCACTCACCCATAAGTTTTCAGCACAAAAGAACACAGGGATGAGAATTAGAAAGTTCTTCATATGCTCAAAATGCCTATATGAAGTCTGGAATTCTCACAACAGAATGTATTACGGCAATCAAAGAATTCATGCAAATACCACAGCACTTCAAATTTAAGACATCCTCTAATTCAAGACACACCCCACTATAAAAAAGGGAGTTTGGGGGGGGGGGGGGTCTGCATTCAAATCCATTTCACTGTCCACAAAATTTACCACTATTTTGACAAGGCCACTTATTATTTAAGGAAAATTAAGTTCTTGAGTCTTTTGAAGAGTGACAAAACAAAACCCCACATTTAAGATACACCACAATTTTCAGTTTGTAAAAAATGTAAAAAAAAAAAAAAAGGGCACATCTTAAATCTGAAGTAATACTGCAAAGGAGCCATCTGTTGCACAACATCTCAAGTTCATCTACAGTTTACTCACAGCACTAAGAGAATCCACAGTGGCCGTGAGCATTCGAATGTGCTGCTCTGCTCTGTTCAGCTTGGTGACAGTCTGGTTCTTCTCCTTGTCACTTACAGACAGATCCTGCTGCAGTTGCTCAACTTGACGCTCAATATGCGAATTATCTTCCAGTTTCTCATCCAACGCCTGCATTAAAATTAACCGCTGTTATTACTTACTTGTGTCTAACCATTTCAGAGCCAGATCTTATATACAAAACACCTACCTTTTTTTCAGTTTCCAACTTGTTGAGCTTTTGCAAGGTTGCCAGAAGTTCTGCTGATATTTTGCTATATTTACTCTCTATTATCTTCAGTTCCTTCTGCAGATTTCCCTTCTCCTTTTGTAGAAGTTCATTTGTAACAAAAGCCTTCAAACAACATACAACTGTGTGAAAATAAGTGCTCTACAACAATATTCAATTAATATTTGTCAAACAGAATAAAATATGAAGGAAAAGCACATCAGGAATGCAAGCAAAAAGGCTGGTTCACTAAAGAGTGGTTTTAAACCCAACACAAATTTATATAAGGGCACAAATGATGAGATCGTATCTAATGAAGAAGATACACAGAACAGGAGGAAAATCTACTTTCAAGATCTTCTAAACGAGACAACAGCTGAACATACTACTTACCGCAATAACACACATACAAATGAAATAGAAACCGAACAGTAACTGGAATATGAACCACCATATACGTTTGACAGAGAAACAGCAATACAAACAATGAGAATTAATAAAGCATCAAAGACAACATCCCCATCAAACTCTGCAAGAAAGGAGGACAGATACTAATAAACATGCTGTATAGCTTAAATAAAATGATATGGATAGAAGAGAAAGTGTCTACAGAGTGGAAAACAAATATCAGAGCCTCAATATATAAAAAAAGGGCAACAAATTACAGTCATAATTATAAAGGAATATCATTATTTTGCACAGGACACACAACAATAACCACAGTTCTCAACAATATACTTAAGAAATATACCAATCATATAACGGGTGAATGCCAGGCAGGAATGAGATCGGGAAAATCAATTATGGACCAAATTTTTATGTGCAAAAATCTGTTGGAAAAAACCTGGGAATACAACGTAGAAATATATTTGATCCTCGTAGACTTTCAGAGTGCCTATGACAGCAAATGAAGACAGAAATTATATGAAATAATTAAATATTTTGCAATTCCAAATAAATTGATAAGGTTAATAAAAGCAACAATGAACGACTCAACCTTCCATGTTAAGATACGACTCATGATTGCTGAGGGTTTTAAATTAGGAAATGGCTTGAAACAAGGAGATGGATTAGCACCTAACCTCTTTAACCTTTTGATGCCTAATGTCAACTATAGTGGTCTCACCGCACCGCTAACCTCTAAAGTTGCATCTTATATATTTATTCAACAAATATAGGTACTGAATATTTTAAACATGGTACACACTCTCCATTTTTTTCTCTTCAAAGTGCAGTTTGTTTCATAATTCTAACGTTTATTTGGTTACTGTATTATTCACATTTTATATACAGGGTGTGCTAAAATTAAAAAAATAATTCCAGCGTCAAAAGGTTAATATAGCACTGGAGTATGTAATAAGAGAACTGTCAGAAGAAGTCAAATCCACAATCTTCTACAAAACAGTGCTGCTGCTAATAGGATATGCAGATGACACAAACATTACAGGAAGAATAAAAGGAGCAGTTTATGATGTACATGAAGAGCTGAAGAGAGAGCTAAAGACGCAGGGTTCAATATCAAAGTAAAAAAAAAAAGGAAAAAAAAATCAATGGTACAAAAAAGAATAATAATAGTGAAATAATGAAAATTAAAGATTATGACAGTGAAGCTGTTAGGAGCTTAAAATATCTGGGGGACTGTAATCAATGACACTAATGATGAAACAGAGGAAATCAATGCTAGAATCCTAGCTGCTAATAAAGCCAACTCCTCTATGCACACTATACTTAGATCTAAACAAATCCACCAAAATAATAAAGCAAGATTTTATAAGACATTACTTAAGCCGGTACTGTGTTACGGAAGTGTAACCTGGACCCTAACACAAATAACAGAGCACACAGTATGTACATGTGAAAGGAAGATACAAGACCAATTTACAGAATTTACAGGATAGAGGACACTGGCATCCTAGATGGAAAAGTGAACTTTATAATTTATACAATGATCTAAATATTGTGGACGATATTAAAATTAGAAGATGAGGATTGGCATGTCATATAACAAGAATGGAAGATGAAAGGATCCCAAAAAAGGGTCTTAATGGGAAATTTCACAATACAAGACCAAGAGTGGAAGATGCTGTCTGGAGGGACACATCACAGATCCCAGGAATACAAGGGAGGAGGAGATAAGCAGAAGACAGAGAAGAATGGAGGCGTCTTCTGAGGGAAGCATGGGAAAGAAGGGGCTGTAGTGCCATAGAGAGAACTGGAATATTTGTCAATATCATATTCCACTGCTTCACACTTATTTCCATGTAATTCATTATGATCTGGTAACATCACTGGCCTGCCTATAAGCACATCTTTTTTAAAAAATTTTTAAACCCTGTCACCTCCAGGTTTTACACACACACACACACACATATATATATATATAAAGACATCTTGGGTTAAAGAAACAAAACTCTTTTAAAAATTCTTTAAAGACATTTATAACATATTATGAAATGCAAAGGTGGAGACCTCACACCTACTTAAGTACTAAGCTTCTTTTCAATGTTCTTAATAAAGGCCAGATGATTGCTAAATAAACCATAACATGTAGCCTCTTGTATCTTGCTTTGTATGTTGTGTACAACAGCTCTGAGTACAAAAAATATATCTGTTCCATCAAATTTTTACCTGTAACTCTCCCTTTCCCTCTCCCTGATGTGCGCACACAAAGAAGACAGGTGTTCACAATGCTTTTTGTAAAAAACAAATTCCTTGGGAACTGGGCCCAACATATGAAACAAACAATGATCCGGTAACCTACTGGTGCTTGTGAGGATGTCGAAACACAAAAATAGGAACAATCTTAAATGGTAAGGCCATTTAGTGACAATTTACACGTGAATTTTTCTTTTGAGTACTTAATGCATGGAGGCAGTTAAATACATAATTCAGTGAAATTACTTGTCTTAGCTTCTCTTCAGTGAAAGCAGTCCTGGATCTGACCACTATCATACCATCTTGTTCCTCCACGGCACAAAGTTCAGTCTCGTGGGGGTGGCGGAACTGGAAAGGAACACTGGCCCCACATACCAGGTCATTTATTGTCACATAGCAGAGCTGATAGAACTCATCCTCATCCTTGGGCAGACTGCTGGCTGTGTAACAGGGAGCATGTAATACCAACTTCATCTGTGTCCACACAATTATATACAAACTTACAATAATAATAAAAAAAGTTAAGTGATCCCGTTAAAAGCCCGGTGTGGCCCGGAGGGGGGGTAGAGGTATAGCTCTACTCTTCCATGACCGTGGCACCAGATGAGTGTGAGTAGTCAGCAGCACGCCCCAGCCGCACTTTATCCCCAGGAAAGACCCAGTACCCATTTTACAGGAGGTGGGTGGGTCCCAGGGCCAGTCTGGATGGGCGGAAAATCTCGTCCCCACCGGGATTCGATCCCGGACCGTCCAGCCCGTAGTCAGTCACTATACCGACTGAGCTACCCAGCCCACAACTTACAATAATGTAATACAATAATCTACAGCTAACATTCTCGCAAGTCTGAAAATCTATACTGTGGCCTTCTGGTTTATGAAAACACATATCCTTGTAAGTGGTCACCAACATTTTGCAGGAACCTGCTGCCAACATCTACAGAGTAGGAACTGCTTTAAAATGTAGACAATTACTACTGCATGCCCGGACACAAAAGAATCTCAGCCACCATTACCCAATGGCATTACTAACCTCATTAATTCCAAATCATCTGGTAAAAATGAGCTCTCCAGCCCAATTAGGGACAAAGTTAACAACTCTTACAAGTTTCACTGTACCATATTTGCTCCATTTTCAATGCCTGCTACAAACAAACCATAAAGAACAGCCACCTGAAGTGTAGCATTTTTATTTACTTCCAAAAGCTTTATACATTCGCCAAATTTCACTCAAACCTGAAAAGGTGATCTCAGTAACTGACCAACTTAATGAACAAAGTCTTGTTTTATAATAAATTTATTACATTCCTTTACATGTTTCGAGCACTACTGTGCTCATCATCAGGAGATCAAAATTGTATTATACAGCATCTGGTATCATCACACTCTGTACGTGGCCATCCGGTGCACCAGTCAAGTTGGTCAATTATTAAGATTATACTGAGATGCACGGTCAGCAAAACATTCAAATCCCAAAAGGTAAGTTTGAAAACTGCACTTCTGTGTGTTGATTTTACAAGGTGCTTCTTCAGTATTTTACATCAGAAACAGACACATATGTAGATTTTGATGTGGTCTGTCAAGTCAGGCAAATGAAGAGTATCTACAGAGAAAGAGTAAGAACATCCTATCTGCTTTAAAAGCACCTATCCTAATAATTCCAACACACCTTTGAAGAGAACCTGCAACTCAGTTGCATCTGTTACTGGCACCCATTCAAACGCAATGTGTTCCTGAACAGAGCTCCATCCCACACGAAAGAGGGCAACTCGGTCTCCATGGGAGACAGTTACGCCATCGGTCAGAGAATATCGGCAACATATGTCAGCATCAGTTGGGTACGTGTCAGCTATATCATGGAATATGACCTGCAATGAGTGAAGTGATGGAGAGCAATCAACAGGAATTGTCTACCACTACTAGTGAAGCATCACTGCAGCCACTTGCATGAATGAGGAAAGCCATGAAAAATATCAGTTACAACAGCAAGCCTGTGGGCTGAAATCTTACATGAAATGGAATGCAAAACACTCAGTCACAAAGCAGCATTTCATCACAACTATTATTGTTTTTATCAGATCAAGATAAATGTTTAGACAAGGACACCTGATGACATCAAGTTCTTGTATTGGCAAATGACTGATGCCAGTTTCTGCTTCATCGGCCAGTGTTTTAATCCATTGTTTTAGACTTGTGGTACATTTACTGAAGGGTGAAATTTGTTCATTTGTTAAAATTATGTTTGTTTTATTGATCATCCTTCGGTGAAACGTAGCATTAGATCTACTGAATATTATCAGACAGAGTTTTGGTTGATCCATCCAGTTTTGTATGAAGCGTCTGGTATTTCTTAATGAGATCATCATTCAGTGCTTCCTCAAGTAATGCATTAATGAAATCACACTGTTTGTCCCACTCTACAGTGAGTGTTATGTGTAGTTGTCACAGCTCTACGGTGTAGATGCTCTTTCTTAATGTACAAGAACTTAATCTCAACTTTTATAACTATTTCTGAGACAGATTTTGCCATTGATTTGGTCAAAACAAGCAGCCCTGTAACCTCATCTGATAAAAAACCAGTAAATAATTATGTTGATCGTGATTAAATACTATTTTGTAACAAAACAAAACACAACGTGATGTCAAACATGGACACTCGATCACAATGCCTGAAAGCAGGTTACAGCGGTAACAACGCAATTGTGGAAATGGATCGATCAATCATATCAAGTAATAACTGTTACTCTGTGAATTGAATCTTCATGCATAAGTGTCTGATATATTGTACTACGACTAATTCCATACCCAATAGATAATGTATGTATGGATGTATGTTTGTATGTATGTATGTATGTAATGGATTTGATGGAATTGAATAACTGAATTGATTTTTAAATTTAAATTTAACATTCATAAGTCCGTGCAGCACTAATATATTCGCAGAGTACAACCAACAAGATGCAGCGTTTCACAATTTATTTATTTCTGTAAGACGCTCTACATATTTTGGACGGTTTTTCCATCCATCATCAGGAGCAATACCGCTACCTGCTGCTAGCCTGGCTAGCAGCAGGTAGCAGTACTGGTCTGACAAATACCTGATGCTGTTATGTGCAGTTTCGAGCTCCTGATGATGGACAGAAAAACCGTCTGAAACATGTAGAGCGTCTTACAGAAATAAATAAATTGTGAAATGTTGCATCTTGTTGTTTGTACTCTGCGAATAAACTGAATTGAAAAGAGAGAATTTCTTCCCCGAAATATGCTGCAGTCACACAGGACGGTCTTATTAAACAATGTTTGTGATGCATCTTACCTTGGCATACTGTGACTGTGAAAGTATTGAATCTTGACCAAGCTCTGCAACATGCGGAATGCTGTACTCCCGCATCAGGTTGTGCAATTCATCATCCACAAGCAAATCAGTCTGGTTCTGAACAGCCTCACTCATTCTGTAGAAGAGAAAAAAAATTAAAATACAGAATATATCACAAGTCACAGAATATTTTGGTTCTGTGTCATTTCCAACCAAATTTATGGCATGTTACAAACCCCACACTCTGTATTCCACACATCCCAATTGTAGCAGATCTTATTTTCAGTTTATGGCAGGTTAGGTCTGGTTATAATATCATAATCCTTCTATCAGAAATTATCGGCATGATAATCCATGAACGAGTGATGTGTCATACGCTTCCTTTTTCATTCCTAGTCCTTCACATCATCATCCTCAGCACAGCCTAGCGAAAATGGCGCTACACTTTTCAATTTTGGAGTACTCTGCACTGGATTGGAAATATCTGGTCCTATTAATTCACTCACATATATCTGTATTCTGTCCTTTTAGCTGTAAAGTCAATGTCTCTTTTGTTTTCATTTTGGTCAATTACTGGATAAACCCCTTCATTTACTTCACTACATTCTAGATTACCCCTAATGAATGACGGTGATACCCACAACTGTTTACAGTTTTAAATCCATTATTCTCTTCAGTTACATAACTAAATTACTAATTTGCCTTGTTCTTAATAACATTTTTCATGATTTTTTTATATTACATTCTGTTGTCCATATGTATCTTGATCTAACGATATATCCCGCTTACAGCATGTTTTTTAGCTACTCTGCTTTACCTGTAAATTCTATCACAGCCCTAAGTGTTTTCTTTGGCAAATAAATAAATGACTGAATAAATAAATAAATAAATACACCTATTATTATTATTCATCCCACAGATCATTACAAAATGATAATGGACACATCAAGAGATTACAATACAAGTAATAATGGATGGAATTCAAAGCATATAACTAGCATACTTATACAAAACAACATGGAATACTAATCAAATGCAACATACAGGTACAAAGTACAAAGAATTACAACGTAAAAAAGAGCATTAACACAATTTTTATAAATTACAGATCAAGTCCTAAATTCTTCCACAGGATGAAAACACGTTTCAAGTAAGAAGTTAATAATCACTTTCTTGCATTTTATTATACATGTAACACTTAATTTCATGAGAAAGTCAGTTACAAAAGATCACGCTGTTGTATGCAATTCTTAGTTCAAATAATTTGGCGTTATGAACTGAAATAAATAAATAAATCTTGACTTACTCCTTGCGCCACATGAATGTAACACAGAACTAGTTCTGAATCTACTTAAATACATTTAGTACACAGAAGAATTTCACAGGCATATACACAAGGTACAATCATAATATTTAATTTTTTGAAGTATGATTTGCAACTTGTAGTGCTTGTAATATTTTTCCATTAGCCTTATTGCTCTTTTTTTTTTGGGGTGGGGGGGGGGGTTAATTTAATTTTTTTTTAAGTTTTTTTTTGTGTCCCCAAAATAAAATACAATGTATCAAAGATGAATTTAA
>Ga0131853_10023419_pt1 | contig 11153 bp, 10 predicted proteins | sample TergutLab28metaG_FD_92764 | JGI IMG/M metagenome (GOLD analysis project Ga0131853, IMG submission 92764) | Labiotermes labralis P1 segment gut microbial communities from Petit-Saut dam, French Guiana - Lab288 P1 (version 2) (version 2) | ecosystem: Host-associated > Arthropoda: Insects >...
ATTATATCTTCTGAGCATACACAACAAAGAATTTGACAGAAAGTTGCTACACTTGCACACTGCAGGGTCCTATTTGTCGCTCTCAGAACGTTCACTAGGCATACACTCGATGTTCATCCTTCTGTCCTTAATGTGAATGTTCGTCACAAACAGTCTCAACAAGTGATGGATTTCAGCCTATTTCTTCTTGCCCTTTACTTGTCATGGGATAATTTTCGTATATCTGAAATGACCAGCATACGAGTGAACAACACAACAAAGAAAACACCCTTCTGGTAGCGGAAAACGTAACACTTACACAGTTGCGTGATTTCAGGCTACGAACGTGGTGTAAATGAGATATGCGCTCTTTTGGGATTTTACGCAGCGTCGATTGGTAGTTTCTTGCTGACGTTTCGGGACAACAGTTGGTGGTTGTGACATTCTCACAGCGGTGTTGATGAAGATTCAAGAAGTGTGGGACGTTTCGCCCTCTCGATTGGTCAATTTACCTTCATATCCAGGGCCAACAGCCCAAGATGAAGGCACTACGTCCCACCGAAACGTCCGTAACCCTTCACCAGTCAACACGGCGTAATCTTCATCAACACCTGTGTGAGAACGAAATGTCTCACAATAGAAGACCGTGCCGGGCCGAGTTAATTTGTATGACGCGTCTTTTACGGATCTGTGAAGATCATTCATTCCGTGCATTATGATATATTAAAACTCTGGTTAACACCAATAAGTGCACAATTCAACAGTTTGTGTATTCTTTCTATTACATGTAGGAGCGAATGGAAAGAATACGTAGATTGTAGAATTGTGCATTTGTTTTTTTTTTTTAAATATTTTCCGTTCTATGCATAACTTACCGGCGGGGCCCTTTCTTTACTGACATTTATGGACCGAAATTTTGTGTGCAGTTCTTAGTGAGATCTTCAGTCTTATGGGATGTTACGCAGCGTGTATTGCTAGTTAGCTACCGACGTTTCGGGACAACATACGGGTCCAATCTTCAAGGGTCCAGCAGGACATTGGTAGTAAGAATTACCATCCCAAAGGATCGCAGATCCCACTTCATAGTTGATTACACACTTCCAGCAAAGCCAGTTCTTTTCCTGATGGAAAACCAACACTGTAGTAAATAATACTGTCAGGCTATAATGCCGCAAGAGTTAGTTAATAATTGTCTGATGTGCGTAAAATGTGCAGAAGCTTCGATTCTGCGTTGTTGTGAATGTGTGTTTTATCACACTTAGTACCAAGAGGGGACCCTTTTGTTCCGGGATATAAAATAAAAGCCAGTTAATTGCCTGAAAAAAAAATCCTGCTTGAAGTACTGAGGCACGCTGCAGACAACACCTACTGAAGATGCAGGTTAAGAAGGCGACATTTCAGAGAAAGGAAGTGGTGGAAAGGGTAGAACTGATAATAGATGGGATGTATCAGGTGCATGACAGTTTGCACCACCGGAAGTATATCTTACATTTCCACGGTAAGTACATCAAGAAGAGTCAGCGGCTGACCGTCAGAGCGATGACAGATCTGTTCCTGGTGACACTGCAGAGAGCTGTTCTGTAAGCGAGATCAGTATTTAGTGTTGCTTTACACCTCTAATCCCAGCAGAGGAGTCAATAGAAATTACCACAGCCCCCTACCTTGTCCTCTTCCATTTACGGTTTGTTGGGATCTTATGCAATGTCTGCCGAACTATACGGCGTCACACTAAAAGCGTAATCTCAGTGCTGATCACCTTGAGCAGTTTCACCCTCACAACTTTGACCAACACCTGCACCGACAAAATCACGTTACGTCAGAATTGCCAGCGCCATTGGGCTACGCCTATGTCTCGTAACACTGCACGCTTTCGTACCAGCAGCAAATATTCCGAGATGTACTTGTATGTCCGCTTTGTTAGCAAAGTTTCGAGGGAAGAAGAGGTCAACGACGTCACATCTGTAAATACAGTGCTACAGCAATGCACCGACTAAACATACAATTTGAAATTGCCTACAGTACTACTGCTTTCGAGTTCAACAGTACCATGGCACTGGTAGTTCTGATGGAGCGATGTAATTTCGTCAGTGAGGGTACTGAGACAGAAGCAACGGGACATTTCACTTTATAGACAATTTATCAAGGGGCTCTGAACTTATTATTACTTAAGCGAGCGACATGGTCTAGTGGTTAAGAAGCTAGACTCCTAACTGGAGGTTCGAGGCCAACAGAAGGCTTGTCTAAAGAAACTTACCTGTTAAATATATTCTTGGCCTCACAATTCAAGGTCAAGGATTTGGACTTAGAATATTTTCTGTTAAGATTCCCCGACTTCATAATTCATAGAATATTTTCTGTAAAGATTCCTCGACTTCACACTTCATCAGGAAGTTCCAAAATTATTCTTTCAAGAAGAACTTCGTGGTCTAGTGGATAAGACGACGGCCTAGCAAACCAAAGTTCAGCAGTTCGAGACCGACAGCCGGCAAAGACTTCGATTTAAAATTTTCTGTTAAAATTCCTTGACCTCATAATTCATAACGAAGTTCCAAAATTAAAATTACTCTCTCAACAAGATCTAGTGGATAAGACGACGGCCCAACAACCCAAGGTTCAGCAGTTCGAGTCCACCGGGTTCCAGGATTCGCAGACAGCAGCAGCAGAGACATCTGGTAGCTACTACTAAAGTACCGATAGGAAGTTAGAGGGAAAAAGAGCTTTTTAAAATTAATATATTAAGTTTTTTGGCGGGAAAATTTTTACTGCCACGCGCGTAGTATTTAGAAGCAAGAAAATGTTGAAATGTGTGTCGTTCACCAAGAATGTAGCCGCGTGATACTTGTGCCGTCTAGCTGGCAAAAATTTGCGTGATAGGAGTTAGGTATGTTAACACTGACAGTCGAACACAACTGTATTTGTTTTTTAATATAAAGGAGTTTACGACATGTTTCGGCCCTATATGTGGGCCATCATCAGGTTGTGGTTGGACTTTCAGCTTAGGCTACACTAGCATGCGTGTAGTGGTCTTGGGGCGGGTTCGAGATCTCATTATGTCACGGGGTACCATGGCCCCGGGTGTATCTGGTTGGATATCGTTTTTTCTCCTATAGGAATTATTTCTTATGCTAGGGGGTATAATATAATATATAATTACTTAGGCTACAATATGTACAGTCAGTGAGAATAATATAGGTGACGCCTTGTGTTGAGGCGCTAAGTAGCAACAGATAGAAGTAAAGCCCGCAAGAACCAAGACAAGGAGGGAAGAACTTGGATCCGCATGCTGCTAAGCTGACCCACACCACCGCAAACTGCAGGTAGCAGATAAGAAGTAGCGGTACACGGTTCACCAACGGGACTGGCATATTCCACCTAAAATCCACCCCCCACCACACGGGCAAAAGCTACAGCCAGCTGCATACGCACACCCCCTGGTCAACATACAATTAAACAGGTTAGAAAGTGATATGGAACAATAAGGACATGGCTGGACCCTTTCTCAGCTACTTAGCGCCTCAACACAAGGCGTCACCTACATTATTCTCACTGACTGTACATATTGTAGCCTAAGTAATTATATATTATATTATACCCCCTAGCATAAGAAATAATTCCTATAGGAGAAAAAACGATATCCAACCAGATACCCCGTGACATAATGAGATCTCGAACCCGCCCCAAGACCACTACACGCATGCTAGTATAGCCTAAGCTGAAAGTCCAACCACAACCTGATGATGGCCCACATATAGGGCCGAAACATGTCGTTGTTGTAAACTCCTGTATATTAAAAAACAAATATAGTTGAGTTCGACTGTAAGTGTTAACATACCTAACTCCTACTATTGTACAAAACACAACGGGGATGACACACATTAGAATTTGCGTGATTTGAGGGTGCCACCGCGAAGTAGCAGAGAACTGCGCTCTTCTGGGTTACTGCACAGCGAGTAGTGGCAATTTTTCCACCACCAGAAGAGCGCAGTTCTCAGCTACTTCGCCAGCACAAGTGTCACACGCACACCTCAATTAGTTCCAATTTTGTTACTGGTACCAAAATCGCTATTACATGGTATTCCAATTACAGCCACAGCTCAAGATCTTCATCTTGCCCAATATTTACAGCCCCACAATATCCCACACGGACCAAACATGGCCCCCTCCACAAAAAAAAAAAAAAGAGCACATTACATCATATAGCTATTTTGGTACCACATAATGAACTGGTCATGAAATCTTACATGCATGTACGGTTGACGATCGTTGAAACACACTACCACAATCTTAACGCCAACTTTAAAAACCAAGATTACTGACTTTTAACTTCAAATCTGGGAATTAGAATACAAAAGGCACTAAACTGCAGCACAGGACTAAAAACACAGGGCCATTTTCCCACATTTTGGGCACTTCCACTTAGCAGAACGGCACAAAGTGAAAACCATTATCTGGTATACACCACCAAATTCCACCTTCTGACTGAAGAACCTCAGCTAACATGTATGAAATTATTTTATAAACATGTAAGAAATCATGACCAAGCAAGGGGGTCAAAGGGAAATATCAAAGAACACTGAATGAAAAATATGAGAATAATAAATACAAACAAACAAAAAACCAAGTCCACAAATTATAACAAAGATGAAGTAATATATTATCATCTGGGTTGGGCGGGACACAGTTTATTGTAATCCACTTGGTACATAAACAGCGTGGTTACAATTATCATACTAATGCCATCAGAAGAGGTCTTCATATCACACTGATTTAATGGTGCATATCTACATGCTTTGACCTCTGACAGGACACCAGGAGGATTTTCCCCATCAAGTTCAAAAGCCATAAATGTCTCATCAGTATATGGGTACTATGTAATAAAAATTGGTTATGAAACAAAACAGGTTAACCATACAAAACCATTCAACAGCTTTACTGAACACAGATAGACAAGGTAAACTATTAAACAGAACACCTACTCATAAAGATACATTTCTATACAATTTATCTAATCATCCCAAGGATATTTAACTTGGCAGCATGTACAGGGGATGGACCAAAAAAAAAAAAATGGAAACAGCTGTGAAACATACACATTTCTTTATTAATATGAAGTTGGGCTGCCATTTGCCTGTAACACAGCTTGTATCCTTCTTCGAATAGACTTGTGTAAGTTCTGAACAGTCTCTTGTGGAATACTGTACCACTCTTCTTCTAGTTGCCGGTGAGATAATGGAGGGAATCTGCTTCTCATCCTGCTCTCTAAAACTGACCATAGTGGTTCGATGATATTTAAGGTGGGCGACTGTGCTAGCCAGAGAAGATGTTGAATTGCGTCTTCATGCTCCTCAAACCAAGACTGAACACATTTGGCTGTGTTTTTGGCAAATCATCTTGAAAAAATTGCATCACTGTCAGGAAACAACACCTGAACCATTGGATGCACCAGGCTACCTAAAATGTCCATGCAGTCACTGGCAGTAATTCGACCAGAGTAAGTACAGGACCAGCAGATTACTAGATATTGCTGCCCAAATCACCACAGATCTGGCTCCACATTTCACAGTTGGAACCATGCATTCAGGATTACAGGCTTCCTTCAGTGATGTCCAAATGTAAACCTGGCCAGATGCTTGGAACAACATAAAGGATGACTCAACTGACCATATTTCCAGTCATCAGATGGCCAGGTTTTGTGATCATCACACCAACTTTATCACCTTTTAGCAGTGTTTTCAGTAATCAGAGGTTTAGCAATTGCAGCTCTACCATGGATGTTGCTGGATTTGTGAAACTCATCAGACTGTTTTTGTGGAAAAGGTCTTCAAGATGAATATTAAGTTCTCCTGTCACCTTTGTTGCAGTACTTCTATGATTTATAGACACAATCCCCTTCAATGTATGGCAGTCCTTTTCACTTCATTTTGGTTTTCGACCACTATTCCTTTCAGCTGAAGATGTACTTCCCTGTTTTGTGTATGTCATCATAACCTTGGAAACTGCTGCTCTATTGACACCTAACAAAGTGGCCGTTTTGGTTACAGAAGCTCCAGCTAAACGCACACCAACAATCTGTCCTCTCTGAAAATCTGAGAACTCTCCCATTTGTCAGTACTTTCATACAAACTGTTACTAAGCACAATCTGTAATGCACTGACACTGGCACTACACAGCACAAACAAACAAAAGAATAACAAAAGATAAAACTAGTTTTCTTTCAATGCAGCCAACACAAAGTTTTATTTCTATACTGTCTTCTGTTTCCATTATTTCTCCATCCCCTGTAGATATTAATTCAACTATACACATAAGATGCAACTCAGCAACTCAGGTAAACACACAAATAGGAAACCATCACCAGTGCAATAAATAATGGATATATAATGGTCATGATAAAAGTTACTAACAGTACAACACCAAACACTTCACACAAATACCTGCAGAATATAGGAAAACATTTTCAAACAAGACATATGTAACTTTCAATATATAATGCTTACGTCAGGCAAGTTACAAAATTGTGTGGGCATAGCAGGGTGAAAGTCACTACTAAAACAAATAATTCATTGTAAAAATTATCAACAAATGACACAGAAACCCCACCATTCAGAACACCTAGTATTTATGAACCCACCTACTCACACTGCAATGCATATACAAAGAACTTTCAAAAACTAAGGTAACAAACACAATCATGTCAGAATGTTATTATGACTCTGATCAATACATGGCACATGTGAAGCAGATGGTACACATCAGACCTCCAAGTAGTCACCACTACCATCTCAGCATTTGCCCCAAAATGGTACCAAGGCTTATATTCCAGGGTAAAGACACTGCTGTCGAGTGACTGTACCCAAGAGGTGATAATTTGCTTCACATCAGTATCTACTGCAATCATTTGCCAGCCTGGCGCTTCTCAAGAATTCAGTGAGAAATAAAACACCGAGCACAAGATTGGGACTGATCCATAAACAATCAGATGCACAGCCATAAACAGCTGTCCAGTCAGGTGTATGGCGCCTGGAATTTTCTTGCAAAAGGACAATACTTTGGTGAAGTAACCGAGGTCTTTTGTGAAAAATGGCCGCTGTAACCTAAGTGTATCACAATAACAATCAGCAGACAGTGTTACCATAGCCCAGGAAATCCAAAACAAGCACATGTTTATGGTCCCAAGACGTTTTCCACGGTCATCTTTACTGATGACAATGTTTCCATTTTCTTTGCTGGAGGGAGATGGTAGTTTCTCTACCACACATCTGTTTTCTGGTTTCAGGTTGTGTGTGATTAACCATATTTCAGCTCCAAAACTGCTCTGTTTGATCAGTGTAATGTGTCCAATGGATACAAGGAAGGCCCATACAATGAGATTTGTTATCATCTGAAGGATTTTTGGCACCCAGTGCGCACACACTTCTCTGTAATCCAATTGGTCCCAGACATTTCTGTGCACTACCCAGTGAATGTCTAGCTTTATGGCAACATCAGCAGCTGAACGTGTCTCTACGCCATGCATCATCAGTAGTGGAAATGCTTGGTGTCCAGGTCACTGCCTATAAATATCTGTCCTGCCACTGTTCAGAGCCATGCACTGTATCTGCTTGTTTTCATGGTATTACACAAACTCCATACACCTCCTCCAACTGGCAGTGGATTTTCACTGGTGCAATGCACATCACACACAAAAATCAAAACACAATTCATACTTCAAAGTCTGCGATGGTTCCAGCAGACCATCCATCTTTAATCTGACATACTTATGGCATCCACTCATATCTGTACAAGGACAAAAAATACATGTGCTGATTACATACTTAAATCTGCATTCCCATGATACTATTTCATGTCAGACATGCTGTTACCTTATTTTTTTAAACTTCCTTGTGTACCTGTCAGAGGTAGAAAACTCAAAATATGGTACAAGGAACACATCCACAAAAGGGAATACAACTGGGATGAATAAAGATGTCACTAATTCTGAACAATAATCATGCTGTTGGTGTAACTGATGAGGTAAGAGAAATAACTTGGTTCTATAAACAAAGATTAAAGCATGCACATTTCGTAAAACCTGTAAATCTGTAACATGAAAGAGGCAGACTGACTAATCACAGAACATGAAGCATAAGATAATAGAATACTTTTTAATCTTTCCTGGTCATTAGACAAAAAGGTGGCTTTCTATTCAAGTTCAAAGCCAGTAGGTAATCATGCCAACCCTACTCACACTTAATTTTCACTTTCAGATTAGAGTACTTTTTGGAATCAAACCACAAAAAACTCTACAGAATTCCATACAGATCCACACAACACAAAACTGGAAGGGTAAAGGCACCCACATTTATACGGGCTGCTACAGCATCCTAACATACCCAGCATCACAATGTAATAATTTACAAATATGCTGACATATACAATGTTAACACTTGGCTGTAAATCCACCCATGTTCACTTTTGGTTGTTGAAACATGTAGAGGTGCAGTGTTCAATCAATGTATGATAAGTTGTGTCTTGATGGCATTAGTGTACATTCATAACACAATAGCATAGAAACAAATGTGCAAACAGTATGTGGTGTTCTTACAGCAAATAGTGACTTCAAAATATATACTGTCTCGATGCTCATTTAAAACTGGGGCCGACAATTATCATATAAAAACCAAAAATAGTAATGCAATGCCAAACAACTGTTTCACTAAAGTACATTTTCCATACTGATGTGCTCATCTACCTCCCCATACCATAGCCACAAGCATTTGCATATCTGCATAAAACCAAAGTCAAAATGTTTAGATCTGTTACATTAACCCATGCAGCAGGCTGTCTTGGGAAGCTCCACTAGTCAAGACATTTCCTACATTCATTACTCTGTTCACTGAACTCCCATACTATTCACTGTTCTGAGCAGAATGAATCCAATCCACCACACCTTTCCACCCTACTTCTTACAAATCCATTATAATATTATACTCTCAGGTATGTCTAGTTCTTCCAAGTAGTCCCTGTTCCTTCAGGTATTCTGAGAAAAACATTGCCCAAAGCACATGTTAATCTCCATGATACATAAAATGAAATAAAGTGATGGTGTCATATTGTCCCACAACTGAGACAAGGCACTTGCTGTGCATCCCCATCAATAAGGCCCAGTACCTGTTCAGTCATACTGTGCAATAGGATTACAATAAATGTCAGTGTTTAATTTGATAACCAAGGGCAGTCTTATGCTACACCTCAAAATAAAAGGCACATGTTCAGTTTGGTGTAATTATGAGAGGAGGTCGTGTGAAGAAAAGACAGCGCATAACTGTGAAACTTCTGGCTACAGTACCAATATTGCTTTGGGGGGGGGGGACCACACACACAAACACAAAAACACACACACTCTCTCTCTCTCTCTCTTCATCATCCAGCTGAATATGTATTTTTCATCTGCACATGGCACACACTGTGGGCCAGGTATCTCAGTTGTTATAGTGACTGACTACCAAGTGGACAGTCCGGGATCGAATCGCAGTAGGGACAAGATTTTCCACCTCTCCATACCGGCCCTGGGGCCTACCCAGTCTCCTGTAAAATGGGTAAGAGATCTTTCCCAGGGGTAAAGTGCAGCAAAGGCGTGGTGCTGACCACTCGCCCCCTTCTAGTGCCGCGGTCATGGAAGAGTAGAACTATACCTCTATCCACCCTCTGGGCCACACCGGGCCTGTAACGGGATCTCTTTACCTTACATGGCACACACCTTAGTCTCCACTACTGTGTTGTAATGCCTGCAGTCAATACTTCCCACTTACCAGGTTGCCAGTATCACAGTATCTTGTACACAAAATGAGAAAACTGTAACCATTCAACTGTGTCAGTTTCAGCATCCATCATCAAACAATGACTGGCTGGTGCATAATGAACTGGAATGGATATGGAAGGAAGTGGCCATGGCCTGTCAGAAGTACTGCTGCAACATTAGCATGAAGGGACAGAGAAAAGCCAATGAAAATCTGTCAGGCTAGCTGGTGCCATGGACAAGATTCACACTAGATATGAACATCTGAACCAATCCCTTCAGTAGATTTGTATAACATTATCCATCACCTTTACCAGAACAAGTGCCTTAATCATATCCCAGTCTACCTCAGTACTTCCATACCCAATAAGTTACTACAATTCACTGCAGGTACCTACACTGCATGCCACCACACACATAGCTCCATTTATCTCCACAACATCTAGCAAAGTACACTTCTGTTGATGTAAATGTTCAGTCAAGTCAGATGATGGGCCTCATATCGTGGTGAATACCCACTGTAACAACACTCCTAACAGTAGTCCTCAGTTTACTAAAGTGCCTCTTCATCATACCATCCAGCTACAATCGGCATTATCAGTTCTTTGTCCAATACCATCCCTAAGGAGTGTGACTTAAAAGGACAGTTGTAATGTACCAAGTTGCTTCCATATGGCCCTTCAAGGTATTTACAGATGCCAGCACCATTGTGATGTTGTGCGGACTGACAAAACAGACTTGCTCATATGTTACATATATTTGTACTCCTGATACCATCTAGGAACTTCTCATTTATCTGGATTGTAGTATTACCCTAACATTATGTTGTGGGTGAGCCATTACAACTGAGCCCCTGCCAGGATGTCCATCCACAAGGAGTAATAAAACTTCCACTGAAGCAGCCTTCAAAAGTTAAGCTCCTCTGTCTCCCACCAGGCAGGGTCCCCTGATTCTGGTTTCCTGCATGGGGCTGACCCTCCACATAAGTGGGTTCAACTTTATGTGTTCTGGCAGCTGAAGTAATGCTTCAGATGCTCCCACATTATCAAGAAATGCTCTTTGTATGGTCACAATGTCCAACAGCATCCTAAATGCATGTAAATCACATCATAAACAGATGTTTCACTTGATGTAGCAGACCAGCAGCCATACTGACTCCTGCACAAGGCACATTCCTCTAACGCTCTGTCCCTAATAAATATGTCTACCATATTCTACATTGCTTGGACTGCATACAACAGGAGACTGTCCTTGAATTGTGTTGATGTCACCACATCTCCTTCCCATCAGTGCCAACTTAAGTTTTCAAAAAAAAAAAAAAGGGGGGGGGGGGGGGTTGGGGCCAGTGTGGGGCAGTAAGGGGGGTGAAAAAAACCCTTCCCTTTTTTTTTTTTTA
>Ga0131853_10023420_pt1 | contig 11153 bp, 6 predicted proteins | sample TergutLab28metaG_FD_92764 | JGI IMG/M metagenome (GOLD analysis project Ga0131853, IMG submission 92764) | Labiotermes labralis P1 segment gut microbial communities from Petit-Saut dam, French Guiana - Lab288 P1 (version 2) (version 2) | ecosystem: Host-associated > Arthropoda: Insects >...
CTTTAGCAAGGAACAGTGTAGCTCCCTGAAGATGATCTTAGGATCGAAACATGTTGGAGCGATTTTAAATGTTTTAATGTAAAAAAATGTTATGTATGTGCATCAGTTGGTGTGCTGATTAAAAGTAGCCAACAGTGTTTGCCATACGGTCTAAGGATAAAGGCTGCTACGGTCTGGACGGCCCGGAGATCGAATTCCGGTGGGGGCGATAATTTCCCCACTCGTCCAGATCGGCTCTGAGGACCACCCAGTCTCCTGTGCAAGGGGTACCGGGTCTTTCCCCTGGGATAAAGTGGCCGGTGCGTGGCTTTTACCACCCACCCACACTTAGTACTGAGGTTAAAGAAAGAGCACAGCTATACCTCTACTCTCCCTCTGGGACTTCGTGGTCTGTCATAGGGTGACATTTATCTTTACCTCTTAAACTGCTGAGACATTTCTTCTTATCCCAAATATAAGTAATGAGTTTATGAATCTCAGAGCTTTATATGTCATTCATGGTCCGAGCAGCGCTGGTTTATAGTTTACCTGTACTTCAGTAGCATTTTTTACTTCAAAGGTACCGGAATCAAGTACCAGTGGCTTAGTCTTGTGTATTTCGGGCTGGCTAAAGTCATTATCATCACACTGTACAGCGAAGAACTGACACCTACACCTCTTCCACGTCTTAAAATAATAATAGTAATAATAATAATAATAATTATTATTATTATTATTATTAACTGCAATTAGGTTGTCACCCTGTGGCAGTGGTTATTTTACATGTATACAAAACATGAATTCGGTTACTAATAAATTTAAGTCCGGAGGGCTACATGAGAAGCATGTAGTGGCAACTTGGAATGTTGGGAACCATCTCAGCATTTGCTTATAGACACAGGGAAACCAAGAAAAACCTGTGTGGAGGTGACCGGTCGCAGGACCTTCCGAATACTGACTTCTAGCCAGCAGTCCGGCATCTAACGTAAAAACAGCAATACACACATAGTACAACAAATACACATAAGATAACAACAATACACACAAGACAACTACAACAATACACACAAGACAATTACAACAATACACACAAGACAACTACAAAAATATACACAAGACAACTACAACAATACACAAAGACAACTACAACAATACACACAATACAACTGCAATAATACACACAAGACAACTACAACAATACACACAAGACAACTACAACAATATGCACAAGACAACTACAACAATACACACGACAACTACAACAATACATACAGCAAATCAACAACAATTCCACACAACTACAACAATACACACGGCCAACCAACAACAATTACACACAAGACAACTTAAAACTAGCAACAATACGTCCGAGACAAATTAGACTACACACCCAAGCAAGACATTACTGTGTACAGTTTCTTGTAATTGTTTTTTTTCAATCATTAATTCACTCACGCTTTCACCCCAGTCCTTCACTTCTCATCACTTACTACCCTATAAACCTTTTCCATAAAGACTTGTTTCCCCCAACCCCCATTCCGTATAGTGCACTTCACTTCATCTCATTCCATTTAAATTTGCTTCTTTCACTTCACTTCACTTTATTTCACTTCGCAACACTTCATATTGCACAGTGGTTAAGGTGCTGTGCTACAAATCGGAAGCTCGCTGGTTCGATTCCAGCTGGTGTCAGTGGATTTTTCATTGACATAAAATCCTTCCGATCGCACTATGGCCCTGGGGTCGACTCAGGCTCTAACAGAAATGAGTACCAGGTCTATTTCCTGGGGGTAAAAGCGGCCGGTGCGTAAGGCTGACAACCTACCACCATCCTGTGCCTTTGTCACGAAATCTGGGAACCTTAACTTCCTGGAACCCTCTCGGCCTGTCCAGGTCTGTAATGGTACTGATTTACCTTTACACTTCACATTAGATTACTTTCCACTTCATTTTTGACTTTTCACTTCACTGTACTTCACTTCACTACACTTGTGGGATCTGCAGACACGTGAACCTCTTCACGGCATCTGTTGCTGATAACACCCTTTAAACACCGAATTAAATCCCATCTGCCATTTGCTGGCATTATTAGGAGCTCACCATATTCTCCACGTTAGCAGGATAAGGGATAATAGTGCATACGTGTTGTTTGTATCATAGTGTATTGGATATTGGATTCTGATACGAAATATAGCTGAAATGTGTTCGGTTACACTGTCACGATATAGGCATTTTACGTATAAACGTAACAATTAGGCGCGTTCGCGTAACCATGGTTCCTGTGGTAAAGTAATGAGTGTTACATATGCTGGTTGTGGGTCTCTAGCCTTAGGTATCCTGCATTCAATGCGCATGAGCCTTATAATACTGCTATCTGTGGCCTGTCTGGCTGAACGATATTTTCTTATATTATCTCATAAATTGCACGATTTTCGGAAAAAAAGGCGTTTCATATAAAATGTGCTTTTTCTTAATTTTTCCACAACTTTTTTCTGAAAACATTTCTTATTCGAAGAAGAATCGAAGGAGACATTTCCTGTAAAATGCGTGTGTCTTTATGTAAAGTGCCTGTCATTCTGTGGGCCCGGTAGCTCAGTCGGTATAGCGACTGAGCTACGGGCTGAACGGTCCGGGATCGAATCCCGGTAGAGACGAGACTTTCCGCCCGTCCAGACCGGCCCTGGGGTCCACCCAGCCTCCTATAAAATGGGTACCGGGTCTTTCCCGGGGGTAAAATGCTGCCGGTGCGTGCTGCTGACCAATCGCCCACTTCTAGTGCCGAGGTTCTAGAAAGAGTAGAGCTATACCTCTACCCACCCTCTGGGCCACACCGGGTCTGTAACGGGATCACTTTACATTTACCTTTACTTTAACTGTCATTCTTGTCAGAGTTTAATGAAACTTGAATTTTCTCGGCGGAGTTTCGGAAAAATAAATATCAAATTTCATGAAAATTTTTCCGGCGGGGACCGAGATGTTCCATGCGGACGGAACTACTTTGACGGGGTTATTTGTCGCTTTTCATAATTTTGCGAGACGCCCAAAAATTATTTTTAAGTAAACCTGACGCATACGTGAAAATGAGCACAGAATTAACGTGACACCTGCCACACCTTGCTTCGCAGCACTCACATCTAATTACATTTAATTGCTACAGCCTTTGGTGTGAGCGTAGGGCAGCCACACCTAGTGCGTATCGTGTTGTTCTTCTTCATCATATTAATCTTGATGACGTAACACTGCACGCACGAATTAGCTGTAGACTGACACTACCGTAAGAGGCACCGCGCTGTGAGAATAATTTCACCAGCTCTGTGGGAATTGTCGTGTTCAGTAGACCGTCCGCGTCTCAGTACTTCCTCAGATATTCAAGAAATTTTCCGAATTGTTATCGAATCGCAAGGTTTATTCTAGTTATTTGTTTATTTCTATTTTCACACCTCAAGTAACTACATACAACGGACCCTATACACGATGGATATTCACCCAGCATGTTACCAGTAAGTTATTTCCAATTTTGAAAATTAACTAAGTTTTCGTTCCAATGTAATGTACAGCTTCTCTAGTCAAAAAATTTATACTCTTAATAAGTATGTCTGATCACAGATCCTAACACAACGTGGACCCTTACAATTAGCCCAGCTGGAAATACTTACTTACTTACTCCATGGTGCAGAGTCCTTCTTGAGAAGCTAACTGGTTTGCAGCTAGTCAAGAAATTCCCTGCATTTCACGGAACCCGAAGGTTCATTACCGCGCTCACAACCGTCCGCCACCTGTCTCTATCCTGTCCCAGCCCAATCCAGTCCATATACCCACATCCCACCTCCTGGAGATCCATCCTAATATTATCCACCCATCTACGCCTAGGTCTCTCCAGTGGTCTCCTTCCCTTCGGTTTCCTCAGCAAGACCCTATACACCCCCTCTCATCACCCATACGCGCCACATGCCCAGCCCATCTCAGTTGGAAATGCAGAGAATAAAAACTAGCCGGCCCTGACTGGCAATTTGAAATATATTGGGCAACACGGGAAACCCTGAGAGGCAGTACCACACAAGTCTCACCGCACCGAGTGAAAGTACAGTAGTACTCATAGTTCAGTAAACAAATTAATGGTGATAAAAACTGTCCTAAGTGCCAAGTATCTACCCAAATCTTAATTGTTATAACTAGATAATATATGTACCATATTTTATCCAGTACCAGATTTTATATTTGTTTACATCTGTAAAAAGTATTGGGATCCCAATATTTTAACAGCACCTTTGATTTATTCTGCTGAAGGCCTGATTTTGACCTGTTAACAGGTCGAAACATGTAGCCTGTATGATCCAATAAATATTGTTTTGCTGACGTATATTATTGAATTAGTTATATACTTTATTCTGGTTATTTTTTAGTACTTTATAACACAAAACCTATTTAAAACATCTTAATTGTAAATTGTATTACCAACAGCTGCATTTGAAATACTTGTGTACCTTGGCAAGGTATTGAATACAGTCTCCCTGAGGATGACACAACAGTGTCGAAACATGTAGACCTCGCTAGCAGACAGTCAACATAGCCAGTATGACAAATACCAATAGCTGTGAATACAGTATTAAGACTGCTGATGACGGACAGGAAGTATGTCCGAAACATGTACAGTTTTTACCAAAATAAAGTTAAGAAATAGTGCTTCTTGTTGGCTGTTGTTATAAGAATATATACCGAAGCACGGTCCTCTGAATGTCAAAAGTAGGATCTGATAATTTTCGAAATAATTGTGCATTTGTTGGTCATAATACGAAATAAATATAAAATAACAAAAAAGTTCATTACGTTGTTCACAAAAGCCCCATCACTTGTACCTGCCCTGATTCAGATTAATTCATTACAGGCAGTCCCATTGTATTTGTTGAAGATCCATTTTAATATTATCTCAATTACTACTAGGTCATGGTACCCGTTATTACAGACTAACGTTGTTGTGAACATCACCGCGTCAATAAAAGGGAGGACCGTGTGATCGTTCGCAAATTTTGCTGAACGTAAGGGAGTTGCTGCATAGTGGAAGTCAGAGGACTCCTAATTCTGTAAGGTTTTAGGGTTACGTACCGATTACTGTGCAGCGTAGTGTCTGACAGGATGTGACGACATATTGCCCTTTAGTCACAGCTTTTCCATCCCCCCCCCCTCTTCTTTATTGCGGACTGACGACGGCTCCGAACGGTACCTGTGTACCAAAATACACAGCGTCAAATATGCATTTTCCATCTACAGGGCAATTTAAAATAAAATATAACAAACACTTCAGTTTTCGACGTACGCGTGGCACATACGTAGCAGATGGTACACACCAGACTTCCAAGTAGTCACTGCTGACATGTGAGCATGTCTTACTGCGGCGCTAAGTCTTGTCAATGTGTCTGTGGCCAGGAGGTGACAGCTTGCTTCAAGTCGGCGTCTGTTGTAAACAAATGCCCTGCCAGATGCTTTTCAAGAGGTCCTAAAATATGCAAAATCGTCGTGTCTCTACAAACCTAAATTTCGTCTCGTTACGGCTTCGAGTTTATGTACCTCTTCCGTAGAGATCCGATCTGTTGCCGCTTAAGAAGAACGTGGCTGGCACTCTCACGGATTGCTCTGGACAGTACATATTACACTTCGGTACAAACGGTACCCAGTCTAGTAACAGTGAGAGTAACAACAGGTCTTGGGGTTCCTAACAGTGCAGCCTGACCCTAGGTTCCTCATACATATATATATATATATATATATATGTGTGTGTGTGTGTGTGTGTGTGTCACGTGATTGTAGCTGCTACCTTACCTAAACCAGCAGCAGCATACAGGTTTGCGCTCTTGACTATCTTGACGTCAGACAGATCTCGCGAAGTTGACGCCAGGAACTTTATGGAAATATTTCTTCTACTGTTTTTATTGTTACAACCGACTAATGCACAAATACATTAAATAAAGTGAAATGCCAACTTGATGCAAGAATGTAATTTATCGATGTTTCCTTTGCTAGACATGTTTCGGACGCATACGCCCATCATCAGGAGCACTAGATGTTAAGTTGCAGCTTATGGTTTTCCGAGACTTGTGGATGGGTGGTGGTCCTGAGAGTCGTGCATGGCACCATCCAAACCGTACACACGACCTACGCAGAAGCTCTCAAGACCACCACCCATCTACAAACTAGTAAAACCATTGTATTATCCTTATGTAACCTATGAAACTCCCTGAGAATGATAGGGAGGTAACGAAACATGTAGCAGTGATCATTATACAGAGAGAAAATATTGTGATATACTATATTTGTGCATTAGCAGGTTGTAATAATACAAACCATTGGACTTTAACGGCAGAAGATGAAAACGACCTACTCATTTTTGAAAGACAAATACTAAAGAAGACATTTGGTCCTTTCAATATTGACAATATTGACAATATTGACAATATATGGAGAACACGAAACAACATGGAAATTAATTAATTAATAGAAGATGCAGATACATTGAGAGTCATCAAGACACAAAGAATCAAATGGCTGGGGCATGTTCAAAGAATGGACCAAGCAAGACCAACTGGGAGGCTATTAGATTGGAAACCTATGGGAATTAGACAAGTAGGAAGACCAAGACAACGACGGCAAGAGGGTGTTATGGAAGATCTAAAAAAGCCGAAAGGTAAAAACTGGAAGGAAACAGCTAAGGGCAGAAGAACTGGGAGAGACGTGCCTGAGAGGGGCGAAAACCGACAAAGGGTTGTAGTGCCAAATGATGATGATGATGATAATAATAATACAAACCATATAAAGATAAACGATACATGCATTGCGATAATAAATGTGCTACATTTATTTTATTTCGTAGTCGCTGATGAACGGTGCTAAAAAATTGTCTACTTCGGGGGAAAGTGGTTTGGAGGCCATCGGCTTCATTTTGGACGGACTGTAGTGACGGAGGAAGAAGTGCGTTGAAGGGACCATGGACTATCAGAAAGAGTCTTTATGAAAGGGGGAGGGGGGTGGAGGGTGGGAGGTGGTGTCGTAGTTGGTGGAGCGGTTGTTAACTTTGCTTCGATTTAAATCAGGATCGTAAATGCACTGAATGTCTCTTGCTACATTGCTGCTATAACCTGTGATATTAACCAGCTCTACCCTTATGCTGCTATTACGTAGTCATGAGAGCAAATGTGTTTGCCAGGGAATGAGCGGAGCTAAGAGCTCAGGGCAATAATGTAAGCATTCAAGGGGTAGTTAGAGTGTAGACCACAACGAGGGATGTAAAGCCATGTCTGCCTAGCAGAGTGTAATTGAGATAACAGCAGGGAAGCTTAAACGCCAGTCATTAAATGTTGGTGGTACTGACGTGCATAAAGGGTCGTGGCAGGGATCAGACGGATAGTTGACGTGGCTGTAACAACGGAAACACTGGTTCGTTACCTGGCCAGTCAGTGTGGAAATTGTTGTGGAAGAAGTGATACTGAAATAGATTTTATCCGAGCGTTTCATTTTTCCCCAGTTAATTTCATTCCACCATTGCTCCACATTCATTCATTCATCTACCACCCACGCTGTATAATGTTTTTCTCCCAGTACTTCAGTTTTCCCCTGTCAGTATCATTCCACCATTGCTCCATATTCATTCATCTACCACCCACGCTGTATAATGTTTTTCTCCCAGCACTTCAGTTTTCCCCTGTCAGTATCATTCCACCTTTGCTCCATACTCATTCATTCATCTACCACCCACGCTGTATAATGTTTTCTCACAGTACTTCAGTTTTCCCCCGTCAGTATCATTCCACCATTGCTCCATACTCATTCATTCATCTACCACCCACGCTGTATAATGTTTTCTCACAGTACTTCAGTTTTCCCCTGTCAGTATCATTCCACCATTGCTCCATACTCATTCATTCATCTACCACCCACGCTGTATAATGTTTTTCTCCCAGTACTTCAGTTTTCCCCTATCAGTATCATTCCACCATTGCTCCATATTCATTCATCTACCACCCACACTGTATAATGTTTTTCTCCCAATACTTCAGTTTTCCCCTGTCAGTATCATTCCACCATTGCTCCATACTCATTCATTCTACCACCGATTGTTCCTATGTTACCTAATATGATGGCTACTGTTTGTTGAAGAATTCAGGAATAAAGTGGCGCTGTTATAAAGCTGATGCGGTTTTTGACGGCGTAAGAATGATCTTGTTAGTTTAAAAAAAAAATGTGTTGCCTTGAATTTGGAGTTGAAACTTATGTAACCACCAAGTTTTTTGGTGATGAATTAGTTCGTTAGACTAACGCAAATGGAGTATAATTTTGCTCAATCATTTTGTAATGATCCGAAAATTCGCATATAATATTATCAGCCCTTCTTTTTCTTGTTCTCCTTTTCATCTGGTTCCTTCCTTTACATTTTCTATATGCAGTTCCTTAAATGTACTTACCACGTATTAGTAACCATCTAACAAAAATCTTTTACTTCCATGTACTTGGCACATTATAAATTTTTGTGTTATTCATTATTTGCAAAACAAGTCTCAACGCTACTCTACCCTGTTGAATATTTTGCAATCAAATGGCGCAAAAATGAATTGAGATAGTACACAGTTCTGTCACTAGGTGGCAGGCTATTGATCTCTGTCAGTCTTGGTCCCTGTACTTTCCCTTTGCAGCTGATCGCCTGGCGTTCTGCCCACAGCTGCGCAAATATCACCGTAAACTGGGGATGATTTGGCTAGTTCATTTAGCCTGTTCACACATCTGCAAGTGAGGGTGGGGTCTTACAGTTGCTGTAGTGGTTTTCGGAACCGGAACGGCCCTCAGTAAGTTAGTACAGAGACTCTTTCTTTGTAAGAGCATACGTAAACAAGTGGAAGGAAATCATCTGTGTTGAACCCACTGCACAAGATACAACGGAGCGATAACATTAATTTTGTGGTGTAGTATTTAATGGACTCGCCTTTGAATGTTTAAACTGAATTATACCTCGTATTTAAAGACCCAGTCCGTACCGCGCAGTAAACACACTCCATCTCGTTTATAAAAACCAGTCATTTAATGCTGTATAGGGAAATAATGGCTGTTTGTTCTGAGATTCACAGAAAACACATAAATACAGTGTGTGGGCAGAACGTGAAATTGTTGAATGTTAAACTGGTGGTAAATATAGTAACCACTGCGCTTTAAAGGGTTACATATAAATAATTATATATAAATATCCAGTCCGTACCGCGCGGTAAACTCTCTCCGTCTCGGTTATAAAAATCAACCAGTTAATGTTGTATAGGTAAATAATCGCTGTTTGTTCTGAGATCCACACAAAACACATAAATACAGTGTGTGAGCAGAACGCAGAATTGTTGAATGTTAAACTGGTGGTACATATAGTAACCACTGCGCTTTAAAGGGTTACATATAAATAATTATATATAAATATCCAGTCCGTACCGCGCGGTAAACTCTCTCCGTCTCTGTTACACAAACCAGTCAGTTAATGCTGTATAGGGAAATAATCGCTGTTTGTTCTCAGATCCACACAAAACACATAAATACACTGTGTGAGCAGAACGCAGAATTGTTGAATGTTAAACTGGTGGTACATATAGTAACCACTGCGCTTTAAAGGGTTACAAATAAATAATTATATATAAATATCCAGTCCGTACCTCGCAGTAAACACACTCCGTCTCGGTTATAAAAAACCGATCAATTAATGCTGTATGGGGAAATAATCGCTGTTGGTTCTCAGATCCACACAAAACATAAAAATACACGATGTGGGCAGAACGTGGAATTGTTGAGTGTTAAACCCGGTGGTACATATAGTGACCACTTGACTTTAAAGTACTTTTACCACAGAACCTTCACAGTGCGATGCTGTACCCCTGTACCCCTGTACCCTCTTGCCACAGCTCATCCCCCGCAGCACTATACTGGTACTGCACTGCTGTATAAAACTGCAGATTACATAAATGGACGTTGGGAACTGAGTGTATGACATTGTTGCCTAGCGGAATAGGAATTGTGCTGTCTTAGGAGAATTCACTACCAGTATCTATGTGAACGCGCGTATCGATAGCTTTGTATAGTCTATGATTTTCACTTAAACACAATTAAGCCTGTGAAGTTGTCATATTTTTATGAGAAACTTACAGGACTGTACTCACCACCGTCCAGTCTGCACGTCGTTACTATTATACTAAGTAATTGTAATCCAGAGCCACTATGTAATGTATTCCCATCATTCGGAATATTTCTTCATGTTTCTACCCAGGACTCCATAATATCCACGTATCTCAAATACTATTAATTTAATGCTGCCCATATTTTATGAATATTTGATTTTCACCCTGAGGATGGTTCTTAAAGAACCGAAACCTTATGCAGTTTTAAAATTCGAGTTATAGAATTATATATTGGAGTGTTGAGCATTTTATTGGTTATTGTACCACAAAATACAGGGTGTGTTAAAAGTCTGCATGTCCATAATTGTAAGTTACAATTGTTGCAACATTTTCTGGCCGATGCACTACATTTACTGTCACAGTTTAACTTCAATCCGCATTTTGAAGGCACTTGTCCAAACCGTTTCTAAGGAAGTCAGTGGAGACCAAGAAAAAAAAAGCACTTACAATTTGTTGTTCTGCTTGTGTAACTCATCAAGTCTTCTTGGTTTTAACCGGCAGTCTACCTCTGTGGCTCAGCATCACACGACGATATCACTGTATTAATAATAATGGGGTTTCGTGGAGACCGTTCTGTCGTTCCTCCACGCCCAATCCATCGACCAGGAAAATGGTTGTCAACTGTGAATGTAAATATATACATGACGTTAAATACCTGTATCTCGTAAACAAAGTGTTGTATTGCTATGACTTTCGCACAGTTCTGTAGCTACAATTTCATAATGTCATGCCCAATACAATTTTTTACTTTGTCAAACATTACGTATTTGTTTTACATTTATTTGCAGAATGTCATCGTTTGCCAGTCATATCCATGTGATCGGAATCTTAATCTATTTAAAGACACGAAAATTTATTAGAAGATTTAGTTTACCTTTTCTATCGATACAATTTGTGACCGAGTGTGTGTACTTTCCAATAGCTTGTGTGACTGTAGCAATGATTGCACTGAAAGTTTACATACAAACGTACATACATACA
>Ga0131853_10023422_pt1 | contig 11152 bp, 6 predicted proteins | sample TergutLab28metaG_FD_92764 | JGI IMG/M metagenome (GOLD analysis project Ga0131853, IMG submission 92764) | Labiotermes labralis P1 segment gut microbial communities from Petit-Saut dam, French Guiana - Lab288 P1 (version 2) (version 2) | ecosystem: Host-associated > Arthropoda: Insects >...
ACTTACTCACTCCACGGTGCAGAGTCCTTCTTGAGAAGCTAACTGGTTTGCAGCTAGTCAAGAAATTCCCCGCATTTCACGGAACCCGAAGGTTCATTACCGCACTCACAAGCGTCCGCCACCCGTTCCTATCCTGGGCCAGCCCAATCCAGTCCATATACCCATATCCTACCTCCTGGAGATCCATCCTAATATTATCCACCCATCTACGCATAGGTCTCCCCAGTTACTACAGATTTGATATTTATTGGAGCCGGGGGCTTTGTCGAATAGATGAAGAGAGATATGGTATTTGATTGGTGGATTGATCGAGTGAACATGTAACTAGAGATCGAATGTTTACTGGAACATGGGTGCGCGACGAGTGAACATTTGTTCACAATTTCAGTGATTTTTTAATAAGAAGGGAGTTGACCGGCGTACTTGATGGAATGGAAATCATTAAATGATTAAATACATACCAAGTTAGCCGAGGGCCGTTACCAGATTATGCTGAGGCTGAATTTCTGAGGTGTTTGGAATTATACTGAATTACTTTACGGCAGTCAGCGAGGTAAAATTTATTTATTAATTTATTTGACAATCTTCCTTACGACAGGTCCACAGTCTCTTCCAAAAACGATTTCCCCACACAGTGCCATCTAGTGTGTCCTCTTTCGGTTTCCAGTTTCATCTCCTTTCTTCTTGATCATCCAGTAGCTGCGTACCTCTTCTTCCGCGTCTTCGCGTCACTTCTATCTTTCAATCTAAGTTTCCTACAAAACCTCTTCGAGAAGGCAGTTCCTACGCAGATGTAACCAATCAAATTAATCTTACTTCTCTTTCCTGTACGCAGGATATTCCTCTCTTCTTTGAATTTAAGTAACACTACTACATTTCTCACACGATCAGTCCAACTGATCTTCTCCAGCCTTCTCCAGCATCACATTCTATAACTTTCCATAATATCAATATCAGTTGCAATTAGCCTTCGGTACACAGACGTATCAAATGAGGACAAATTAAAGTAACGTGGTGTAGGGTTACTCTCAATATTTACTTAATTAATAACATACTTACTTACTTACTTACTAACATACTTACTTACTTACTACATACATACTTACTTACTTACTTACTAAATACTTACTAACATAATTACCTACTTACTTACTAACATACTTACTTACTTACTTACTTACTTACTACATACTTACTAACATACTTACTTACTTACATACTTACTTACTTGCTTACTTAATTACTCCCTGCACCACAGTCCTTCTTGAGAAGCTAACCGGTTTTCAGCTAGTCAATAAATTCCCCGCATTTTATGGTACACGAAGGTTCATTACCGCATTCACAAATGCCCGCCACCTGTTCCTATCCTGAGCCAGCTCGATCCAGTCCATACCCCCACATCCCACTTCCTGAAGATTCATATTAATATTACCCACCCATCCACGCCTGGGTCTCTCCAGTGGCCTCTTTCCCTCAGGTTTCCCCACCGAAACCCTGTAAACGCCTCTCCCCTGCCCCATACGCGTATGTTACTATCATTACTGACAGAATAACGAAGCGCCAACAGCTGCCGTTTAGGCTGCAAAATGATATGCTAAAAAAAAGCAGTTTGATGTTCCAATTCAAAGTGACCACATCACTGCTCTCTAATGCCGTCTGCAGTCGATGTCTCCTTTACCCCGAACGTCCCCCGGGACAAGTTTCATGTTTGTGGTCGGACGAATATAAATTCATAGCAAGAAATCACGACTGTATTTTGTGGGCCAAAGAATATATTTGTTTGCGTTTCTATTTTCGTGATTGTGGCCCTACCCATTCAGCAATTTAGTACAGGCTATGTAACTTAATTTGGGGCACGCGGTGGCTCAGTTGGTTGAGGCACTGCGCTACAAGCCGGAAGGTCGCGGGTTCGATTCCCGATGGCGTCATTGAAATTTTTCATTGTCACAATCTTTCCGGCCGCACTATGGCCCTGTAGTTGACTCGGCCTCTAACAGGAATGAGTACCAGGAGTATTTCCTGCGGGTAAAGGCGGCCGGTGTGTAGGGCTGACAACCTTACCAACTTCATGTGCCGATTGTCTTGAAATCTGGGAGGCTCAACTTCCTGGAACTCTCAGGCCCTCTCCGGGGACCGCGGTAACACAGTGGTTAAGGTGCTGTGCTACAAATCTGAAGGTTGCTGGTTCGATTCCAGATGTTGTCATAGGAATTTTTCATTGACTTAAAATCTTTCCGATCGCACTATGGCCTTGGGGTCGACTCAGCCTCTAACAGAAATGTGTACCAGGAGTATTTTCTGGGGGGTTAAAGCGGCCGGTGCGCAAGGCTGGCCACCTTACCACCATAGTGGGTCATTGTCACGTAATCTCGGAACCTTAACTTCCTGGAACCCTCTGGGCGCCACGTGCATGCAATGGGACTGACTTACCTTTATATATACAACTTTATGTGTTTCACTTTACATTGTCCTAAACAGAGGAGTTCATGGATGTGTTCGAGACGTACTTTCCCACTGCATAGAAATGTGGTACTGAGAAGGAGACCTCAGTACCACATTTTATGTTAGTATGAGGCATTGGCCTCGCGCGTATGGGTGAGGTTAGGGGGGGGGGTATAATTTCTTGTTGGGGAAACCAGAGGGAAAGAGACCACTGGTGAGACCTAGGCGTAGATGGGTGGATAATATTAGGACGGTTGTCCAGGAGGTGGGATGTGGGTATATGGACTGGATTGGGCTGGCCCAGGATAGAGACAGGTAGCTGACGCTTGTGAATGCGGTAATGAACGTTCGGGTTCCGTGAAATGCGGGGAATTTCTTGACTAGCTGCAAACCAGTTAGCTTCCCAAGAAGGACTCTGCACCATGGAGTAAGCAAGTAAGTAAGTAAGTAAGTAAATATAAGGCATTAGTCTCACTCAGGCACACTTACCTGGGTTCTTTCTTTCTGGACCCGGAAAATATTAAGAAACTAGGTTTTGGGGGGCCATCTGGAGCTTTGGCAAGGGCACAGGTCTCCTTCAACTTAGTATAGGATTTGGGGCACAAAGGGCCTGTTTTACGGCCTAGGCGCATCGGGCCTGGAAGAGTTCGAACCCAACATATTCTATTCTATTTTATTCACACTGCCTATACTCATTAGTAAACAGTCATTAAGATTGTGCCTCTCTACATAAAACCGCATGTGAGTCACACCTTTTGTGTGACTGACTCACATATTCTCTGTTATGGTTACAATTAACAGTTTTGTTCTGTGTGAAACACGCAGTAAGGCAGAAGAAATAGTTGAGCATCGAGCATTAAAATAAACATAACAGAACCAGATGGCAGCACTGCGACAGATGAGATTAACGCTCTGGTATTGTCTATCAATAAATTATCGGTGAAGGACGCAGTGAAGTCCGCGTCAGGGCAAATTCCATGTTATTTCTACTTCCGCGTCAACAAACAGGAAGTGACGTGGAAAATCGCTTTATCACGTAAGCGTCTATATATATTTGAGACGTGGCCAAATTTATAGGGAGTCAACAAATGGAAGGAATGATTACATTAAGCTTTGTGTTAGACATATGCAAATGGAGGAAGTTTCGTCAAACAGACGAAGATATAATAATAAAAAAAAAATGTCCCGTAGTACACGAGCTACAATATATTTAAAGTGAATATATAATTCTGTGTTTTATTATATGCTTAAATATTTTTTGCAGTATATCATTAGGGCGTTTGGATATGTCCGAAATAAGATAATAGAATATGCACTAATGGACTGGTTTCATATAAATCAGTCCCATTATATGCCCGAGGTGCCCAGAGGGTTCCAGGAAGTTTAGGTATCCAGATTACGTGACAACGGCACAGGATGGTGGTAAGGTTCTCAGCCTTACGCACCGGCCGCCTTTACCCCCCACGAAATACTCCTGGTACTCATTTCTGTTAGAGGCTGATTCGACCCCAGGGCCATAGTGCGATCGGAAGGACTATGTCAATGAAAAATTCCAATGACACCATCTGGAATCGAACCAGCGATCTTTCGATTTGTAGCACAGCACCTTAACCACTGTGCCAACGCGGTTCCCTAACATAAATGAGTACCAGGAGTATTTCCTGTGGGGTAAAGGCGGCCGGTGAGCACGGCTAACAGCCTTCACGAACTTCATGTGCCGGCTATCACAGAGCGTTCCAGGAAGTTAAGGTTCCCAGTTACATGACAACGGCACAGGATGGTGGTAAGGTTGTCAGCCTTACGCACCGGCCGCCTTTACCCCCAGGAAATGCTCCTGGTACTCATTTCTGTTAGAGGCTGAGTCGACCCCAGGGTTATAGTGCGATCGGAAGGATTATGTCAATGAAAAATTCCATTGACACCATGTGGAATCGAACCAGCGATTTTCCTATGTGTAGCACAGCACCTTAACCAATGTGCTACCGCGGGAATAAGTTCATACCTCACCCTAAACCGATAAAAATGGTATAGGTGGCCGTGTAGCAGCGCGTGTATATTAAATATATGTGGTTGCTGACTGTGATGATGATGATTATTATAATAATTATAATAGATAAAGGTAAATTTCACCCTAGAACAGGCCACGAAAGCCCTGAAGGGGGCAGATATATAGCTCTACTCTTTCTTTAACCTCAGTGCTAGATGTGGGTGGATGGTCAACGCCACGCTCTGGCTGTTTTACCTCCGGGAAAGACCCGGTACCCATTGTAAAGGAGCCTGTGTGGGCCCCAGGGCTGGTCTGAACGAGTGCGGAAAATCTCGCCACCACCGGGATTCGATTTCGGACCGTCCAGCCCGTAGCGAGTCGCTATACCGACTGAGCTATCCCGGCCCACACCTAAATTCAGTAGTCACAGAGACCGATAGTGAACATTACCAGCTACAGTCTCTTTAATGTTTATCTTTGCACCGTGCATTCTGTAGATTATTTTATCACACACCCCCAACACATGCACACCAACACATGCACACACACATACACACACACATACATATACAAAGAAGTCTAAAATTCACATTAAAACACTTAAAACGCTCTTACATGTTTCGATCACACGATCATCCTCAGGGAGCATACATTGTTCCTTGCTAAAGTTATAGTTGAAAACATTCAGTGAATTACTTTGTTAACTTCGGTGTTGTGGCAGCATGTCTGTGAGTAGAAAATGTTCTAACAGTCTAAATAATAAAAATTTTCTTCTCACATTTATATATATATATGTGTGTGTGTGTGTGTGTGTGTGTGTTGGGGTGTGTAATTAAATAATTACGACCCACACTATCCAGTCACGTAAGATGTCTCTCTTAATAACAACTACAGATCATAAATATCAGCATCAAACCCATGAACAAATCACAAATCACAAATCACAAGATGGCCGTTCAACTGACGTCCTATTTTACAAGGCGCACTGTCTCATCCGTACCGTAGGCTATAGTTTTTGTGCTGAGGTAGTTGCTTTCCCACGACCAGCTTTCCAGAAAGCTTGTGCGTGCAGTCAGGGACGAAATTGGCTATTCAAAATGTTTCGTTCCACCATCGAAATGTTATTCCTTGAACCGAAATGATCTGTCTGGAAGCCCCTCTCTACTTGCGACGCAGAACCACAGCCATATATCTCCCTCCTCTTCCCCCCCCCCCCCCCCCCCCCCCCCCCCCCCCCCCCCTCCTCCCCCCCCCCAACCCCCCCCAAATTTCCCCCCCCCCTTCCCCCCCCCCCCCGCCCCCTGCCCTGGTCGAAGAATTGACTCCCTACTATATCTTGATCCATCCCTCCTCTATTAGTTACAGAACATTCAAAAGACGATACAACAGAACCAAGACCTGGAACTTCTACTCGAGTGTCAGGCAGTATACAAAAACCATTATCTACAAATTACGGCCAATCTTTTCAAGCGATCGTTTCTTTCACATCGCGATTGGGAACAGTTATAATCCTCTGGCCAATTACACTACAATGCAACGGAAAATTTGACTACAGAAATATATTGTATAGGTCAGGCGGTTAGACTGCGGCTTCTTTTCGCCGAGGCTCGGGTTCGTACCTCGGGCAAAAATCATGTGACCGTGGTAGACCAAGTGGCACCGAAAGGTAATTTACTAATTGGTAAGATTTTTTTTTATTTCAAACTTTCCCTATGTCTTGAATTATTTTTTTTGCTTTCTTCTGGGTAATTCCCCCGTCATCTGAATTTTATATGCTGACGTTTCGAAATACTCTCTTTGTTCCATCTTCATAAGCAAGTATGAAGAATGACTATGTTTAAGAAATGTCGCGGTATTTATATGGGAAATGCCCCAATATTTCTCAAACCTAGTCAATCTTTATACCTGCCTATGAAGATGGAACAAAGAGAGCATTTCGAAACGTCTGAATATAGAGTTCAGGCGATGGGATATTACCCAGAAGAAAGCATAAAACATTCTACATTCCTATTTCGCTAATCAGAAAGTCACCATTGTTTGGTAGCCATATATATCACCTTGCTGTAGCTCCGGCCAAAGGGCATAATATAACTTTCTCTCTAAGTCGGAGGGAGGAATTCATCTGTGAACGGTATTTGGCTGATTTCAGAGTGAGAAAGCAGGTTTTATGGTCCATTGTTTGAGGTATGGAATAGGTGGAGATGACGGCCGAAGTATTGATATATGAACACACAAGGTGAAGGTTAAGAAGGAAGTCAATGGATGTCTGGCAAGACAACCCGCACAACCATTAGTGTGAATTATCTGTTAAGACATGTAATATATCCATTCATATAGGAATTTTAAACACAGTACTGCTAAGAGTAGGTAGTCCGTGTAAGATAGCCGTCATCTTTTGCGTGCATTCGGGTTTACACAGCTAAGTACAAGTGACACGCGCTTCTATGGGATATTAGGCCATTACCGACGTTTCGGAACAGCATATCAGTACCGTCTTCAGGGGTCAAGAAATAAAAAAATAATGCCTTCATTTAAATAGATGTTAGATACTTGTGCGTCTATGGGCTTAACTATTAGCTGTTTCAATAGATGTAGAGTCCAGTTGAGATGTGTTGACACACGGTGACGCAAGGGAGGGGAAGTGAAGGGGAAACTGGGGAATGCAGTGGGTAGCCAGTACTCTTCACACTACCTCGGAACATGATGTATCCAGCATTACTACCGCTGATACGCAAACCTCGGCTGCCAGTAGTCGACTGAACTGACGCCCACCGGCCGATTTAAATGGACTCGTCCGCTTCGCGCGAAAGACGAAATCTGGTTTCTGCGTGTGTGCCATCACATTTCAAACGCAGTCTACATTTAACTAAAGGCTTTTAACGATATTTAAGCGGTGCATTATTTGTGATTTAAGAAAAATACGCTCAGTGGAAACAAATAAGTGCTTGTAGTTACGTGATGGTGTTGCGAAGGAACTGAACTTGGACTGAGGATCCCCTAAGATGGTGTCAGTAGACACCGAAACGCGTTGGAACGGGAAATAAATGAGTTAATAAAACACAGTGTAGTGTACAAGAGTTGTTTGATAATTGCTAATACATGTGGCACGGTAGGGACGACACTAGTATAATATCTAATATTTATCCCAGTAATTAACCAACTAGATGCACAAAATTTTTGTTTTACAATAAGTTTGTTTCATGCTTCTACATGTTTCGAGCACATGTGATCATCATCAGGAGGTCAAAATTGTATTACACAGCCTCTAGTATCATCACACCTATAGGTGGCCGTCTCGTGCACGGGTTGAGAGATGCTCACCTATAGATGTGATGATACCAGAGGCTGTGTAATACAATTTTGACCTCCTGATGATGATCACATGTGCTCGAAACATGTAGAGGCATGAAATAAACTTATTGTAAAACAAAAATTGTGTGCATCAAGTTGGTTAATTGATGAGATAAATATACTGAGATGCACGGTCAGCAAAATGTCAAAAAATAATGTCTAATATGTTTACATTCCGTTCATTTTTTGCTGCTACTTTTGCATTGCTCTTTAACCTTTCAAGGACGCACTGCATCTGTTATATAAGGACTCAGTCCGTACCGCGCTGTAAAAACCCTCCACTTTGGTTATAAAAAAACCAATCTGTTAACCTTTTGGCGCCGGAATTATATTTTAATTTTAGCACATCCTGTATATAGAATGTGAATAATGCAGGAACCAAATACGTTAGAATTATGAAAAAAACTGCAATTTTAAGGGAAAAAACTGAGAGTATATACCATGTTTAAAGTATTCAGTACCTATATTTGTTGAATGAATATATAAAATGCAACTTTAGAGGTTAGCGGTGCGGTACGACCACTATAGTTGACATTAGGAGTCAAAAGGTTAATCATGCATAAGGCGAAAGTTACTGTTCGTTCCCACATCCACACAAAACACATGAATTCACTGTGATAACCATATGGAACTTTTGATTGTTGAACCTGGCGGTACGTATAGTAACCGGTAGGCTTTTAAAGGTTAGGGGTGAAATTTTAGAACAAATATTTTTAAAGTGTTTCAATTATCTTCCCAATTACTTTCATATTGATTTACCTGGCAACTGCGAATTTAGAGACTGCCATTAACAGTCGTTTATTTAGACGTCAGACTGCTTGTTAGAAGCCCTTATGCATCCAGAAGGTTATACGTGGTTTTTCTTCCGTTGTAAAGCAAATGCTGAATTTGTACCAAAATTGCAACTACGTACTCCCCGCTTCCCACAGTACATACATCAAAATTCTCACTCTAACGTAACTACCCCAATTATATCAAAATATAATCATAACAGCACCCTCCAAACACAAATTCGGAATTCATCCCATACTCTCAAATTCTTTCCTCTGCTGCATTTCAAAACAGTCCACTTCCCAACACCTTATCGTCTTGAATTCCCAAAGCATTACCTTAATTCTGTGGGCCCGGTAGCTCAGTCGGTATAGGGAATGGCTACAGGATGGATGGTCCGGGATCGAATCCTGGTGGGGACGAGAATTTCCGCCCGTCCAGACCGGCCTTGGGGCCCACACAGCCTCCTGTAAAATGGGTACTGGGTCTTTAACGGGGGTAAAGTGCGGCCGAGGCGTGCTGCTGACCACTCATCCCCTTCTAGTGCCGCGGTCATGAAAGAGTAGAGCTATATCTCTACCCAATCTCTGGGCTACACTGGGCCTGTAACGGGATCACTTTACCTTTACCTTTACCTAGATTACTTCTAGCTAACCTCTGCCAGAAGGACAAGCGGGCAGAGGCTGTACACATTAAGAGACTTAAACATTTTTTTCTCCTTAATCTGCAACCTTTGAAGGATAACCTATATATATGTATATATGTATATATATATATATATATATATACATACGTCCACATCATCACAGCAAACTTGCGTCACGCTAACAAATAGGTCCTGCACATCTCAGCATTTTACACCACGTATTCCCTGAGAGGGAGGTGTATAGGGTCTTGCTGGGGAAACCGGAGGGAAGGAAACCACTGGGGAGACCTAGGCGTAGATGGGTGGATAATATTAGGATGGATCTCCAGGATGTGGGAAGTGCGTACATGGACTGGATTGGGCTGGCCCAGGATAGAGACAGGTGGCGAACGCTTGTGAGTGCGGTAATGAACCTTCGGGTTCCGTGAAATGTGGGGAATTTCTTGACTAGCTGCAAACCAGTTAGCTTCTCAAGAAGGACTCTGCACCATGGAGTAAGTAATTAAGTAAGTAAGTAAGTAAGTAAGTAAGAGGTGAGTATGTAAGTAAGTAAGTAAGTAAGTAAAGAAGTAAGTAAGAGGTGAGTATGTAAGTAAGTAAGTAAGAAGTAAGTAAATAAGGAAGTAAGCAAGTAAGTATTAGGTGAGTATGTAAGTAAGTAATAAGTAAGTAAGTAAGAGGTTAGTATGTAAGTAAGTAAGTAAGTAAGTAAGAAGTAAGTAAGTAATTCCCTTTGTGATATTTGAGCCTGTTACTGCGACAGCTATAGACGTAAAGCCGGATTACTCTTGTCGGTTTCCGTCACATATTCTGGCACTAATATTCCGACGTTTCGCCAGTCCTCATCCACAGGGTACCCTCATTTTAGGGTCCTCCATAACAATCGAATGTAGTCGTCTACGTGACGTAACATTAACTTTTCGATTTACACTCTTCACTGAATAGCTAGTCTACAAAAACGAGAAAAAGGAAAATGGTAATTGGAAAGAACAAATAGGAAAGAGAGGATGCACATCAGAAAGACATATACCACTGGTATGCAACCAACGGCCTTATTTGTACGTTGCATCTGTACATCTGTAATCACTCAATATTGTGTGCGCGATCAAATCGAGAAGAATGAGATGGGCGGGGCATGTAGCACGTATGAGGAGAGGAAAGCCGTATACAGAGTTTTAGTGGGGAAATCTGAAGGAAGGAGAACAATTGGGATATCCAGGCCCAGATGGGAAGATAATATTAAGATGGATCTTCAAGAATTGGGATGTGGGGACTGGATCAAGATGGCTCAGGATAGGGACAGGTGGCGGGCACTTGTGAATGCGGTAATGAACATTCGGGTTCCGTGAAATGCGGGGAATTTCTTGACAAGCTGCAAACCAGTCAGCTTCTCAAGAAGGACTCTGCACCATGGAGTAAGTGTGCAACCCGCGGCCCGCAAGGTCGTATTATACGACCCGCGGTATAATTTGTAATTTAATTAAGTATTATCACAATTACAAATTTACAATATAGGCGGATTGTTATTCCACTTTCTATTTTCTCACGTGCGCCCCCCTTCTCCCCCCCGAAACAACCCACATTAAACGGTATGGCCGCTTTTTGACACAGAAACGGTGAAAGTTGAATCTTTAACCAAAGAACACAATCTAATGAAAACGGCTGGATTACAAACAGTTGGACAGTTTGTGTTAAGAATTAAGGAATCACATCAAAACACCGCCTATGTACACTGTTGCTTCCTTACTTACTTACTTACCTACATACTTACTTTCTTACTTACTTACTTACTTTCTTACTTACTTACTCCATGGTGCAGAGTCCTTCTTGAACAGCTAACTGGTTTGCAGTTAGTCAAGAAATTCCCCGCATTTCACGGAACCCGAAGGTTCATTACCGCACTCACAAGCGTCCGCCACCTGTCTCTATCCTGGGCCAGCCCAATCCAGTCCATA
>Ga0131853_10023423_pt1 | contig 11152 bp, 13 predicted proteins | sample TergutLab28metaG_FD_92764 | JGI IMG/M metagenome (GOLD analysis project Ga0131853, IMG submission 92764) | Labiotermes labralis P1 segment gut microbial communities from Petit-Saut dam, French Guiana - Lab288 P1 (version 2) (version 2) | ecosystem: Host-associated > Arthropoda: Insects >...
CATCATCACCTCATACATCGGCGGCACCTCTCGCTTCCTCGTGCATCTTCGTCGCCTTGTCCTTGAGCTCCTGCGTCACGATCTCCTCGGTCGCGGCTATTGTTATCACTCTGCCGTCAGAGATGTTGTATCTTGCCTTGATGCCTTCCGGCAGCACCCTCCACATCGCTCCGATCATCTCCTGTTTCGCGTCCTCGCCGGATGCTATCTCCACTTTGGCTATGACATCCTCGTCGGCGTTCTCGATCCTCAGGTCGAATCGGGTCTGCTGGTCCACACGGTCCTTTCCGTACAGTCTCCACAGTGCAGAGAGTATCTCCGGCGCGTAGTTCTCATCCGCTATCGTTATGTGCACGTCCTTGCCCTCCGTCCTTATGCTGACGGCGTCCGCTACTGTCTTACTCTCGGGCGCCGACCTCATTATCACGGTGAACACGAACAGCGGTGTCTTCGGATCGAGATACAGGACCGCACGCTCCAGCGACACTGCTTTACCTGCCTCGCTCATTATCCCTTTGAACAGTTCCTCGTACGCAACGCATCCGTGCTCGTCCGTCCCTGTGACGTCTATCTCCATCTCAAACTCCCTCTAAGAACCCGGACGACAGTATCGCGCCGCCCACGGCACCGATGTACTGCGAGTTCGCCGGGACTATCGGCTTTGAACCGAGTACCTCGCCCACCGCCGTCACAAGACCGGAGATCAGCGACGTGCCGCCCACCTGTATTATCGGGTGACGTACGTCTATCTCCTGCAGCTGCTGCTCGTATACCTGTTCCGCGACCGAGTGACAGGCCGCGGCGGCCACGTCCTCGAACGTCTTGCCGTCGCCCAGCGTCGTCACCAGGTCCTGTATGCCGAACACGGAACAGTATGAGTTCATCTTCGCGTTGCGCCAGTTCCCCTTGTCGGCCAGCGATCCTAATTCCGTTACCTCTATCTTCAGACGCTTCGACACCATCTCCAGGAAACGTCCGGATGCGCCTGCGCATATGCCGCCCATCGTGAAGTTGTCGGGAACGCCGTCCCTTACGGTTATCGCCTTGTTGTCCATACCGCCTATGTCCAGGATCGTTGCTTCCCCTCTCTGCCTGTCGGCGAGCCATACGGCACCCTTGGAGTTCACTGTGAGCTCTTCCTGAACGAGCTTCGCATTGTAATGCTGTCCGAGCCTGAACCTTCCGTATCCTGTTGTTCCGATCGCTTCCACATCCTTCAGTTTGACGCCGGCCTCCTTCAGCGCATTCTCCATCACCGTCTCGGCTGAAGCTATCACATCACCGGACGGCGTCCAGTCCTTACCGGCTATCCTGTTGTCGATCATCACTACCGCTTTGGTGGTGCTCGATCCGGAGTCTATGCCCGCTGTTATTCCTGTTTGCCTCTCCCTCGCCAGAAGCTCCTTCCTTGTGACCACTGTCACCAATGCCTCCATCCTTGTCAGGAGCTGGGATGCCTTCAGCCTCTCGGTGAACGAGTACGTCACCACCGGCAGTCTGGTGTTGTCCTGGATGAACCGTCTCAGTTCATTCCTTACCAGGGCGCCCTCGGCGCATCTGAAGCAGGTAGCTATGAACACCGCATCCGCATCGTATTTCCTGTCGGCCAGCTGAACGGCCCTGGCTATCATCAGTTTCAGTTGCGGGGACTGGGGTTTGAACCCGAATCGCTCCACCGCCTCGTTGATGTCCGCCGCTGACACATCGGGATGGACCACGGTCGCACCAACACTCCTCGCCGCCTTCTCCACCTCGTACTGTACGCTGCTGTATTCCGTGCCGCATGAGAGCTGCGCTATCTTTATCATTTAAGGGCCTCCAAGAACTCCTTGATCCTTACCACTAGGTCCCTGCCCTCGTCCTCGTCGTTCGGATAGTCGACGTCGAGTATCGGGATGCCTCTCCTCTTTATCAGATACCTCACCATCAAAGACGTTCTGTGGCATCCGACGCATCCGAAACTGTATGGGCAGTCCTCCATTATAATGGCGGCTTCAGCCTCCTCTATCATGGGACCCCATACCGCGAGACGCCCGCGTACCCCGGACGGTACCTCGATACCGGCGTACTTCAGCCCTTTCATCACATCCTCCAATGATACGTTCATCGGCGGCATGTCTATCTCTATCTTGTCTATCTTCTCCTGAATGGCGGCCATCGTGCTCAGCGGCTCGTGGCCGAACCTCTCCACCAGATCGAACAATATCAGGCTGTTCGGCGGATCTATGAAAACCTTCATCACTTCACCTCGCATATCTTCTTGAATTCCATGACGGACAGTTTCTTCCGTACTTTCCGGTCATTCGCCCTCTCTCCCTTCTCGGCCCTGTCCAGCCCGAAATGTATCTTCCAGAGGTCGTTCCACTCCTGTTCCAGCTGAGCGAATCCGGGTCTCGTTCCGTGATGTGCACGACACCTTCTCGGATCCCCTGCGTGGAATGCCCGTACTTTTGTGAATATCCCGTTCGGATCTAATTTCCTTACCTCAGCGATGACCTCGCGAACGATCTCTCGTTCTCCTTCGAGCACCGCACCGTAGCAGGATTCCTTGACCACTACTCTCTTCCCGTAGGTGTGTATCGTCCTCGTCACCTGGTCCGGGGTCACGCCGGATGCGGGCGAGATCATTATCAGTCTCGTCTCTCTCATTGTTTCGCCTCCTTCACGTAAACGATGTCCCCTTCCTTCAGGCCGTCAAGACCCTTCAGGTCGCCTTTGAACGAACCGGCGATGTTGGTTCCGTACGGTTCCTCACCGGTCGGGCCGAACTCCTTGCTGTCCTCCAGCCTGACGCCCATCAGACCGCAGTGCGGTCTGGATTGATTCGTTATCCCGATGTCGCCCTTCTTACACTTCTTGAACTCCGCTCCGGGGTACAGTGACTTTCCGCGTTCCTCGTCCCCCTCGAACGTTATCATCGGAACGCCCTTGAATGAGAAATGAACCTTCATAGTGCCTATCGGTTTGTGGCTCAGTCCCGTTACCTTTTCCATGTAGTGGACACTGTCGGGCTCGTTCTTCCTGTCCAGGGCGATGTCGAACACACGGCCCTTCGGTACGCCGAACGTTTCGACCTCTTTTGAGAGGATGGCGTGCATGGTCCACTCCGGTTCCTGTTCCACGATGACGGCGTCATCTGACGTGTCGCCGGTGCGTATCTGCTTCACCCCGTACGACCTCAGCATCTCGGCGCCCTCGGCCTGCGTCATCCCTACTGAAAGCACTCTCTTCTGATCTGTTGCCACGGTCACCGTATCGCCGGCCTTGGCATGTGCCAGTATACCTCTTCCCTTGACCGCTGCGCCGGCGTCGTTATGGGACGGCAGCAGCTGTCTCCTGTCCTTGTAGAAGAGTATCCTTCCGGTTCCCGATCCGGATGTCCTTACCGATACGCGGCCGGCATCCCTCACTTCCTTGGACTCATCGTTTATGGCCACGTCGGTGTTGTCCGAGCATGCCGCATAACTTCCGCAGCTGTCTGATATCGTCATGTACCCTTTACCGGCCGTGACCAGCAGATGCTCGCTGCTCATTGGTGAATTCTTATTGAGTTCGACGAGTACGTACGTCTCAACGCTCATCCCGTCCTCCAGCTGATAGTTCATGTCCTTCGTCACGATCGCGTTCTCTGTGCTTCGCTCGGATACCACCGGCCTGATGGAAAGTATCTTGTCCCCTTCCCTCAACAGCGGAAGTATGTGACGTCCCGACGTTATGCGGCCTATCCTTCCGGTGCCAGCACCGTACGCCCACTTGTGGTCGTCCATCGCGATCATCATGTACGTCGTATCGTTATCGAATCCGCCCAGCGAGAAGAAACAGTCATACTGCCTATGCATCTTCGCCTCGCGGTCAAGTTTCACTTTCGTTTTGAAGGAACCGAACGCGGCTATGTTGCGGGTGACCCATCTTGTCCCTATACCCTCTATCTTGTCCATGGACGCCTTCCATATGCGGGCGTGCTCGCTGTCGTCGAGATGTAACGTCATCGAACCTCTCGACGTCACTAACTCAAGGTCATCCGTCTCCTCCCTTATCCTGTCGGTGGACAGGTGCACCGATATCAGCGATCCGTTCACGTACGTTTCGCCGGATACCGCATCCTTGAGCTTGGCGCCCTTCGGAAGTTCCTTCTCGGTGCCGTTGACGGTGACCTTCATTTCTTGTCCCTCCGGTCCGGCAACATGGATTGTACCTTCGATACGATCTCATCGAGCTTGTCCTGCGGGCATGTGACGCCTCTCACGACACCGGTAGCGATCTCACGTATCTCACCTCTCACGGCTATGTCCTCGTCCCTCGGCATCACGACTTTCGTCTTGACGCCTATCTCCGCGAAATCCTCGAAATCCACCGGGCACTGTGCCACTATCATTGCCGGGATGTCCACGTTCCTGAGTATGAGACGGGCTTTGTAGATTATGTGCGCCCTCACGTTGCCCAGATGTATCAGCGCGACCTTGAACTGTTGTATGCGGTCCACTTCTATCGGATCGAGACCGAAATACGACCCGGTGGTCACGTCCAGCGCGTCAGCGGGAACGCCCAGTCCGGCGTTGACGACGAGGACGCTCGCGTCTATTCCCTCCTCTCTGAGCGCATACGTTATCTCGCAAACGGGTTTCGTGATGTGTCTCCTTCCGGGACCCATCGCCACTACGACTACGTCCCGGCCGCTTTCAGATATCGTGGCCCTCTGTGCCAGCGATCCCCCGGAACCGAGTCCCATGGACTCACGGCATTCCACAAAATTCAGGCGCCTGCCGATCCTTTGCTTCATTTCTCCGCATTCTCCTCTTTGGTAAGTTCTTTCACGATCTCTTCGGGGGTCCCTATCATCGCCACCTTCCCGTTCCTCATCAGCGCGCCACGGTCACAGCAATTCAATATGAAGTCCATGTCGTGGCTTACTATCACGAAGGTCTCGTTGAACTCCTCCCTCGCCTTCAGCACGGATTTCGCGATCGTCACCTTGGTTATCGGGTCCATCGTACCGGTCGGTTCGTCCAGTATGACTATCCTCGGCTCTTGTATCAATACCTGCGCGAACGCGATCCTCTGACATTCCCCGACACTCAGTGTGTCCGGGAATGCGTACAATATCTTCTCTATGCTCTCTGACGAGAAACCGACGCTCATCAGCGCTTGTATGGCCTTTACTTTGGCAAGTTCGGCTGGCATCTTCATCCCTATGCATGTCGTTAAATTCTGAAGTATGGTGTCGAACGGATACAACGAATATTCCTGATGCAGGAACCCTATGTACGGCGTGGCCCTTCCCTTCCCCTCGGCGCCCGGTTCTGACATATCAACGAGATCGTCACCTAGTTTGATCTTCACGGAACCTCCCGTGACGGGTGACATACCGGCTATCATCCGGGATGTGGTCGTCTTTCCGGCACCGCTCGTGCCGACCAGGGCGAACACTTCCCTCTCCTTTATGTCGAACGAAACGTCATCCACCGCTTTGACGACTCCGCGTATGACCGAGAAGAAATATTTCTTGGCGTTCTGCACTATTATGATGGGTTCGCCGAGTTCGGACCTCTCGCGCTCCTTGAATTCGTATTCTTCCATGAACTTCTTGGTGACGTTCTCAGGGACACCTTGCATCATCACCTTCCCCGCATCGAGCCATATCGCCTCATTGGCCATCTTCTCGACCGCCTCCGGCCAGTGCGACGCGAAGACCATGCACATCCCTCTGGACCCTATCAGTTTGATCAGGGAATTATGAACAATGTCCGCCGTCTTCGGATCTAACGTACCGGTCGGTTCGTCGGCAAGGAAGAATAACGGTTCTTTTGCCAGCTGTCTCGCCAGCACCGTTCTCTGTTTCTCGCCTCCGGAAAGGTCTCTGGCTATGTGCGTCGTCCTGTGCGTGAGATTAACGAACTCCAACAGTTCAACGATACGTCTGGTGCGCTCGCGCTCGTCCAGCCCGGGCGGCAGCGCCTCGGCGATGTTCTCCATCACGGTCTTATCACCGAACAACGCGAACGTTCTCTGAAGCATTATGGCAACACGTCCCCGTATCTCCTCCCTCAGCTTATCGCGTTCGGGGAGCGACCAGTAATCGACGTCCTTCGTCACCGTCCCGGAACCGCATTTGGAGCAGGGTTCACCATCATACGGAAGGTCCACAGAACCACATTTCTTGCAGTGGTTCACTCTGTATATCACCTTCCCCTTGTCAGGTTTGTAGTCAACGTTCCCTCTGAGCATATTTATCAATACGCTCTTTCCGGCCGCGCTCTTCCCTATCAGTCCGAGTGACGAACCGACGGTAAGTTTCGCGCTCACGTTGCTCAGGACTGGACGTCCGTCGAACTGTTTGGATACGTTGTCGATAATCAGCAGGTCTACCGCTTCGCGAGCCATGGGGAATAAATGGGTTGTGATTATAAAACACCACTGTTAAAGCATCTACTGATTTTATAAGATAATCATTGTTTTCGGCGCACTCTTTAATAGTGCGTACATTTTACAGAGGTCTATGATGAGACCGCGCATCGCCGCATCCGGTGGACCTACGCCCAAGTTCTCCGATTATCACATATGGAAGGCGCTCATGATAATGAGCGAAACGAAGCCGGTCGGACGTAAGACATTGGCCGCCGCGCTCAATGTGGGCGAAGGCAGTACAAGGACGATACTGGACACATTCAGTAGCGAAGGCTACATAACGGTCACGAAGAGCGGTGCCGTGCTCACCGAAAAGGGAAGAAGGGCGAAGGACGCGGTGAAAATGGATGTTGGCGTCCTGAGCATGAGCGGCCTGACGATAGATACGGTGAACTGCGCCGTGAACATACGCGGCGTCTCCAGAAAGGTCACATACGGATGTGAGGAGAGGGACGCGGCGATAAGAGCCGGTGCAACGGGCGCCACCACGCTCGTCTGTTCCGGGAGCAAGCTCATATTCCCCGGTTCTGAGCATCCGGTCACCCCTCAGATCGAGACAGCGCTGAAGAAGGAGTTCAGGATAGGCAGCGGTGACGTCATAATCATAGGAACGGCACCCGATACCGAAAGAGCAGAGAAAGGGGCGGTGTCAGCGGCGCTGAAGCTTATCGGCGGCATAAAACTCAACAAATCGCATCTGGACATCCCGTTCCAGAGGGACTCCAACCGTGAATTGATATCGCTGGCGTTCACCATACACGACCTTGTCGGCGGACTGCCGGTATGCGCAAGGAGCAAGGACAACCTGGGCATACGCATAGAGGGCGGAGCGGTCATCGACAACACGTACACGGGCGAGGTGCTCGAAGAGGCCATGGAACTGGGGACTACCATACGGCGCGTCGCCACCGCCGGCCCGTACAAAGGGATAAAAGTAATAGTGGCCCCGCTCGAAGTGGACGGGGAGGTCGTCGCGGCTGTCGGTGTCGTGGACATAAGGGCGATGGCGGGCGTTGACAACCTCATAAGGAGAAGTGAGAACGATGACTGAGGCTAGGATGGTAGTGGACGCGGGAGTGTGCCGTTTCAGGACGACCATACATGCAGTCGGCCAGGATGATATGACGGTCATGCTCAACATAACATCAGACTGCCCGAACGTTCAGAGACTGGCAGCAACGCTTACAGTTGCGGATGCGATCGATGCGATGTCCTCTCGTATGATGGATAATGCGCTCATGATCAAATGTGCGGAGATCCTGCCGCACCCGGCGTGCCCTATACCGTGCGCATTGGTGAAGTCGTGTGAGGTCGCGGCGGACCTCGGATTGAAGAGGAACGTCACGCTCATGTTCGAGTGAACATGAAGCATCCGATAGAACCGTTTTATACCTTCATCACTTGCTGATTATGATGAACGACGATGTGCCGCTTGAAATAGTGAAGGGCTTGACAGGAGTGCTCAACGCATTCTATCTGGACCGTACGATACTGAACAAACTGAGGGATGAGGAGGCCAATGTCAAAGGGACGATGGATATCGGCGTGAACAACGAAGGTTTCACCGAGGCCCTGAAGAGAGAGAAGGTCATATGCATCGTCAAGGACAAGAGATTCAGACCGCCTCCGGAGCCTACCGTCATACTGAGGGGAAACGACGGCGCAATTCTGGGATTAGAGGTGTTTCCGTGGACGGAGCACCTGTACAAGGACCGCGAGGACATCATATGGATGGGTGACGCGTTCGTTGTATTCCCGCAGATCGCGGTGAAGGGGGGCGAGGAGTTCGTGATGCCTCCTATACCGTTCGTGGAACTGCATGAGGGCAACGGATGCAAGGATGTCATATCATGCAGCCCGGCACCCACATCGGACCTGATGATGAAAAATTACTACGGACTGGTGGATGACCCGAAACTGGCAAGTATACTGGTGGCGTTCAACAGCGTCTGACCGTGCGATCGTCCGAAACAACCGAGGAAAACAAATAATGTATATGCGTCAGAGCGTGTGGATAAGACTGATGCGGACATTTTATATATCCTTGACCATTTGAATGATGTAATATGTTCGACTACGACGAGGCTGAAAGGGTCATTCAGATGGCGAAGGATAAGATAGATCCGCTCTTGATGATCGTATTCGGCTCGGCCGTCAATGGAACTGCGAACGAGGACAGTGATCTTGATCTGATCCTCGTGAAAGAATCTGAGGAGAACAGACTTATACGCAGCGCAAAAGCGAGGTTGGCGCTGGAAGATTCAAACATTCCGATAGACATCATCGTCTACACTCCGGAGGAGTTCGAAAAAGACCTTTCCAATGAATACTCTCTTGTCCATGAAGCAATGACGACTGGGAGGATAATATATGGTTCGGTCTGAAGATATTGGTATACTTAAGCTGAGGGCGTCAGAAGACCTCCGGGTCGCTAAAATGATAATAGACGCTGATGATGAACTTTCAGCACATATTGGCTTCAATCTTCAACAGTTTCTCGAAAAAACTATGAAGGCTAGTTTGATGGAGCATGATGTCAAATATCCAAAGACACACGACCTTGCCATATTGCTTAAGCTTTTCCCACAAGAAAAAATTAGTGAAGAGGATAAGATATTCACATATGTACTCTCACAGTTCGCGGTAGAATCTAGATATGGTCACTGCCCATCGTCTCCTTGGGACGGTCAACAAATGCTGGAGAAGTCGAAAAAATTTGCGGAATTCATAGAAACATTATGGTAAGATTCTATGAACTGAAACATCGCCAAGAATCATGCTGTGACTTTATTTAACGACAAATGGTCATCACAGTGTAGTCATTCTACAATGGTCATATTGTTCCTGACGCCGTCCATGTGCTCGTTCAGGTGGACCATCTCCGCTGACGACAGTATGAGGTCCGTGCCGATCTCCGCGCTGATCTTCGAGAACAATCCTTTTTTCATTCCCATGGCCTCCACGGCACTCTTATCCAAACGGACGATTATAGACAGTACCTTCCAGTGCTCCGTATCTATCATCACCGTCGTTATCGTACCAACCAGCGCATTGTCCCTTGTGACGACCTTGGATGATATCAGTGACGATAATGATGCTATGTTGTCACTGTCCGGAATGATCGCATCCTTCACTATTTCGATCGGCTGGGCCAGTAATACCACATCATTCAGGATGAACTTCTCCGGCAATATCAATACTGACGATTTTCCGTGTCCGGCGTACAGCTTGTTCGATGATCTCTTCGTCCTCACCCGAAGTCCTACGACGTCCCACACGAACGGGTCGTACCTGATATCAACGACATCTCCCACTTCGAACGCGTCCGATGATATCATCAGCCGGTCCTTGATAGCCTCCAAAGGGGTCGCCATGCGCCCTTATAACACAAGACAGTGTAAAAGAATTTCTAAAGACCTATGCGGCTCGCGCCGCATAGAAATGAAATTAAATGGTTTATCCTCCGCCAGAGGGCATGAACGTATCGATGTTCACTTCCTCCGCTGTCTCTTCGAACTCTTCGACGGACCGCAGCTTCTGCTCACGACCCCTCTCGCGTTCTTTATAGGAGTCCGGCCTGTACTCGCTTATGTCCGCTTTGGTGAGGAACGACGCATCGTAGTAGAGGTTGGTGAAGTCGAGTAACACCCATGTCTTACCATCCTTTTCCCTGACGTCCGTTACCTTACCTACCGTGGATGTCGGCATGTACTTGCAGATATCTCCTATTTGCATGATGACATCACACTTTTATGACAGCGGTTCTCTCACCGGCCGGCTTGAACTCCCTGAGTCCGCCTCTTCCGATCTCCTTCGTGATGTTCGCGAAGTCGAACACGAGTGACGGGTCAGCGAACGCAATGCGCACGAACGGGTTCACGGTGAACGCATCGCCGCGGGCTGCGTGAGCTGCCTTCGGGATACCCGTGTAACCGGACAGGTGACCTACGTTCATGGCGTAGTTCGGGTAGTTCGGACCCCTGAGCTCCATCGGCAGACCCTCATCGGACCTGTATGCGAGGGAGTTCGCGGAACCGCACTGATCCTGCAGATCGTATCCGTAGAATCCGAGTCTGCCGGCCCTCTCCTTGTGCTGGAGCATCGACAGGTACCAGAGGTTCACACCGCAGTCGGCGACACCGGTGGCCATGGCGCCGGCGATACCGGTCGTCGCGGCCGCGACGGTCGCTCTCTGCGAACCGCCGAAGTGTGACTCCATGACTGCGGGGTACTTCTCGTACATGCTGAGTGCATATGCGTTCACTTCATCGCCAAGCTTCAGGAGGTCGTCGAACTTGCCAGCGTCGAGCTTGCAGAATCCGCCGTACTTGTCCTTTATCAGGTCGATGGCGTAGTAAACGTAGTCCTCAAGGATGTTGTCCGTGTATGCCGCGGATGCGTACTGCGTGAATCCGACACCGCCGGACATGTATCCGCCCAGGTATATCTGGTCGAACACGATCGCACCGAGCGCGACCGCCTCGAGGGCTCCGCGTCCCGGGTCATCCGGTTTCACACGGTCGGACTGCGCGATATCGGCCATGTACCCGAACGGAATTCCTCCGGGCTCGTTGGGGCCTCTCGCACGCCTTGCGGGCATCATGGTACCCATCTCCATCGACTGGTGCTTCGCGGAGTACGCGAAATCAGCGATCGCTGCCTCACCGGCTGCGAGCTTGTATGACGAGATGAACGCCATCGAGATCTGCATCGCGGCGTGTCTGGAAACCGTTGCACCGTCCATGAG
>Ga0131853_10023425_pt1 | contig 11152 bp, 9 predicted proteins | sample TergutLab28metaG_FD_92764 | JGI IMG/M metagenome (GOLD analysis project Ga0131853, IMG submission 92764) | Labiotermes labralis P1 segment gut microbial communities from Petit-Saut dam, French Guiana - Lab288 P1 (version 2) (version 2) | ecosystem: Host-associated > Arthropoda: Insects >...
ACATCGACCTGTACTGGCTGCACGGGTACGACCCCCACACCCCGCTCGAAGAGACCATGTCCGCGCTCGACGACGCCGTACGCGCCGGAAAGATCCGCTACATCGGCTTCTCCGACGTCCCGGGTTGGGCCATCGCCCGCGCGGGCACCCTCGCCGAGCTGCGCGGATGGGCGCCGATCGTCGCCCTCCAGCCCGAGTACTCGCTGCTCGCCCGCAGCGCCGAGAGCGAGATCCTCGGCGTCGCGCGCGAACTGCGGCTCGGGGTGACGCCCTGGAGCCCGCTCGCCGCCGGTGTCCTCTCCGGCCGCTACACCCGCGACGGCGGCGCCCCCGAGGGTTCCGGCCGGGCCGGTACCCAGGCGACCCAGGCACGTCTGTCGGAACGCACCTTCCAGGTGCTCGACGCCCTCGGCGAGATCGCCGCCCGGCAGGACACCACCGTCGCCGCCGTCGCCCTCGGGTGGGTGCTCCGGCAGCCGCTGGTTACCTCGCCGATCATCGGCACCCGCACGCTCGCCCACCTGGACAGCGCCCTGCCCGCGCTCGCCGTGACCTTCACCGACGAGGAACTGGCGACCCTGGACCGGCTCACCACGCCCACGCTCGCCTTCCCCTATCCGCACCTCGCCGGGATGGGCCAGTTGCAGCAGGCGGGGGCCACGGTGAACGGGGTGGCGTCGAAGGTGTTCAGCACGTCGTCGTGATCCGGGGGACATTCCTGGAGCTGTGACGGGGAGACCGGTGTAGGGGCCGGGGCATACGCATTGCCCACGAATACGCATTGTTCGGGCAGGAGGAAACACCTTGCCCGTCAAATTCACCTTGCCCTGTCAATTCACCTGACACCGGGATGCGAGCCGCCCTGGAACTGCGGCTCGCCCATCCCAATGAGCCCCTCCCGGAAACCCGTAGAGCCCCGCTTGAAACCTCTAAGAGCCCCGGCCGGAAGCCCAAAGAACCCCGGCCGGAACCCCGTAGAGCCCCGGCCGGGAATCCACCCCCGCCGCCTACTCCGCCTTGCCGAGCTTCTCCGCGTAGAACCCCGCCAGCCGCTCCACCGCCGGGTCGATGTACTCGTCCTTGTAGTACAGGCCCTGGTGCGTGGCGCCCTCGACCCAGAAGAACTCCTTCGGGCCGGTCAGCCGCTGGAACGCGTCGATGCTCATCCACGAGGTCGCCGCCCGCGTCCCGGCGATCATCAGCACCGGGCGCTGCCCGATCAGCGGGATCGCGGCGAACGTGTCGTAGGACACGATCCGGTCGGTGCTGCTGAGCGTGAACCTGCTGTCGGAGCGCGGGTGGAACGCGATCCGCGTGTGGTACTCGAAGCCCTCCGCCCCGTACTCGCCGCCCGCCGCGCGGGCCGCCTCCAGAGTGTCCGGCAGCACCCGCATGGTGCCGGCCGTGCCACCGTGCGCCTCGGCGGTCCGGGCCGCCGCCCCCGCCTCCAGCATCCCCTGGACGACGGACGGATCCTGCGTGCCGTCCCCGCCGTAGCGGAAGTGCCGGGACAGATCGACGGCGCAGACCGTGCCGAGCGCCTTGATGCGGTGGTCGCCGGCGGTGGCGTTGAGGGAGTAGCCGCCGGAGGCGCAGATCCCGAGCACACCGATCCGCTCGGGGTCGACCTCCTCGCGGGTCGTCAGGTACGACACGACGGCCTTGAGGTCCTCGACCCGGTGCGCGGGGTCCTCCAGACCGTGCGGCTCACCGCCGCTCTCGCCCTGGTAGGCGGCGTCGAAGGCGACCGTGACGAAGCCCCGCTCGGACAGCCGCCGCGCGTAAACCCCGGCGACCTGCTCCTTGACACCGCTGCCGGGGTGACCGACCACGATCGCCGGACGCGGGCCCGGCGCCGGGGTGTCCGGGAGGTAGAGATGGCCCGCCAGGGGGATGCCGGCGCTGTCGATGGTGATGGTGAACCTGGACACGGACAATCACTCCGTTCGATGGGTGCGCGAGCCCTCGGGGGCCGGTTCGGCCGGGCTCGGACTGATCCGGTGACTTCACCGTGCACCCGCTCTGAGCTGCGTAAAAGCGGCAGCTTCGTGCCGGGGAAGGATTCTGCCCCCTCACACGGACCCACCGCGGAGCCACAATGGGGCCATGACGTCCTCCACCGGTGGCAGCGAGGTCGGCGCCTTCCTCCAGGCCCGCCGGGGCCAGCTGCGGCCCGCCGACGTCGGTCTCACCGACCCCGGCACCCCGCGCAAGGTCCCCGGTCTGCGCCGCGAGGAGGTCGCGCTGCTCGCCGCGATCAGCGTTGACTACTACACCCGGCTCGAACGCGGCCGGGTGCAGCCCTCCGCGACGGTGCTGGAGACCCTCGCCCGCGCCCTGCGCCTGGACGAGGACCAGCGGGCCTATCTCTACGAACTCGCCGGCAAGAGCGCCGCCCGCCCCCGCCGTGCGGAGCGCCGCCCCCGGCCCCGCCCCGCCGTCCAGCGGCTGCTGGACCAGCTCACCCAGACCCCGGCGATCGTGCTCGGCAGACGTCTGGACGTGCTCGCCTGGAACACTGCCGCCGCGGCGCTCTACCTCGACTTCGCCGACCTCCCTCCGGACCGCCGCAACTACCTGCGGCTGCTGTTCACCGACCCCGCGTTCCGTGCCCTGCACACCCGCTGGGAGTACGAGGCCCGGATCGCCGTGTCCGCGGTGCGCATGGAGGCCGCCGCCGACCCCGACGACCCCGAACTCGCCCGGCTGGTCGGCGAACTCTCCGTCCAGGACGCCCACTTCCGCACCTGGTGGGCCGAGCACCGGGTGACCGGCGCCGGTCACGGCACCAAGCACTACCACCACCCCCTGGTCGGCGAACTCACCCTCGACTGCGACACCTGGGCCAGCCCCGACGGCTCCGGACAGCGGCTGATGGTCCTCACCGCCGAACCCGGCACCCCCTCCCACGACGGACTGCGCATCCTGACCCACTGGGCGGACCAGCGGACCCGGGAGACCGCACCTGGTTCCGGCGCCCAATGACCATCCGCGCCGCCCCTCCCTGACCGGGTGGCGGCTGCCTAGGGAAGCCAGTACCAGGCACGAACGGGCGAATCTACGGAGACTGGGGACATGGGACACGAGGGCGCCGCCACGAGCGGCAACGAACTGGGTGAGTTCCTGCGCTCACGCCGCGCCGTACTGGACCCGGTCGCGCTGGGCTTCCCCGACGACGGCCGGCTGCGCCGGGTACCGGGCCTGCGCCGCGAGGAACTCGCCCAGCTGGCACATGTCAGCATCGACTACGTGGTCCGCCTGGAGCAGGGCCGCACCCGCAGGGTCTCCCGCCCGGTGCTGGAAGCCCTCGCGGACGCGCTCCAACTCGCCTCCGACGAACGGGCCTACCTGTTCACCCTGGCCGATGTCACCCAACCGCCCACTGCCCGCAAGCAGGGCCGCACGGAAGTGGCGCCGAAGCTGCGCCAGCTTCTGGACGGCATGCGGGACGTCCCCGCGATGGTCCTGAACCGGCGGATGGACGTGCTGGCCTGGAACCCGGTCGCCGCCGCGCTCCTCACCGACTTCGGTCTCGTGCCGCCGGGCGAGCGCAACCTCATCCGGCTGACGTTCCTGGACGAGGACTTCCGCGCCCTGTACGCCGACTGGCCGCGCGCTGCCCGGGACTGTGTCGCGGTGCTGCGCATGGAGGCCGGACGCAACCCGGCGGACCCGGCGGTGAGCGCGCTGGTGGGCGAACTGAGCGTGCGCGACCCCGACTTCCGCACCTGGTGGGCCACGCATCAGGTGCGCGGGCCCCACGAACTCCGCAAGACCTACCGGCATCCCCTGGTCGGCGCCGTCACTCTGGACGTGCACCAGTTCTCCGTGGACACCCACCCCGACCAGCAACTGGTGGCCTACACCGCGCCGCCCGACACCCCGACCGAGGAACGGCTCAGGTTCCTGATCCAGTGGGCGGCCAACCCCCGCCACACCCCGGACGACCGCACCGCGCCGCACCCCGACGGCCCGGCGACGACCCGGGGTCCGGGCGGAGCCGGCGACCGCACGGCGTAGCCCCGCCGGAACCGGGGCGCCCGATCCGGACGCCCGTACGACCCGGGGTGGGCGGACGCCCCGACGACGACCGCCCGCTCCGGCCCGGAACACCGCACCGAGGAGCCGAACATGAAGTCCTGGACCCGTGACGACCTCTCCGTGCTGGCGGACGCGCAGGACCTGACCCTGAGCGTGGCCCACGACGGAGAAACCCCCACCGGTGAGGTCGAACTGGGCTTCGTCCTGGTCGGCGGAGACTTGTACATCAGGGCTTTCCGCGGCACCCGCTCAGTCTGGTTCCGCAAGGCCCGGCAGACCGGGGAGGGCTATATCGAGGTCGGCGGCCAGAGGCTCGCGGTACGGATCGAACCCGCCGACCCGGCGCTGTCCGACACGATTGACGCCGCCTACCGCTCCCGGTTCGGGATGGCGGCCGGGCTGGTCCTCAACTCCGCCGCACGGGCGGCGACGCTCGGACTCGCGCCCCGTTGAGCGGGCCCGGAGCGTCCACGCCCGTAGCCCTCGTAGCCAATGCCCCCGGGGGACCCGTGGCGCCCACAGCCCCCGCGCGGTCAACCCCCAGTAGGACCCGTCATGCCCATGACCCCTGCCCGGTCAATGCCCTCAACCTCGTGACATGTCTCAACCCGCACCCACCGGAGGCACTTCCTAGCATGAGGTCATGTCGATGATGCCCGCGGTCGATCCCGAGTTCGCCGAGCGTCTCGCCGGCGGCCCGATGCTGCTCACCGCACTGACCCGGGAGCAACTCCCTGATCTGCGCGCCCGGATGCTGGCGGCGAGCCGCGCGGCCCCGCTCTCCGACCAGGTGGAGCGGACCGACATTACCGCGCCCGGCCCGGACGGCAGCCCCGCCGTGACGCTGCGCGTCCACCGTCCCAAGGGCGCCGAAGGCCCCCTGCCCTGTCTCTACACCCTGCACGGCGGCGGCTATGTCCTCGGTAGCCACGAGGTCGAGGACCAGCGCCTGGACGCCTGGGTGCGCAAACTCGGCGTGGTCGGAGTTGCCGTCGACTACCGGCTCGCCCCCGAGACGCCCTACCCCGGCGCCCTGGACGACTGCCACGCCGGGCTGCGCTGGCTCATCGCGCACGCCGTCGAGGTGGGCGTCGACCCGGGACGGATCGGCCTGATGGGCACCAGCGCGGGCGGCGGTCTGGCCGCGGCCCTCGCCCTGCGCGTCCGCGACCACGGCGAACCGCCCCTCGCCTTCCAGCTGTTGTCCTACGCGATGGTCGACGACCGCGGCGTCACCGGGTCCAGCCGCTGGCAGGACGTCCCCGTGTGGAGCCCCGCCAGCAACAACCTTGGCTGGCGCTGCTACCTGGGCGACCTGTACGGCACCGCCCGCGTCCCGGCGGAGGCGGCCATGGCCCGCGCGGGCGACCTGCGCGGACTGCCGCCCACCTTCATCAGCGTCGGCACCGCCGACGTCGTGTGCGACGAGAACATCGCCCTCGCCCACACCCTGCTCACCTGCGGGGTCTCCACCGATTTGCGGGTCTACGCGGGCGGTCCGCACGGCATGGACCGGCGGGCCACCGACACCGCGCTCAGCAGACGCAGCCGCCGCGACATGCTCGACTGGCTCGCCGCCAGGCTGGCCGCCGCATGACCGGCACCGGGTCAGGACTTGCTGTTGGGGATGTACTTGTGCGGCCCGAAGAACCCCACATGCACCTTCATCCCCACCGGGTCCCAGTGGAAGTAGATCCGCGGCGCCTGATTGCCACCCCCGGCCGAGATCTTCAGATGGGCCGGCATGTAGACCGAGCCGTCCTCACTGACCTCCGTCGCCACCGGAAGCGTCCGGGCCGCCCGCAGTGTGGCGTTGCCCTGGACGGTCTCCGACTCCCGCATCGACAGTTTCTTTGCCACCGCGGGCCAGGCCAGCGGCGAGCGGGAGCCGACGCACCAGTCCCAGAACGACCCCATGCACACCCCGTTGGACTGGTCCACGGCATAGGCGTGCAGCGCCCGGAAGCCACGCCAGGCGCTCTGCCCCCACGCCTGTGACTCGATGGCCGAATCCAGATCGTCGAGGTCGCGCAGCGCGGCATCGGGAAGGACGAGCCGATCGGACAGATAGAGCTGGGCCTTGGCAGCGGCGTCGGACAGGTTGTCGGCGGTGTCCGGGACCTCCTGCGCCTCGGACTCCTGCGTCCAGGACTCGTCCCGCACCCCGTTGCGGGCCAGCAGATCGGCCTGGTAGCGGACTTGCCGCTTGGCCTCCTCCAGCCGGGACGACAACTGCTCCCGCTCCTTGAGCGCGTCCTCCAGATCGATGACGAGGTTCATGTACCGCTCCTCGCTCTGGTTGAGGTCCTCGGTGAGCGAGGCGCTCCGCGCGGCCAGCACGTCGTTCTGCTCCTGGAGCAGCCGCGCCAGGTTCTCCCAGTTGGACGACTTGGCCATACGCAGCATGTACCGGGCGGAGGGATAGGTGGCCGGGGGGCGGCGGGCACCGGCGAAGGACACCAGTGTGCGGCTGATGGTGGTGGCGGCGAGCTGCGGGAACCCCACGAACCGGTCCGGCAGCACATAGCGGTGGCGCAAGTAGTCACCGGACACGGACGGGTCGGCGCTCGGCTGGTAGATCCGGAACGCGCCCTCCCACACCCCGTGACCGCACCCCAGGACCTCGGTCAGCGCCCGGCAGGCGGCGGTGTCGGCCACGTGCACCACCGTCACGCCCGCCAGTTGCCGGGCGGCGCGGGCCGTGATGTCGGCGAAGGTGTGACCGGCCGGGATCTGCCCCAGGTGGTCCGGGTCGTCGCTGAAGACCACGAACGGCACGTCCCGCTCGGCGGAGGTGACGGCGCGGGCGAGTTGCTCACCCTTCTTGGCACCCCGCACCGGCAGCGGTGTGGTGCGCAGCGCGACCGGCCCGCGGGCGGGACGCGTCCCCTTGTCGATCAGGTCGACCGCCAGCAGGGGCGCCGCCATCACCGGCAGATCCTGGTCGGGCGCGTCCACACACTCCACATCCACCCACAGTCGGCTCAGCGGCTCGCCGTCACTCGCCTCGTTCCAGCAGCGCAGGGTGGTGTCCCAGCGGCTGCCGTCGGCGCGCACCTCGGAGAACGTGGCGCTCAGCGCGTGGGTGACCTGCCCGGTGCCGGACGCGCGGTCGATCCGCAGATCGGCCTCGTAGCGCTGCTCGGGCTGCCCGTCCCGGGCCGGTACGACGACCGGGCCGGTGACAGCGCCCTCGTCCGGCACGGACATACTGCCGCCGGTCTTCTGCTTGACCCAGCCGCGCAGCCGCTCCAGTGCGAACTCGGTTACATCGGGCTGCCCATCGCTCCAGATCGCGCGGTATACGACAGACAACGCGGCTCCCTCCTCATCGGCCCGGTGGGTGCGACGTCACCTCGGCTTCCCACTCTAACGCGCACCCCGAAACTCCCGGAGTACGGGCGAACGGATCAGGCCGCAGGCCGCCCGGGAAATACGCGCCGTCTTTTACCACATTCCGTGTGTCAGGGTATTGCTGCCACGTGTCGGGGAGGTCTAGCATCCGTTAAAGCGTAAGACGCTCGTGCGGCAGCTGCGACACACACCGTGGCCCCGATCCCTCAACCGTCCTGGTTATTCCGGTGCTCCTCGACGAGCACTACGGATCTACAGCGAAGTAGGTCGGCACGTGCGTACTGTCGTAGTGGTAGGCAATCCGAAACCGCGCTCGCGCACCCAGCACATCGCCGAGCTGGTCGCGAACCGGATTGCGTCGGCGTTCGGCGCCCGGCACGAACTCACCGTCGATCTGAGTGAGTACGCCGAAGACCTGTTCCGGTGGCCCGACGAACGGCTCGCCGGGGTCTCCTCGGCCGTCGCCTCGGCCGATGTCCTGGTGGTGGCGAGCCCCACGTACAAGGGGGCCTACACCGGACTGCTCAAGTCGTTCCTGGACCGCTATCCCAACGGCGGCCTGTCCGGGGTCATCGCCATCCCGGTGATGACCGGTGGCGAGCCGGGGCACGCCCTGGCGCCCGCCCACTCCCTCTCCCCGGTGCTGCTCGAACTCGGCGCCTCCGTCCCCGCCAAGGGCCTGTTCTTCCTGATGTCCCAGATGGACTGCGCGGACGCCGTGGTCGACCGCTGGGCCGAGGAGAACCTGACCAAGGTGTTCTGGCGCGGCCGGCCCTCCGCCCCCGATTGAAGGGCTTCCACCTGACCCCCGGCCCCGGGATCGAGGCGCTCCCGCCCGGCGAGCCCCCCGCGGTGTGCTCCCGCATGCCCGCGCTGCGCTCGCCGGACGGACTCTCCCACCGTCGGGTTCCCCGTCACATCGCCGTGTTCCGCGACCAGGTCGAGCGGCCGTCGCGGCCCCCTGCCGGCGATGCGGTCATCGGTTCCGATGCCCGGAAACAACACGGCTCCCCGTCCCGCCGCACGGCGCGGTCCCAGGAATCCCGGTGCATTGCACGGCGGTCCGCCATACGTCCGCCCATTTTCCGGCGAATGACATTCCCAGGTCCGGCACGGCGCAATTCGTAGCCACTGCAACGGAATTGGATCACCGAATTCTCCGAGCCGCCGCGCCGCTATTCCCGCATGCCCGGGAATACCTTCGGCGGCGCGGCGCCCTCCCCTTCCCGTAACCCTGCGCGGACCGCCGCAGGGCTACCGGTACCAGCACTCTGGAGTCGATGAGATGACACACATTCACGGGGTCTACCCGCCGCACGCGGACCCGGCCACCAGGCCCCTGGAAGCCTATGCCGACCAGACCATGCCCATGGAGCACGGGGTGCGGCTCGGACTGTTCCTGCCCAGCGAGTCCTGGGCCGAGTACCCCACCCTCGCCCCCACCACCACCGAGTGGACCTACGACTACAACAAGCAGGCCACCCTCGCCGCCGAGGAGGCCGGCTTCGCCTTCGTGCTGCCCCCGGGCCGCTGGAAGGGCCTCCAGGGCGACGAGATCAACTGGCGGGGCGCCAGCCTCGACACCGTCACCCTCAGCACCGCCCTGCTGGAGGCCACCAGCCGGATCACCGTGCTCACCACCCTGCACACCAATGTGTTCAACCCGGTGGTCGCGGCCAAGTTCGGCGCCGACATGGACCAGATCGGGCACGGCCGCTGGGGTATGAACATCGTGAGCGGCTGGGGAGTCCACGAGTTCGAACCGATGGGCATCCCGCTCCTCGACCACAAGGCCCGCTACGTCTACACCGCCGAGTGGCTCGACATCGTGCGCGGCCTGTGGGAGCACGGCGTCTTCAGCTACGAGGGCACCTACTTCACCATCAAGGAAGCCACCGTCTGGCCCCGCCCGGCCCAGCGCCCGCGTCCACTGCTGGTCAACGCCGGACAGTCCTACACCGGCATGCGGTTCTCCGCCCAGCAGGTCGACTACGCGTTCAGCTACCCCAAGAACATCCCCACCTTCCGCGACATCTGTGCCGAGGTCGGCCGTACCGTCGGCTTCGTCGGCAACAAGCGGATCATCATCGCCCCCACCGACGCCGAGGCCCAGGCCCTCGCCCGGGAGATCTGCGACAAGGCCGACAAGGGCGTCCTGCGCGAGCACTCCATCGCCGCCGGGGCCGCCACTCGCGACACGGTCGGCGAACTCTTCAAGACCCAGGCGGACTACGACCGCTACTTCCTCGCCGACGCCTTCGTGGGCGGCCCGGAGACCATCGCCGCCGAACTCGCCGCATGGCTGCTGACCTGGCGCCCGCACGGCATCTGTCTCCAGTTCTACAACTGCCTCGACGACATCGGCCACTTCGCCCAGGAAGTCACCCCCCGCCTCGCCAAGCTCCTGGGCGAGCACGAGTACCCGCTGCTGCTGACCTGACAGCCGCCTGCCGAACCTGAACGAGAAGGCGAGACAGACATGACCGACGAGACAACAGGTCAGCAGCCGCTGGTACGCGTCGACGCGGGAGAGGTCGGCGTCGTCACCCTGTGCCGGCCGCCCGTCAACGCGCTCAGCACCGAGCTGCGCGCCCAGCTCACCGACGCGCTCAACGCGCTGGTGGCCAGCGACTCCAGTGTGATCGTGATCCGCGGCGAGGGCCGGGGCTTCTGCGCCGGGGCCGACATCAAGGAGTTCGCCGGACGCGGCGGCGACCCCGTGCGCACCATGAGTTCCCTGAGCGCCGGCACCCGCTTCTGGGACGCCGTCTACGACGTCCAGGTGCCCGTGGTCGCCGCCCTGCACGGCTTCGCCGTCGGCGCCGGGCTGGTGCTGTCGTCCCTGTGCGACTTCCGGATCGCCGCCGAGAGCTGCACCCTGTCCATGCCCGAGATCGAGGTCGGGATCTCGGTGGCCGGCGGCGGCTCCCAACTGCGCCGCCTCGGGCTGCGCGAGGGCTTCCTGCGCGAACTGCTGCTGGTGGGCGATACCGTCACCGCCGACCGCGCCCACCGCGAGGGCCTGGTCGACCAGGTGCTGCCCGACGAGGGCTTCCACGAGGCCGTCCTCGACTGGGCCAAGCGCCTCGCCCGCCACGGTCGTCCGTCGCTGCTCGCGATGAAGGCCGCCGTGAACCTCACCGAGGCAGCCCCCGAATGGCGCTCCGGGAACGCCCTCACCCGCGGCCTGAGCCTCGGCTTCGTCGAAGCGGGCGCCCACCGCCGCACCGCCGGAGGTGCCGTATGAGCGCGGTGGTCGTGGAGGACCGCGACGGAGCCCGGTGGATTCGCTTCAACCGGCCCGAGAAGCGCAACGCGCTGCGCCTGGAGGACGTCCAGGCCGCCTGGGACGCCGTCACCGGCGCCCCGGACACCGCCATCAGCATCGTCTTCACCGGCAGCGGCGGACACTTCTCCGCCGGAGCCGATGTCACCGGCTTCAAGGCCGCCTCCCCCGAAAGCGCCCTGGACGTCGCCGCCGACAGCGTCGGACAGCGCTTCCTGCGCGAGGTGCGGGCCTGCCAGAAACCCACCATCGCCGCCGTCGAGGGCTACTGCGTCGGCCTCGCCATGGACCTCTCCGCCGTCTGCGACATCCGGGTCGCCTCCACCACCGCCCGGTTCTCGATGCCGGAGGCGAAGATCGGACTGCCCGTCATCGGCGAGGCGAGCCTCTTCCAGCAGTACATCGGACTCGCCCGCGCCAAGGAGATGCTGCTCACCGGCCGCTTCTACGACGCCGAGCGGTTGGACCGCT
>Ga0131853_10023426_pt1 | contig 11151 bp, 6 predicted proteins | sample TergutLab28metaG_FD_92764 | JGI IMG/M metagenome (GOLD analysis project Ga0131853, IMG submission 92764) | Labiotermes labralis P1 segment gut microbial communities from Petit-Saut dam, French Guiana - Lab288 P1 (version 2) (version 2) | ecosystem: Host-associated > Arthropoda: Insects >...
CATACAGCCCTACCTGCGCCACAAATGATTTATTTTCTTCCATTGCTCTGCCTCTTTACTGAGTAGGCAGCTTTAAATTAAGAGCTAATACAGCTAGGTCATACTTTGTAACCTAAACACGTTGTTTTTCCAACTTAAAAAATATTAATAAATATAACTGGTTTTCCTTAGTTACGGTTTGTTCTCAAATAAGCCTAAAGTTTTCTATATTCATGAGCCAAAATCCTTGGTCTGTGGAAAGTGGGAATACTTTCGCTTTCACATCCACGAGAGCACAGCCAGATCTCTCACGATTCGAGAAATTCTTTTAGATTTTCATATTAAAAAATGCCACAAATAAGCTAAGGACGATGGTAATCTAAGCTTATTGCCCTAATTAGCCCAGACAATAAATGTAGGATCAAGGAACAGGAAACACACCTAACCCTTCAGGAACATGATGATGAATAAATGTAACCCTTCGTTTCACAGTGGACGAAATTGTCGAAATTTTATCGGTAGGCTAATAAATTTCATGAGTGTTTCATAAGGCTCCAACGTGAATCACATTTTTTTAAACCAGAACTCCAGTTACTGCTGTAACAACACAGTACCATTTCAGGCATAGTTGGTATATGTGTGTAAACTGATTAACTGTCTGATTTCATTAAATTTCATCCATACAAACCAGAGGAAAATTTTGTTAAAATGTATGTTTTAATTTGCGTAATAAGGACCAACAAGATGCACTCTTTTTTTTTCTCGCTAGCACGGTCAGAGTAGAACTCTGACCGTGCTAGCGGCTAGTCAGTGCAGATGCATGATAAATAGCGTAAACTGCATATACAGTAAACTACCTCCTGAGGATGAAAAGTCAATCTGTTCGAAACATGTAAAGGATGATTACTGAAATAAATTAAGAAAGAATTGTATCTTTTTGGTCCTTAAATCAGTTCCAATACAGGCCAGGAGTGGCCCCTGAGGATTCCAGGAAGTTAAGGTTCCAAGATTTCATGACAAACGGCACAGGATGGTGGTAAGGTTGTCAGTCTTACGCTCCGGCCGCCTTTATCCCCAGGAAATACTCGTGGTAGTCATTTCTGTTAGAGGCTGAGTCGACCCCAGGGCCATAGCGCGATCGGAAGGATTTTGTCAATAAAAAATTCCAATGACACCAGCTGGGATCGAACCAGCGACCTTCAGATTTGTAGCACAGCACCTTAACCACTGTGCTACCGCGGCCCCTCTTTTTGGTCCTTATTAAGCAAATATATCACGACTGACGGTCCATAGAATGTCATATGTACGTTTTAATAACTGAAAAACAAAATCCAACTAGAAGCCACTTATTACTTTATTATGCTTATGTTAGGCTCAACATGTTTCGGGCACCATTATGCCCATCATCAGGAGCTCACGACGATAGCGTTGGTTACCACATTGGCCGTCTGTTTCCATGAATGTGTATGAAGTAGCATTAGTGTAAGTTTTGGTATCTGTGGTGTGTATTAGGTGCGAATTTTTTTGTAGTTTTTTGTCGAGTGATCATAGTTGGTAGAAAGCGTACCTTCGTTTTTAACAGTTATAATTTTAATGTGTGTGGTCGCAGTAGTGTAGGTGAGTGTACTTGTGTGTGTGAAGTTTCTTTTTGGGGTTAGCAGATTTGTATGTCGATGCATTGTTGGTGTATTAATTAGAGTTATGGAGAAGAAAGGAAGATACTGCACGGTCCAATACACATTAAATTTGTATGTTTTAATCTCTACATAATCAGATAATAGACCTGGCGACGACGATAGCCAAATTAATTGGAGACAAAAGTACTCTAAAATTAATCTTCGTCGATGCAGTTATGATTTGTTCCTGTCCTCAAATATATGCATTTTGCTGCTTGTGTAAAATGGAGTGGTTGGTGTTGTAAGGTTGAATTGGACTGTTTCCATCCCGTTGTGTACCTGTAACAAATGTTATTAAATTGAACCGTCTTTACACAACATACAAATAACAGTTGCAAATCTACAACTGGTAAATTAAACGACATGTTTCGGCCTTGTTCGTCCATCATCAGGCTTACAGAAAGATGGTGTTAATTAAGGTACATTCGTTCGCTAAACCGATGGGATCCCATGGTTTACATTGGTCTTTATGTCTTTTTAAAAATTATTTACTATTGATTAAAAACGATATAATACAATAAAATGTAAAATGTTATGTAATTTTAAATCCTAGCTGGGATGGACGTAAGTTATGCGGTCGACTGTGGATACACTTGATTGCGTGGTTGTATAAGGGGCACTCGAGGCAGTCGTTCGTAATGTTTTCAGTGGGGCTTAGTTGTTTCCTGGGTTCGTATGAAATTGTACATTTATGTTCTGTGCAGTGTGCAATTTTATTGTAAACCATGGGATCCCAACGGGATAGCGAACGAATGTACCTTAATTAACACCATCTTTCTGTAGGCCTGATGATGGCCGAACAAGGCAGAAACATGTCGCTTAATTAACCAGTTGTAGATTTGCAACTGTTATTTTTTATGTTGCGTAAAGACGGTTCAATTTAATAAAAAAAATTATTGTAAGGTTGGCAGGAATGTAGGTAGGTGTGTGTGTGTGTGTGTGTGTGTGTGTGTTAAGTAACACATGATGGCAGAAAGAGAACACTGCAAAGCCGAGGACGAGAGTTAGAACTTGCTGCTGAGAGAAAAGCAGCAGCTCACTTTTCTTGTCTTGTAGGCGATCTGTTTTTTTTTGCCTGTTAGTCACGTGACACACTAGCAGTCTGAACAAATTGTTTTATTACGGAGAGTTGCGCATTTTAACGAGGGCATGCCCTAAGGCATTTGTAGCAAAACTTTTTAATTGAACTTAAAACTTTTAATACAGCGTTTCAAAATGAAAGTTATCAAAAAATTGTGGGTAGATGCTAATTACGTTTAGGCACAGCACGTGCATGATTATAACCGGGTCCTGGGAAATGCAGTACGCATTCTAATAGACCTGTGAAGTTAATAATGTGGCCCTCTACGTCTTTGTGTCTGCTCTCGTGCATGCATGCTTGTCCATGCGCCAATTCACAGCTTACTTCTTAACTAATTCATGTTGTGATTTCCTTATAGCCGTACGTAGTGTGACAGAGAAACAAATCAGCATTTTTACGACTGTCGTACTCAACTGGACAGAAGGGTTTCGCACTTGGTTTTATCGTCACTTTCTGTCACATTTGCACTGGAATATATGCTAATGACAGTACGTTGTAGTACGGGTAGCTCAGTCGGTATAGCGACTGACTACGGGCTCGACGGTCCGGGATCGAATCCCGGTGGCGACGAGATTTTCCGCCCGTCCAGACCGACCCTGGGGCCCACCCAGCCTCCTGTAAAATGGGTACCGTGTCTTTCCAGGGCGTAAAATGCGGCCGGGGCGTGCTGCTGACCACTCACCCCCTTCTAGTGCCGCGGTCATGGAAGAGAAGAGCTATACCTCTACCCAATCTCTGGGCCACACCGGGCCTGTAACGGGATCACTTTACCTTTATATATATATATATATATGTGTGTGTGTGTGTGTGTGTATGTGTGTGTGTGCTCTATAGGTCTAAGTTTTGCTCTTTCCTTTAATTTTTTGTTTGCCGCGTATAAAGACGTTTCCATGTTGGTAAAAAATAATTCGCCAAATAAACCCAGAAAATGGAATACAAATGTGTGAAATTCTTTGTCCAAGCTCTAAAGAAAATCGATTATCTTGCTGTAGTGACGGTGATCATAGTGTTAAACATATATGAAATTGCTTGAGGAACGAAGGTAACATTACATTAGAGTGGATATCCCAGCAGAGAGCATTCACTGGTATTCACACATCATCTCCGTTACTCACCTAGGAGATTTCTATGTCTCGGACATGTGGGACGCGTGACTCAGTTAAGAGAAGCATAAAAAATTTTTGATTCGAAAACGGAAAAGAAGTGAACAATTTGAAAAACCAGGGCCTAGACATGAGGACTTGATTAAAATGGCTGGATAGGATCCAGTACAGCCGGTTGTTAAACTGCGGATTTCATTTAAAAAAATTACTAGTCCCTTTCCAAGCCACGAAGGCATAGAGGAGGAGCAGAGTTATAGCTCCACTTATTCTTAACCTCGGCACTAGACGGAGGTGAGTGGTCAACTAGTCATTTTGCATGAAAACCTTCAGCGCGAGTCTCGCAAACCTCGCGGCGCTCCTACCTCGGTCACGTGATTGCAGCTGCTACGTAAGCAGACGAATACTGGCCCCTCCGCCGCTCTGATTTGCAGTAACACGCTGATATACGCGCACACGACTTCGCGCATTCTCCCACCTTGTGATATCAGCCTAGGCTCGCTAACGTTACCGGCGCTTGAAGCTGGAATCCTTGTGGAATTACTCCTGTTGTACTGGGTTATAATTAGGCGGTCGGCGGTATGGAAGTAAAGTTCTAGGGTAGATGTGCTCGGCGTTTCGGCCGACCAGTGGTTAAGATGGTGTGCATGGTTACTCTTTGCCTACCGGCTGTTGAGAATTTGGGGAAGTGGATACAGTTGCAACTACATCTAATAACAGCATACCACATTATTTCATATCACGTTAAATCTGGTTTCGCCATAACCACATGAGAGTATTTCCTTTATTAAAGCATGTGAACAATTTATACAGCCTACTTTTATAAGTTACTATAAAAAATTAAAGGCTAAAGACATTCCTTACGGTTAGCAGTGAAGGTAATGACGCAACCACTCTTGTTTATGTCCACACAGGCGGTCGCATAGATCATGCTCATCATTATAACAACGCATACAGAGCTTTGGTGGAGACCCTTGCGTTGGAGGCTGCTTTATTGGCAGCCCTGCCTCTTGTGGATCTAGCAGACACGCTGCTGGTTGTCACTGCTGATCATTCACATGTGCTGACGCTGGGAGGACTTGCCACACCGCGAGGGAATCCCATTTTAGGTTTGAATGCTTCTATTTTGTGCTGTTTATAGTTTTAAGTGCACCAGCTGTCTGCCAGAGCTGTTTCATTCCTTCCTTCCTTCCTTCCTTCCTTCCTTCCTTCCTCCCTTCCTTCCTTCCTTCCTTCCTTCCTCCCTTCCTTCCTTCCTTCTATTTCTTTCTTCTAGAATATAAGTCAAATGTTGTTCACATAACAATTGAGGATTCATTATGTTATCTTGGATTCCACATTCCATCTACATTTTCAATTATATTACTTTTCAGGAAGAAAATTCTTTCCAAACACTTTTCTCCACTTTATCACAGAAAACAGCCAGTAAAACTATCGTAAGACATTTAAGTTCTCGTGTTTGCACTGAATAAGATGCAACAGGTAATTAGACGTGCTCCTTTCCTGGGCCAGATGAATCCAGACCACACTCTTCCTTTCTAGTATTTTAAGATCCATTTTAATAGTCTCCTTCCATCTACTCACAGATCTTCCAAGTGGTCTCTTTCCTACAGGTTCTTGAAAGGAACCCTGCATTTTATCATCTTTCATTTCCTTACCCAAATAGTACTGTATATGGCGAGGAGTGGAAATTGTGAAATTTACTTCCTCCATCTTAGGCCCAAATAGCTTGCCCGGTATCCTATTCTAGAAAATACTCAGCCTGTAGTTTTACCGTAATGTGGGGTGGACGAGACCCAATCAATTGTACAAGGTCTGAACTGACAGACAGGCCTTGTTTGCATTGCACGTATTTGTATGTCACGTGATACCTTTACTATGTATAAGTCTATGTGGGAAAAAAGTAATCACTGACACAGACAGGACTTTTTACAAAAAAGATCCGTCCTTTCGGCAGACAGGACTTCCATTTCGAGGAAAATGTAATTTTGAAGCCCCAGAATGGCCTGAAGTCACCGAGTAATCATCAGCTTTAAGGTGAATTACAGCTGTGCCATCTGACATACTTAGGTCCGTGCATCGCTAATATATTCTCAGAGTACAACGAACAAGATGCTGCGTTTCTGAAGTTTATTTGTTTCTGTAAGACTCTCTACATGTTTCAGACGGGGTTTCCGTTCATCAACAGGAGCACAAAACTGCACATAAAGCCTCAGGTATTTGTTAGACCGTTACTGCTACCTGCTGCTAGCCTGGACAGGCAAGCAGCAGGTAGCAGTTTTGGTCTCACGCTGTATGTGAAGTTTTGAGCTCCTGATGATGGACGGAAAAACCGTCTGAAACATGTAGAGCGTCTTACAGAAATAAAGAAATTGTGAAACGTTGCATCTTGTTGGTTGTACTCTCAGAAGAGATGATAATGATGTTGCTGACGATGATAAAGATGTATGATTTGGAAATATATATATATATATGGCACTGAAGTTGAAAATGGTCCCTGTATTTACAAAAAAATTAGATTTGTTATTACATTTGTTTCATATTGTGAAAATATTGTTTGAATACAAACAACAAATAAGATCCGTATTTTTCATGTTCTCAGTTTATAATATTTAATTATTGCATCGCCGTCAATAAAGGTGCCGGTACTCAGTACCTTTGCCTACATTTACAAAGAGCGACGTGTACATGAATAAATTTCAGGTGTGTAAAGAAAATATACATTACTCTCGTCTCCGTCCTATAGTGTCCGCTAAGTGCAGTGGCCGGCGATGTTATACGCTTTGAACGAGGACCTCAGAGCATTAAGACCCCAGTGGTTTTCTGGTTTATGCGGAGCAGCACTATGTGCGTGTTCATTTTACTGCTAACTGTAACAACGTAACGATGTCCGCCCTTACACCCAGTGCCATATTGCAGTTCACACAACTGTGCAAATCCATTATTGTTCCAGTCGCAGTAGAGACAATTTATACCTTCGAATTAACTCCATTTAGGTAGTTACAGTAGAAATGGTTTGGCTTGCATGTTGCATAACACAAGACGTTACACACCTTCTCTAGCGTCTGTTCACGCTCGTGTTCCCTACAGCCTGTTGCCAAGGCCATTCGGCCTCCCGACCACAAGAGATTTGACAACTGTCAGTTAATCGTATTGTGGGATGCGACGACCTGTGATCTTTAGGGTATAGACTACTGTACGCTGAGCATGGAGCTGCGCGTTGCTTGCAAATGTAGAGGTCATGGCACCGCACACTTGAAGGCAGTGTCTGCATTTACAGTTGCTGTGAGAAATTCAAACCTGGCAGTCATTTTGAAGGCCTCATACTGACCTGAAACAGGGCAGGAAGTATCTTCAGTAATAAAACGGTTGTTAGACAACGGAATGATAGAACATCTTACACGTTTGTATTTTAGGCTTTTAACTTTGGTACAGTCATTCAAAATATTTGTAAGTATGCTATATATTTGAAGGACTTATTAACCAGGTACTTCCCTACGTTACAGTTCTCTCTGGCATTCTGGTGACAATGCGCGCATCGTAACTCTTTACCGACCCTTTCAACAATGTGTCATAGTTCATTAGAAACATTAAAGGATCGTGTTAGAGTAACTTAAGTTTTCTTAAGAGCCAATTCAGGAAGAAATGAAACGTAGTTGCTGTCAAAGGACGATCCACTTTATATTCTCTCAATGTGTGCATGGTAATGCTCCTAACAACCTGTTAAAATAATCCAGACTAAAAAGTTCTTGGAACTGTCAGTGATTCTGTTTACACGAAAGAGTTTGTGCACTGCGCGCGCGTGCGCGTGTGTGTGTATGTATGTATATATATATATATGTTTTATGTATGTATGTATGTATGTATGTGTGTGTGTGTGTGTGTGTGTGTGGGTACGTATATATATATACACACATACACACATATATATATATATATGACAAAGCTTGTAGATAAAATCATATATATATGTATTTGTACACACTCGTATGTGTATATGTGTGTGTGTGTGTGTGTGCGCGCGCGCGCGCATGTGTGTGTGTCTGTGTGTGTGTGATTATGTACAACGTGTGTCTGAAAAATTTTTCATTCTAAGAAGCATGGAGCGAGATATTTTCATAAATGTTCATAGGTCTTCGTGTAAAGTACGCGCTGTTATCGTCACATTTCAACACTATATGAACTTTCTGAACACATTTTCGAAAAATCCTGAAGTATCAGATTTCATGAAAATCCGTCCAGTGGGAGCCGAGTTGTTCCATGCGGACGGACGGACAGACATGACGAAGCTAATAGTCGCTTTTCGATATTTTGTGGAGGCACCTAAACAGAGGTTACTTAGCTCAGCACGTACACGGACGGTTTCCGCAGCTTTTCTTAAGATCTCGATAGGGTATTTATCTGTAGTTTCCCGTATCGAGCATCGTGATGGTGACGCAAAACAGACGCAGCTTGTGTTGTCATCGTGATCCTCTAATGCGTCGTGCTACGGGTTCTAACTTGAGCGATCGGTAGAGACTATTCAAATAATGAACCGCTGAATGCATTAAGAGAGAAGCCTGTTACTGTTCGAGATATCTTCGTTTGTATAGAACGTCGTATCAAGTGTTTGGCATTACTAATTCCTTCAAAGGAGGGACAGTTCACGTTCGAATCGTGGGTCGAAGACAGAATATGATTTTATTAAAATATAACCAACTAATTGCACCAATATGTGATACTAAAATCTTATTTACACATTAAAGCACGTCACTTGGTTAAAATAATTCCTACAACTCCTACATGTTTCAGTCTGTCAAGACCATCTTCAGGGAGTTTTGTTTTGCCTTATTTTGAATTTGCTAATGCTTGTGTGCTTAATATATGGTACTGCAGCAGCATGTGTGTGGCTGTGAAGGTTGTGCCTGTGCTCCTTTGCTGGTGTGCGTTCTGTACTCAACCAGCAAAGGAGCACAGGCACAACCTACACAGCCACACACATGCTGCTGCAGTACCATATATTAAGCATACAAGCATTAGCAAATTCAAAATAAGGCAAAACAAAACTCCCTGAAGATGGTCTTGTCAGACTGAAACATGTAGGAGTTGTAGGAATTATTTTAACCAAGTGACGTGTTTTAATGTGTAAATAAGATTTTAGTATCACACATTGGTGCAATTAGTTGGTTATATTTTAATAAAGTTTAATTATTGCACGGTAAAAACATGAAAATAAACAGAATATGATGTCGTAGGTTTGCGTTGCGTTCCTCAATTTCTGACGGCAAATAAAGGAAGCCAAGAATGATATTTTCTGTAGCGTTTCGTATTATTTATTCGTAATAACTCTATTAGACGCTTTATTACATATTTATTTGGAGTATGTGGTCAGACTATGATAAAAAGTCGCATGAGCCTCAAAATATAATCACAAATTCATTATATCACATGCATCCTAACGGTGTTCTTCTGATCAAATAACAAACTAGAGTGGATATAGGCTATTTTAACACATGCGTGGAATTACAATATTAAAATCTTGTAATTAATTAATTAATTTTAAATAAATTTATGTCAAACAACCAAAGCATAAAAGTGTAATTGTTGATGATAAATTTTATTAAACCTATATGAAACTAAAGGGCGCCACAAAATTATATACAGTTCAAATTAGCGTTAAACACGTGAAAATGCCTGAAAATGTTGGTAATTGAGTAGGACGTTGTGAATATTTGAGGAGTATAAGTGTAACCTTACGCGGTAACTAGGCCAACAAAAGGAGATGGGTTGTTAGATCGCGCTATTTCCGTTTACTTCGGGTACCGACCAACTGGATACGAGTCTTTTAGTGGATATAACTCTTAGGGCTCAGAACTTAAACTTTTATCTTTTCTGGAAGGTTTGAGTGTGAGAAACAAAGTCATTTTTACTACAGGCGTGGACAGCAAAATGTCAGATGTGGACGGCCTGCCCTACTCCACCCTGCTGTATGGAAATGGCCCCGGGTTCTCTCAGCCCCGACCCGTACCCAGCAATTCCTCGTCCTCCGAGATGGCCGCTCGTAACTCCGTGCACGGGGCAGCAGTGCCTCGACAGTGGGCTACCCACGGGGGAGAAGATGTGCCCATTTACGCACAGGTACGTTAACCTCAAAACTCTAGCCGTCTTAGGGGTGGGAAAAATAGGTTTCGCCAGATCCTTATATCCGGTCATCGGAGATATTTTGAAAATGTAATTTATATTACTTTCTTTAAATTGTAAAAAATTATCAAAGAGTATAACAACAGTTTCTTATTTTCCATTTTGTACTGTGACCAACAAATGCACAATTATTTCACAAAAATAATAACAATAAATAATTGTGCATTTGTTGGTCACAGTAAAAAATAACAAAAGACGTAAGGAACATGGATTAAAATAAATAATAGTACGGTAACGTATTTGCTCGCAAGGACCTAAGAACGAAGCATATTTGTAGGAGACAATTATTTACCGATATAAAATAACATTCATTCGATTCGTACTTTGTATTGGTCTTGAAATGAAACCATGCCAAATTCCAGGCGATGTTTCTCAAGGAACTATTTCATCAAATTTGCGCTTACACGTGCAGGTAATTGCAGCAATAAAAGGTTTATTAGCAACAACAAACAATATATTCTGTCGCTTAGTGTGGCGAGTTCGCGCGTGTCTTGTTTTCATCTAGGTAAGTTATATTTGGTGCTTCTTACAGGCGATAAACATATTGGTTTAGCCTCTTTCCAAACCGACAAAACACTTCTGACGTCTAATTCAACCCTTCTGTTAGAGACTTCGCTCACCCCTGAAAAGCTGCAGAAGGTGGTCCTTGAGCGGTGGAGATGAAGGCATTCCAGCCTTCTCCATTTCGGACTTCTCTTCTGTGGTTCTTCCAGTTAACGCTAGCAAACTAAACCATCTCCATAGCTGTGGATGTCTCTAGCAAAATTCCTGTGGCCATATTCCCTAAGACGACTAAAGGGAATAGAGTAAAGTACGTCGAATGGGGAAGAATAAAAGCTGCAGAGAAGTGTGGAGGCTAGATCCATGAGAGTTCTTTCTACGACCTCACTATTATTATTATTATTATTATTATTAACAACTGCAATTGAGTTGTCACTCGGTGGCAGTAGTCCTTACATTAGTAACAAATAAGAATAAATATACAAAACGAAACACAGTAAATACAAGTACACATATTACCAAAACATCCGCACAATTGTCAAAACACCCACACATTACAAAACCCACACATACACACACCCACACATTACAAAACCCACACACACACACACCCACACATTACAAAACCCACACA
>Ga0131853_10023429_pt1 | contig 11151 bp, 9 predicted proteins | sample TergutLab28metaG_FD_92764 | JGI IMG/M metagenome (GOLD analysis project Ga0131853, IMG submission 92764) | Labiotermes labralis P1 segment gut microbial communities from Petit-Saut dam, French Guiana - Lab288 P1 (version 2) (version 2) | ecosystem: Host-associated > Arthropoda: Insects >...
GCCTACACAACACAACAAGTACTCGCAAGCTCCTGAAGATGGACGTATTAACGTCTGAAACATGTTGAGCAATATATAATAAAGCAAGTGTCATCTAGTTGGTCAACCTTTATTCAAATAGCATTAGGTATTTGTTTAATACGTACCGAGTCTGCATACTTTGAAATCCAAAAATGTAAAGATTAAGATATACACAACTATAATTTCGTCTGACTTTTGTATGGGTGTGAAACTTGGTCTATCATATTGAGTGAGAAACACAGGCTAAACATGCTCTAGAATACGGTGTTGAGGAGGATATTTGGGCGCAAGAGGGGAGAGGTAACAGGGAAGTGGAGAAAACTACATAAAGAGGAGCTTAATGATCTGTACTCCTCACTGAAGAATATTCTGGTGATAAAATCAAGGAGATGGGTGGAGCATGTGGTACTAATGGAAGACAGGAGAGGTGCATACAGTGTGGAGAGCGAGGGTAAAAAACCACGTGGAAGACCTATGCATATATGGGAGCATGATTTTATATATTAATCAATCAAAACGCACGCTATGAACTTAAAAAGTTAATCTTAACTTAAAACTTAAAATTTAGTTTGGTAGTTAGGTAGTTGGCTAGTCAGAAGGGTATATATTTTAAAAAGATGTAATCACTGTTTAACCTTTTAAAGCCTACCGGTCACGTGATGCACCAACCAGTTTAACATTCAACAACTGCACGCTCTGCCCACACTGTATTTGTGTGTTTTGTATTTATCTGAGAACAAACGGCGACTTGTGCCACTTACAGCATAAACTGGTTGGATTTTATAACCGAGATGAAAAGTGTTTACAGCGCGGTACGAACTGGGTCTTTAAATAAAGTAGTCTGCGCTTCGTCTGTAAAGGGTTAAAACGTTCAGCTAAAGGCTTTGTTTAGGAATCAACTTACATCCTACCATGAGAATAATGCCACAGTATCCACAAATGTGACATCTTTCAGAATCCTCTTAGGTAGATGAGTTTAATACGATAATCCCTTTTGTTAGGTTACCAGAGGCCTAAAATTTAACGATGATTTACTTGTTGTTTAATGTTTCATGTATCAAAGTCACATTCGCGGGAATGCTTTGCACTTAGATAGGGTCAGAAAGCAGGAAGATCTCTAAAATATTAATAAGTGCCTAATGTGAAAAATTTAAAAATTTGTATAAAAATTTCTTTTTCGTCGAAAGAAAAATATGAAAAATGGCCAAATTTTTATGGAAGTTCTGAACGTCTAGATGAATGGAAAACGAATTTATTTAATTGTTGCTAGATAAAAAAGATTTAATGGTAGCAACGACACAAGAAAAGCAAGAATACAAACACAACACCTTCCTACATTCTGGTGATTAAAACTCAAATGCGTGATTGATCTTGATTAATTTCTAGTAAACAACCGCATTATTATCTTTAACGATACTTCCGATGTAACATGTGCAACCTTTGTGGATGGAATAATAATACTATCGTGTTGCAAGATTAAATGATGGTTCAGCGCTCAAAATTTGTCCGTCCACCTGACAAACAACACATTCTAAAGTCTTCATGCTTGCACCATGCATCAATGATAAATAAACACTTCATTATCCAACTAATGCAAGTATATAATATGTATATACAATTAAAATTATAAAATATTTAAAAGTGTTCCTACATGTTTCGGATCACAGAGGATCCATCTGCCTTTTACAGTGCTTGGCTAAAAATTACAACCGTTGTGCGTGTGTGCAGTTCACTGTATATGCAGTGAACTACACACACACACACATCGGGTCAGAATATGCTGCCATAACACCGATCTTGTCCATGTCAACAGACACGATAGAACCATTCTTGTAATTTTTAGCCAACCACTGTACAAGGCTCCCTGATGAAGGATCGTCTGTGATCCGAAACACGTCGGAGAAATTTTAAATATTTTATAATTTTAATTGTATCTAAATATTATATACTGTGAATTAGTTGGATAATAAAGTGTTTAATACATTCTAAAATAATTAAATATTCAGTCGTGGTCGCGTCAAATTTCAACATTACTCTTACGTAATTTCCCACTCTGATGACGTTATACAGAAAAACATTAAAATATGTCTGTCGGTTTATGGGTTTAGTCGAGGGATAAAAGGTTATTTGTTGTGATACATTGTTGTTAATGGAGCTTCTTGTTTATTTCCGGCTGCCTCTCCTTCATAAGTACATTCTTTTATTTTGAGTGCCCCACAGACCTTGAGTAAGTCGCAAATGAATTTGTGGGAACAAATATTTTAAAATACGTGTTACAAAATCAGAATTACAAAATAGCTGTTATTTACCGACAACACAACTAATTTTGTAATTTGTGCAACACAGCGGGATATCCAAGGTAAGAATTGTCGTTGCTGATCAAACTAACATCAAAAACCAAAATTACTAAATTGCAATGTCGATATATATTTTAACAAAAATGCATGGAAACGATAAAATTACTCGTGTTAATGGAAAACATTACCTAAAAGGTAAAGGTAAAGCAATCCCATTACAGGCCTGAACAGTCCCTGAGGTTTCCAGGAGGGTGAGGTTCCCACATTTCAAGACAGTCGGCACATGAAGGTGGTAAGGTTGTCAGCCCTACGCACCGGCCGCCTTTACTCCCCAGCAAATATTCCTGGTATTCATTTCTGTTAGAGGTTTAGTCGACATGAGAACTAGAGAGCGGCCGGAAGGATTATGTCAATGAAAAATTCCAATGACACCATCGGGAATCGAGCCCGCGACCTTCCGGCTTGTAGCGCAGTGCCTCAACCAAGTGCGCCACCGCGTACCCCGGAAAACATAACTTATTTTTCATTGTGTGAAAAGTAACGGGATATCTAAGATAAAAATCTGTATTGTTATGATATGTATTTTTACTGTTAGGCCTATATTTATGTATTCTTATTGTTATGTATGTTCTGTTCTGGGTATGTTTTGTGTGTAAGTGTGTACTGTAATACCACCGTGTGTTAAACCAAGCTCAGTTAACAAATATATATCATATCTCATCATATCATATCGTATCGTATATCAAACATATCATATCAATCATATCATATCATATATTAAATGCAATACTTAACTAAAACATGCTTCTAAAGAAGAGCATGTAAAACCCGACATTAAACCAACAATACCCACCATTTCTCAAGAATTCGTTTCTAGCTTCAATGATTACAGGCGAAAATGTAACGAAACTAACTGAACTAACTACATGCAGCTGAATTCTTCTTAAGAATCTAACAGGTTCTCAGTCAATAAATTCTCTGCCTTTTATGAAAACAAAAAGTCTATTACCCCTTTCACAAGGGCCCGCCACCTGTCCCTGTCCTAGGCCAGATCAATCCACTGCATACCTTCCATCCCACTTTTTGAACATTCAATTGAATATCATGCTCACATCTTCTCGTAGGTCTTCCAAATGTTCTCTTTCCCTCAGGTACCCCACCAAAATCATGTATTCACCTATCCTCTCCCCCATACGTGCCACATGCCTCACCCACCTCATTCTTTTTTTATTGACCAATCGAATAACATTTCGTGGGGAGTAAAGATCATTAAGGTTCTCGTCATGTAGTTTCTCCACACCCCTCTTACCTCGTCCCTTTTAGGTCCAAACATTTTCCTCAGCACCCTATTCTCAAACCCTGGGAAACTAATTTACCTGACAAATATTCTTCCTACATTTCCCGTCGGCTCGCAATTAGTATGAAATGTACCCCACTCACAAGCCCGCTAGTGAATGTTTGTGCATGTTAGAAGGATACTTCTACAATTAGTGAAGTTGGTGAACTGCTTGTAGCTTCATGCGATGTATGTCGGAGAATCAGACCCCAAACTCTTCCCGTTCTTGCGAGGAAACTTGGTTATATTTCAGGTAAAAACTTAACTCTCAGAATAACATTTTCTGGTCTCCAGAAAATTCTATGTTAATCCGTAAAGTTCCCTAACATATTGTTAAATTTTGTACGTGGTGTGCTATGAGTGCGATTACCATTAGTAGGCCCACTACATTTGCTGAATCCGTAAGTTGACACCGATAAATTGCATTATTGTGACATGGCTTTTTGAACACTGGTCCCTGTACGGAAGAACTTTTGCTATTTTACGGGAAGGCAGTGAAAAAGAACAGACAGCAAAATTTCTACGCCTGTTTTCAGACTTACGGATTTTTTTTCGTGACAAAACAAGCAGAAGACTGTGACCTCCTCGTTGGACAGATCTGAACCCGTGCAATTTTTGTTTACGGGACATTTTCAAGGATAAATTAGACATTAATATTTTAGTAACACGTGACAGCGTTCTTGTGCAAATCATGTATAAACGTGGCTGCAAAGTACACCACACAAAGTCCGAGACACTAGGTGTTCGGCTAACGGCCGTTGTAGCGGACCATATATCCTCTTACAAGGAGTGGTTAAGGACCATAAAAACCAATTAAGCTGAAATAAAATGTAAAATATCGGCTTTAAAAGCATATTAAACCTGCCACTTGCGTGTAAGTTACACACAATTACAATTATACATATCTACCTACTTATTAATAAGAAATTCTTGCATTTATATGCAGCAAATATATACACATAACACCGGAGAGAGCGTAAAAGGTAACTGGAGAGTTTTACGATTTCATACTACATTATTATTATTATTATTAGAATAAGAAGAAGAAGAAGACGAAGAAGAAGAAGAAGAGCTAAATTTTAATTACTACATAAAATTTAACAACTTTTACAATTTTTAAGCCCTCACAAATTCAATACATATGCATTTGATCTTGAGTTTTAAATATAATGTATTTAAATGCCTGAGGATGGTCAGTACTGCCGAAACGTGTAGCATGTTGATGGGAATAATGAAATGAGTTGTGGCTAACGGCAGTACGTGTGTCAGTTTGTAATACGGTATACCACAATGGGACGAATTCTACAAATTATTATTATTATTATTATTATTTAATGGTTGTAATGAAAGGGTAACTGAATTATTTCTACAGTCTACTGGTTAGTGTGTGAGCTCACGTTTTCTTGGCAGTGAGCATGAAGTTTGTTGCAGTATTCTGGGTTGTGACAATATGCAATGATGTCAAAACATGCAGTGTGGAATTCTGAGGTGTGTGCTGAGTAACAGAGACATTGGGTGTCTTCGAAACCTTGCCACTTACAAAACATGACGTCTCATACCAGAATGCGGTGATACTCCATTGGCTTGTTTGACAAGACGGGCCACCTACATGTTTAGTTTAGAGTGAGGCTGGAAGTTGTTGTAGCGGACTGTCATGAAGTTGGATAGGGAGTAAGCAGCCTTTGAGAGTTGTCTGTCATCAACCAAAGCAACCGTAATTACTAAAGAGAATGCGTTCAACATCTCGGTCTTTATTACAAAAGGATTTAGGCGCGGTCATCGGCTTTGAATTAATTATCTCGAAAACGGTGACATTTTCAGGCCAAATGTAATTAAAATCAAATTTCTGTTTCACTCTTCTCTACAGTTCTGTTCGCTTTGGTGACTAGGCTAAGCGAGCAGAAAAGCATAAAGAATATCATGTAAAGTGTCCATTGTTACTGAACCTTACTTAATTACTTACTCCATGGAGCGGAATCCTTCTTCAGAAGCTAACAGTTTCTTAGCCAGTCAAGAAATTCCTCTTATTTTATAGAACCCGAAGGTTCATTACTGCATTCACAATTGCCCGCCACCTGTCCCTCTTCTGAGACAGATCGATTCATTCCATGCCATCACATCTCACTTATTGAACATCCACCTTAATATTATCTTCCCATCTACGCCTACGTCTCCCAAGTGGTCTCTTTCCCTCAGGTTTCCCCACCAAAACCCTGTACACAATTCCCCTCTTCCCTCACGAGTTACATGCCCCGACCATTTCATTCTTCTAGATTTAATCCTAAGAAAAATACTGGGTGAGCAGTACAGATCATTAAGCTCCTCATTGTGTAGTTTTCTCCACTCCCCTGTTACCTCGTCCCTCTTAGTGAAACTAACATTTTCCATATTCGTGCATAAAAGAAATATTTAATCTTACGTACTAAAACCAACAAATTAATGTGTATAAATTTGTATTCTGTCACATTATTAATTACCAACATTTTTCGATCGCTGTTTGCGATCATTAACAGGGTGTTTACAAGATAACTAAGAACACAGTAAACTGACAAAATGTTTTGTTTGAACCACTCAACTTTTAGTGAATACCTCACGTTCCCCAGACGTTCACAGAATAGAAGTTTATGTACTGTTAAAATCATATAATATTCAGTTGTTGAAATAAACAAAGCTGCTTGCGTTGTTGAATGTACTTAATACACACCCTGTTTACTCCGTAGATTTGTGTATCACAGGGGATAGTTGGAGAATGGGACTGTTTTTAACAATTAAATTTTACCTGTTTTATTAATGTATAAGCTGACATTTTGTGACCGTATGTAGAGTTTGAGGCATCTGTTGGGTGGTTCCACTGGTACAATTTGGCAGTTTTTTTTTATTCTCAGTACTCTTGCAAAGCTACCCTGATGATGATGATGATGAAAGTAAAAGGGATCGAAGCGTGTTGGTAATCAATAATATGTAACAAAATAAATTTTATATGTGCATTTGTCGGTTTTAGTGCGTAAATTTAAATATGTCCGTCACTAGGTTTAAAGTTCAGCAGAAGACGGAATGTTTCCGCAGTTACTAGTAGAAGTCCGTAATGTACAGTTCAATAAACAGCCGTTCTTAGTTTAGGTTAGGTTAGGTTAGGTTAGTTTAAGTTACGTTACGTTTCGTTACGTTAGTTTAGGTTAGGTTAGGTTAGATTAGGTAGTTAGATGAAACACAAAGAAATGTACGGAATATTTAGTGTAGGTTAGGTTAGTTTAGGTTCAGTAGTTAGATGAAACACAAAGAAATGTAGAGAAACTGAATGGCACGGTTTGTAGCGACTGCGCCAAAATATCAATCGGCAAGAAAAAAAAATAGAGAAAATATATTTCTGTTTTTTGCTCCGTGCATTGTAATATATTTGTACAATATAAAATAACAAAAGGCACCTTTTCTAAATTAACATTTTAATGTGTAATTTATTATGTCTTCTACATATTTCGAGACCGAGGGTTCATCTTCAAGAAGACTTCTGTACACATAAGTATGGTACAGTGTGTTTTACATGCATCGTTATCTAATCCACCCTTCTACCTACAACACTGCTTATACTGACGCATGTAAAACACACCATACCATGCCTATATATACAGCTGTCTTCCTGAAGATGAACCCTCGTCTTCGAAACACGTAGAAAATATAAAAAATTTAAAATTAAAACATCTATTTAGAAAAGGCGCATTGCGTTGCTTTATATTTTATAAAAATATATTTAGTTTATCAATGTAGTTACTTCAAACAGCAGCAATGTGGCACGGTCCACCTTTCTGTACACAGCCGTGACTCTTCTCAGGTACAGTTTACAGCACAAATCCTTCACGATATCAGCTTGTAAATCACATCATCAACAGAAGAGGTGGGACGAACGGCCGTCCTCTCTGAGGTATAAAACAATACACACAGTACTAGTGTTTTGTGAGCCATGACACCCTCCAGTAACAACGCAAAGCAATTCCCGCGCTTATTCCATCCTTTATTTAAGTGGCTGCTCAACTCCAAGTCTCGTTGCTTTTTCAGGTCTTTCTCCGACAAGCACTCGCGAGTGTACCGGCAAACAGAAATATGATGTCGTGTTTGCGAACTCACTTCTGAAGATCACGACACAAGAAAACAGGAAAGCAATCCGAATTCAATACAAGACAGGAAGATAGTTACTAGTCTGTAAGGCGTCATGTCCGGGGGACAGGATTTAAAAAAAAAAAAAGTACAGAACACAAAATGTGTATTTTGATTTTCTCTACAGCTTTGGTTGAAACATTTCTCATTCTAAGAAGAACTGAGCGAGATATGATAAAAAGTGTGTATTGGTCTTATGTGCAGTATCATTTATTCTTATCCGATTTTAATGAACCTTGAATTTTCTCAACAGATATGCGAAAAATCCTCAAATATTAAATTTCATAAAAGTCCGTCCAGTGGTAGCCGAGTTGTTCCACGCCGCCGGACAGACATGACGGAGCTAACAGTCACTTTTCGCAGTTTTGCGAACGCGCCTAAAAATTCAGTCGCAGTTTAAGAATTATTGCTCTATCTGTTTTGCTTAGATTATCTAGAAAGCCATGACAATTATACAGAACTCCGGGCCTAATGAGGGCGAAATGTGTGCTAAGTTATTCACTGTGGCATCTGTCCGAAAACTTTAGTATGGCGCATCTAAAGAGCTACTCTCACACATAAACCAATTTATTTTCAACAAATTGCACCAATGCCTTATTTACAAAAGCATTCCTACATGAGAACTGCGCTCTTCTGTGTTATTGCGCAGCGAGTAGTGGCAATTCCTTACTGACGTTTCGGACAACCTATCGGATCCCATCTTCAAGGGCTTGGAATAGATAGGCTGACCAGAAACGTCGGTAAGAAATAATTACTATTCGCTGCATAATAACCCAGAATATCGCAGCTACCATATTTTGCATTCTTGACCCTTGAATATGGGACCGATAAGTTGTCACGAAACGTCGGTAAAAATTACCACTCATCGCAGCGTAATAACCCAGTTCTCATCTACTTCCCGACGGAAGCCTGAAATTACACGTAGTACTTCTACACGTTTCGGCTACAACGCACATTAATCTATATATTTTACCATTTATGATGGAGATATGACGTTTTCGCATACTGTAGCTCCCTGCGGATGGCTACAGGTTATAGCCGAAACGTGTAGCAGTGTAGATCAAATACTGATACAATTCTTCCGTAGAAAAAACTTGTTCTTTCAAAACTTTTCGCACCGATAAATATCCAGCAATTTACCCTCCAGGTGTATGGAGACAATGGAGGTTAAAACCCGTTATTTCTGTTCACTATACAGCAAATAATGTGTGAATGAGAGGCAGCTAATTGTCCCGATACCAAAAACCATGGAAACTGTGTCAGCTCTCTGCGATTTACTACGCGCGGACACGATGGGGACGTGGCGATGGCTAACAGCTTTGATACCAAAGGAACAAGTACAGGATGATTCAAAGAGATGGACTCAATTTCGTACAGTTTTGCTGTTCAATTGAGTCCATCTTTTTGAATCTCCCTGTATAATATTTTATAGAATTCCATTATTCCTAGGTCTACAGTTCACGATTCCAACTCAACCCGTTACGCACTGTAACGTCCTATTCAAGTACTAAACATTACAACACTCAGATCCTCCACTCGTACTGATAACGCACCGCTCCCCATATCTGTGTCTGTATTTAACTTAAGGGTATTGAGGTTGGAGTGATTCCGCGCGGATCATTGCGACCTGTCGTGTGCATTCATTAGATGGAGAGAGACAAAGAAAGCCAAGCTGGATGTCATCACAGTGACGCTATTCTGTTGCCACTGAATTCAATTGACACCGTGACAAGTAACACGCACTTATCTTGACAGTTTCAGCTGACACTGCAGTTTCTCACATAACGCAGCACACAAGGCACTGGCTTCATTATTTTAACCTAATGAGAACAGAAACCGACGAGTACCCGTCCTCTGTCCGGGGAGTGGCTGCCTTCACTGTCAATATCAAGAAAGAACCAGATACGCAATATATGTACAATGTACTACCGAGACTCGTTCGAGTAGGCATTATTGCCATGGAATAACACTATTACATATTATGATTGTGTGTCTGTAGTCTTAGTTATCCAGCACGCAACGCGCATGCGCCATATTACATTGACCTGTATGACCTATCTGGCTGTACCATATTTTTCCACATCTCAAAAAGGCACGATTTTTGGAAGACCAGTTATTAAACACAAAATGTGTGTTTTGATTTTCTCTACAACTTCTGTCTGAACCATTTCTCATCCCAAGAAAAACTGAGTGAGATATCATAAACGTACATTATGTCTTCATGTTAGCGCCTTTTTCTTGATATACAGCGAAATGCCAACTTGATGCAACAATGTAATTTATTGAAGTTTCTTTAGCTTTTGGAAGGTACCGTCGCACGGCACCTTCCAAACCGGACACACGACCTACGCAGCGGCTCTCAGGACCACGACCCATCTACAAACTGGATGCAGAAATCCATATGCTGCAACTTAACATCTAGTGCTCCTGATGATAGACGTATGCGCCCGAAACATGTCCAGCTAAAGAAATTTCAATAAATTACATTGTTACATCAAGTTGGCATTTCACTTTATTTCATGAGGAAGATGGACGGTCAAACAACCCTCAAATTAATCCTTTGCTTGTCAGATTTTAATGGGACTTAAATTTTCTCGAAAAATCATCATAAAGTGTCATGAAAATCCGACCACTGGTACCATAGTTGTTCCAATACGGACGGAGGACAGACAGACATGACGAAGCTAAGAGTCGCTTTTCGCAGTTTGCGCAAATCGCCTAAAAACACCGGAAAGTACATTCAAATATTTCTGGTCATCTAGCGACCTTCCGAGGACACTTCTTTTAAAACATAAGAAAGACAAACTCGCAGGTCACTGCGACTCACAGCGAAACTTAATGTGCTCGCTGAAACTGTACGCCACTCACGACTGGTCGCACAGCATGAGACGTGATACGCTAATAAAGCCTAGTGTATGAACTTTTACGACATGACACATTTTCCTACATAATTATTTGCTGAAAGTATGTTTACGTATGGGGAATTGATTTGGTATTTGTGTAGCCGTGTGGTGTTTTAAGACACGAATTTGTGGTCAGCGCAGTAATAGCAGTAGTAGTAGTAGTAGTGGTAGTGGTAGTGGTGGTGGTGGTGGTGGTGGTGGTGGTGGGTGGTAGTAGTAGTAGTAGTAGTAGCGGTAGTAGTGGTGGTGGTGGTAGTAGTAGTGGTAGTAGTAGTAGTAGTAGTAGTAGTGGTAGTAGTAGTGGTAGTGGTGGTGGTGGTGGTGGGTAGTAGTAGTAGTAGTAGTGGTGGTGGTGGTAGTAGTAGTAGTAGTAGTAGTAGTAGTAGTAGTAGTAGTAGTAGTAGTAGCAGTAGTAGTAGTAGTAGTAGTAGTAGTGGTAGTA
>Ga0131853_10023430_pt1 | contig 11151 bp, 8 predicted proteins | sample TergutLab28metaG_FD_92764 | JGI IMG/M metagenome (GOLD analysis project Ga0131853, IMG submission 92764) | Labiotermes labralis P1 segment gut microbial communities from Petit-Saut dam, French Guiana - Lab288 P1 (version 2) (version 2) | ecosystem: Host-associated > Arthropoda: Insects >...
CTGTACTGTACTGTACTGTATTGTACTGTACCGTACCGTACCGTACTGCACTGTACTGTACTGTACCGTACCGTACCGCACTGCACCGCACTGTACTGTACGGTACCGTACCGTACTGTACTGTACTGTACTGTACCGTACCGTACCATACCGTATCGTACTATACTGTACTGCACTGTAATGTACTGTAATGTACTGTACTGACTGTACTGTACTGTAATGTACCGTACCGTACCGTACTGTACTGTACTGTAATGTACTGTACCGTGCCGTATTGACTGTACTGTACTGTACTGTACTGTAATGTACTGCACTGTACCGTACTGTACTGTCTGTACTGACTGTACTGTACTGTACTATAATGTACTGTACTGTACTGTACCGTACTGTACTTACTGTATTGTACTGCACTGTACTGCACTGTACTGTACTGTAATGTACTGTACCGTACTGTAATGTACTGTACCGTACTGTAATGTACTGTACCGTACTGTACTGACTGTACTTTACTGTACTGTACTGTACTGCACTGTACTGTACTGTACTGTACCGTACTGTACTGACTGTACTGTACCGTACTCTACTGTAATGTACTGCCCTGTACTGTACTGTAATGTACTGTACCATAATGTACTGACCGTACTGTACTGTAATGTACTGCACTGTACTGTACTGTACTCTACCGTACTGTACCGTACCGTACTGAATGTACTGTACTAAACTGTACTGTAATGTACTGCACTGTACTGTACTGTACCGTACTGTACTGACTGTACTGTACCGTACTATACTGTACTGCACTGTACTGTACCGTACCGTACCGTACTGACTGTACTGTACTATACTGTACTGTAATGTACTGCACTGCACTGTACTGTACTGACTGTACTGTACTGTACCGCACTGTACCGTACCGTACCGTACCGTACTATACTGTACTGCACTCTACTCTACTGTACCGTACCGTACCGTACTGTACTGTACTGTACTGTACCGTACTGTACTGTACCGTACCGTACCGTACCGTACTATACTGTACCGTACCGTACCGTACTATACTGTACTGCACTGTACTGCACTCTACTGTACTGTAACGTACCGTACCGTACCGTACTGTACTGTGCTGCTTCAATTTCAGTACCTGATATTACTACCTTACACGTTGTCTAGAGTCATGAATTCAGGTGCTCAGTCTGAACACAGTTTCGGACGTGTGTTATGTCCGCATTTCTATGTCTGTTCGTCTGTCTGTCGTGAGCCCACTTTAAGTCCGCATCAACGAGTCTCACCGAATGAAAATCATAAAATGAATTAGAACAAATGCACCAGTACAACATTTATGCGCCCTTAGCTCTTAGATATTTGTGTTTATTCATACAAAAACAGATGTGTGTCTGTGTGTGTGTGTGTGCGTGCGTGCGCGTGTGTGTGTTTTGCAGTGAATCATGTTATGAAGATCAGAAAAAATTTTATAACCTTGCCAATGAGTACTTTGCTCTGTATGCATCTGTGGAGTGCTGACCGGAAGTAATAAATCTGTCTGTCTGTCTGTCTGTCTGCGCTGTCCGCCTTTCATATCTGGCACTATTCGGCGGATTTTGATAAAACGTTATGTTTTTTTTGTACCTTGCAAGAAGTTGTAATGCCACGTGGGCCGTTATAATGTCAGTAACACCGAAGTACAAATTTACACAATGAATTCTGTACTTTGGCACAAATTCCGCCTTCCAGTCTCTTACCAGTTTTATAACTGATATTTCTGTATTCACTTTTTAAAGCCTAGTTGTTCATTCGTGTACCACCAGGCTTCAGATCCAAAAATTCTACATTCCGCCCACACATTGTATTTATGTGTTTTGTGTGGATCTGACAACAAACTGTTATTATTTCCCTACACAACATTAACTCTCTGGTTTGTATAACCAAGACGCAGAGTGTTTACTGCGTGGTAGGACCTGAATCTTTAAATATAGTGCAGCTTAGTCCAGAAAGCCCTCCCGATTTAAATTTACCATAACGAATCCCCTTGCTTTAAAGTAAAGTCAGTTTCTAAATTATATGCTTATTACTACTAACAAAACAAAATTCCCGGCCCTCATTTCAAGCTGCCGCTGCCACAGTTTTAACCTTGTGTTTTGTATGCTGTCATTTGTTTTACTACTTCTATCATAAGGACGAGCGGGCGAAGCCTGGGAACCTTCTAATTAGCTGATACTCTATCTCTCCCCCCACCCTTTGTGTGGGGACTGTCACTCTCGGTCCGTCCCATAATTGTGTAACACTAACCTGCACTACAATGCATGTACACTAGACTTTACCACTGCGCACTGCATCCTTCAATGCAAGTGACCGGATCACATTACAACATCCTTCGGTTTCCCTGCAGCGATTCCTCCCTTTTCATTTATCATCCAGCGAATTGCTTCCTTTCTGCACGTTTATCTGCTCCACTGCAGCTTGCAGAGTGTTTAATTTAGGAGTAAATCGGTGACTGGAGAGAGTGTAAGGCCGCAAATTCTCATTTAGCTTGCGGTCAGTTGACCTGCTACTGTACCTGCCTAATGATACTGCATCGCTCGCTGTCACTACATCTTCTTCACTAAAATCAGAATTCTTCGCGTAAAAAACAGTTCCGGTGTCACACGAAACTGTTGGGCGCTGTTTGAATTATTATGGCGGTTATCGCGATTTCGCATCCCGTTCGCAGTAATGATGCATATTTGTGTATTCTCTATCTCGCTGTCTACACAACATTTGCGGTAAGATAAAGCTGTTCTCGTAAAACACTCTGGCACTAGATTGGGATGGGTGCTCAACATCACGCTCCGGCCGTCTTACTCCTGTGGCAGAGCCTCGGTACCCTTTTACAGAAGGACGGGTGTGCAGAACAGGTAACCGTCAGCCTGTAGCGACCCTGCACACTAACGGACCGTACGAATGCCACCGCATGTTCGGCAGCTGCACAACAACCGACAGTCGGTGCACTCCGTCTGGTCTTGACGGCTCTAAATGTGCTGAGTGAAGGCCTGGAGAAAACAGCGAAGTTGTCAGAAATGTAGAGCTGAGACCACAGTATCTTTACCGCTAAGGATGTACGTCTCGCACTAAATCTAGTGCGTTTCCTTCCACATTCCTGACTGGCTGCAGTCACACGCGTGACAGATGACAGATGCATGTCGAGTTGTGCCAGAATGATGATGGACAAAGCACGACTTCACGTCGCCTCTGAAACTTGTTTAAGTTGAACCTGCCGATACGTCATTTACCAACTTAGCTAGCTTGTTCCGTGTTCCCAGTGACGAAGCAGCCCCGGACATCGTTATGCGGTTTGTGTGCCCCCACTTTGTAGCTATTAGAAGCTGCTGATCTGTTTTAAATAAAATTTGGTATAATTCTTCGCGATTAACCTAGCGTTTCTATCGGTAAGAGCAATATGGCTGTCGCGCGAAGTTTTTAAGTTCAAGGTCGTTTTGATGTAGGATCCTGAAATTATTTCGTAATAACAGTACATAGTAGCAATGGCTGCGACTGCCGGTACCGTGTGTTCTGCTGTACACCTTATGAACTTACGCTGTTTACAATACGATATGTAATACGCCTCTTGCCGCTACGCCAGTCCAACTTATTGTGCTATTTGTGCGTTATGTTTTCCATTTGAATTCTTTCGTAAGCAGAAAATTGTCCAGATTTCTCAGTTTTATGATCTTAGTACAGTTACTTAAATTCCTATTTGCTGCTTCCTCTTTTGTATGTAGCGAATCACAATTTAAAAGTTTTTTCTTTCCATCTTTGCCGTTCCTTCCATATGTAAATGACTGTCGGTCTGTTCCTCAGGGCCCAGGGGGAATGTTCCCTGATGTGAAGTGTTTTGTGGAGTATGTTAATGCCGTATGAATGTTCTGTGTGAGACATACAATGCAGTGTGTATACAGGCTGCGTGATGAACTGTATGCATAGGATAGGAGTTGGCTCTTTGTCCGCGCCTGATCGCATTTAAACTTAGAAGTAATTCGGCGTGTAAATAACGATGTGTGGGGCTGGAGGTGGGCTTTGTGATTCCTTGTTAATTGATGTGATGAGATTCAGTGCGGTTTGTGTGTGGACATTAATAAACCTTAACGATATTCAGACCAAACCAAACCAAACAGACCTGTGTAAATATTGTTCGCAATACGTTAGATGTTCCGAGGGAGAGGAAATTTGCGGATGGACGGGCAGCAGTATCACGTTGACGCCCTTGGTGTCCGGAGCACGACGGAAGGCAGCTCTTTGCGCCGCTGTGTGGGCGAAACCTATGAACCGTGCAACGATATTCATTGCTCCAGCTTCACGTCTTAACTTCTGTTTCCGCACACAAAGCCAGCAGTGCCTGTGGTGCTGAAAGCTGCGGTTAATTGCATGATTTTGTTACGATTCGTTCGTACGGAAGGTTTTTAAACTGAGTGGGTGTTGCTAAGACAAGTGTTGATGTGTTCCTCTTTACAGACTGAAGTGAAACATTCAAGTGTTTCTCTCTTTGGCTTCTGTTTGTCTGTGGCACGCAGCAATACCTAAACCACAAATTTACGACAGACGCCGGCCAGCTCTCTGTGCTCCACCCCACTATTTCTGATGTCTGCGCGAAGGCCTTAAAATTGAATCAAACGTGTATGCCCCCCCCCCTTCCCCCAACCGTTGCAAGTCGTCATTGTCGCATCATGCTTCCATTTGCCGGTACATAACAGGTGTTAATTCATTTATATATATTTAATGTCGCACGTGCAGGAACGTAAAACCTAACTTTGTGCAGCAGCTGGACATAAAACTAATGTGTATAAATTGTAACTTCGCAGCAAAATCGTCCAAAAATCAATAACTTCGAAACGTTGCCGTCTGACTGTCCTGAAGTTACGGCACGGAATGTAGAGCGGGTGTGCCTGTAGCATGAAGTGCCCTGAAACACGACATTTGCCTTGGTACAGAACACTTCACTGTAAAGGAACAGCGATCTTTAGTTGGTTTTTATTTTTAGTAGGCGTTCTTTACGGACATTGTATGGATCCGGCGAGTCTCTCTCTCTCTCTCCCTCTCTCTCTCTCTGTCTCCCTGCAGTTTCTTTATCACATCGTGCCGTCAGTTATTACGCCTTAACCAGACAGTTGCTATATTTTGCTTTCATCATTCTTCGCTATTCATACGCTGGAGGAAAGTCGAACAAACTAGGGTTAACATGGCGGTACGAAATACTTCACGCGACGAAATTATCTGCTCTCTGAACTGCCATGAAGCAGCGGCCAGGCGGCTGCCATGTTACTGCCACAGTAACGGTGAAAGGGGAAGGACCATGAGGGAGTGATATTCAAATATTCAAGATGAATTCACGAAATAGCAAACACTTTGTTCCTAAACATTTGATCGCTTATGTGCTTGTGTTTGTTTGTATGTTCGTTCTGGGGCAGTGGCTGGCGAAATGTACGCAGACATAAATATGGCATTTAAACCGGGAAGTAAAAAAGGGCTCGTAACAAGACAAGCCCTAGAAACGAGGTCTCTTCAAGTGACACTCAGGACACACACAGCAGGCTGCCTGCTGAAGGTTAGGCCTGCACACGTGTATCTAAAACTGTCTGGCAGTGCAGCCAACAGCACCAGCAGGCCTGTTTCTTACATCGTAACAGTAACCCAGCAATATGAGCCTGTTTGCCCCCGTACATAGCAACACACACAACACCCAATTTTTCTGTTTACGCTTTTATGTTCATACAAAGTAAAATGCCGCACGATAGCAATTGTTGTATGTAAAAAGTCACGAATCTATTGTTTATAATAATTTTAGGATGTCTTATGAACCGCGTGTGATAACGAAGTTATGTTAACAATTAAGAAGCCGGTCGACGTAACCTGAGTCACAGCTGTGTGCAGACGCGGACGAAGCTAGTGGAATGCTTGTACACGGTGGGGCATAAATATCTCCAACTTTTCTAAGAGGTATAAAATATGAAAGAAGCCATCTAGAAAAAAATTGAATATATTTCTGAAAAGTACATTAAAAACAGTTTTTTAATGGGTTTTAAAAATCAGATGCGACATAGGGCGGCCGTCGTTGGTAACACATTGCTGAAGACGTTCCCGGAAGTTCTTCGTCACTCTCCGGGTTAGCTCAGGCGGAATGGAGTCGATTTCCTGTTGGATCCTTTCCATCAAATCCTCAAGAGATCGAGGACGATGTTTGAAAAAATTTTCCTTCAGGTATCCCCAAAGGAAAACGTCACATGGGCTTAAATCTGGTGACCGTGCCGGCCACTCCACGTCTCCCCTTAAAAGAGATCAAAAGCCCAGGGAACAACAACAAAGCCCCGATGTTTACCGGTCCAACCCATTATGGGTACTGACAACGGTAGAGGCTAACCAACCGCATGACACTACCCCACCTCTCTATCACTACTACAAGCCCGCACAGTGCCCCTTCGAAAAGTGGGAGATCTTTATGCCCCACCATGTATATTGGAGTTTATGTGTTATAGTTTGCTGAAAGCGTATCGTGGAGAAATGTGTGTCTGTGCTGATAGTCTGTCGTAATGCAGAGACATACACGATGGTTCAAAGAGCATGTGACACTTACACTAATGCCGTAGTGTGTGCCAAGTGTTAGAAGAACTCTCATAACGTGTTACTTATTGAAGTACAGTCGGTACGTGTCACATCTTGTACTCTGTATGCATTTATCGTCTCCCCATGCGTGTTACCTGCGCCGCCCATCTCATTCTCCTTGCACTCTTCACCCGAACGTATATCGTGAGCAGAACAGATCATGCAGCTCTCCAGCACGCACAAATTCAGCCCACATCTTCACACAGCTTCTGTAACGTACATTTAATAGTAACCTCCCTTCGAAACTGGGGTCTTCCAAGTGGCCGGTCTGTTCAGGTTCCACGCCTGAAATTACCTTTGCATTTTTTAACACTTCGAATCTCATCCTTACCTTGTCTATCATCCAGAATTGCGACATAAAAACGTTGTATAGAGACCTGACGATGACTTGCAATGTCAGGTCGAAACATGTGTTATAATGTTCTGTGAAACAGTAAGAATGTTGTGTTGACTTGAAGAAATATGCGTTCGAACAGTACGTAGCTATGTCAGTGGATATGACAGTATCGTCCATTAGATTGTATTTGCACATCATACAGATACATGTATGATACTCGGAGGCATATTCTAACCATGCCCTATCCTAAAGTGATTCATTTTGTACAGTCTGTACATTCACTGTTTTCAGACTTGCCAACGGTCCCATTTTAGCAGACATTCATTTCCCTGACACACGCAGTACAGTCCGTATCATGCACGGTATGAACGTTTCTCTTGTCGTTAGCAGGGCCGGTTATCACGGCGTTCTGCATTTTGCAATCCGAACGTAATTCGAAGCAGCTCACCGCAGACACAAACTGAGGTGTGCCAGACAGCGGCTTACAGTCTTCTGTCCTGCCAGTCATTGCACGAACACGCTGCTAGTGTCTAATGTTACTCATGTTAGGACTCCCACGTCACATGAAATGTACAGGAATCTATTTATATCGCTTTAAGCACAGAAAAATGGAAGTACAGTCAGCATGCAGTTCTATTGTCGCGGCAGTAAAAGTGGTGATTGTGGTCTTCTGGTTTATGACGCCGTGCAGTTTCGGATGTAGTCAGACTGCCATGTTCCCTGTCTTGTCTGCCACTGGTGTGCGGACAGTAGGCAGACCATGCAGCGCAATAAGCTAAGTGAGGCGAAGGAAGTAGCAGTATTTGTCAGGTAAAATAATGGTCCAATATGAATTATGCCTACCGATGATACGTGTGCTTGCCTTGTACTTTCCTGCATTTTTTACCATTTTGAAAAATTATATGAATTTGCATGATTCCAGACTTCCGCCGCGGTGTAAATCAGATATTCGCTCTTCTTGGATGTTACACGGCGTAGATTGTAGTTAGTTTCTGACGTTTCAGGGCAAACCTATCAGTCCCATTTTTAAAGGTCACGCAGCCTTGACCCTTGAAGATGGGGCCGATAGTTTTCCCCCGAAACGTCCGTAAATTTCTACGACTGTAGGCCGCGTAACATCCCAGAAGAGCAAAGGTCTTGTATTAAATGTTTTGGGCGTTTCATAAATCCGCTGGCTGCCTGATGTTACCGCCTTCTGTCAGACAAGACAGAATGTAAGTGCATTGTTAGCACTCTTTGTGCTTTACTGCAATCTGACTGCAATTTGTCTAACTGCAAGTGTATTTCTTTCTTGACGAATGATGGACTGACAGTTTCATCGTCACTTTGTTCCACATTCTTTTCAATTCATGCTCGATCCTTTTGTCAGGCACCAAAATTACGAAGTGTCAACAAACCGTTGAGTTACTTCGCACTGTTTCTGTACTTTCTCAGCTCCAGACGACATAAATGAAGAATTCAGGCGACCCCTTCGTTATTTTCTGCTGTCGGAATGATACTTGACGAAGTCTGTACCATGTCTCAGGCGGTTAGTCCCGGCCTCTCACCGCGGAACACCATATTCCTTCCCAAGCAGTCCGTGTTTTATCTGTAGTGGACAAAGTGGCGCTGGTACAGGTTTCACTCAGAGTGCTGCAGTATCCCCTGTCAGTGCCATTCTGCCTTTAGACCCTCCTCCATACGTAACGTCTATCACTGGCAGTAATTCATCTTAGCAAATGACAGCGTTGCCACGTAACGCACCTAAAATATGAAAGATGTTTGGCCGGGTTTTATGTTCAAGACATTTTTCCATCGGTGGTGTCCAGTAAGAACGTAAGATGAAGGCATTTAACCATTTTAAATATTCCTTGTTACCGCACTGCATTAGACGTTTTGCAGCAGTACGCCCGTATAAATATCGTGCCATTTGCAGTTACGTACTGCGCAGTACTGCTGTTTGGCGTACTGCACAAACCAGCGCTAGTCTGTGTCAACATAGTGTTAAGTCACCTTGATGGAACGTAAATAGCACTGTTAGTGTCATGTGGAGCGTGCTGACTGCCGGGCCGTGTAACAGAGAGACGGGGAAGCAGCTGTGTTCGTTAGAGACGGCTGTGGTAATACAAAAGTGGAATGCTTTCATATTAAAGCAGATCAGAAAATTTCTTCTGAACAAGTAATTTGTGCTGTCAAACTTGAGGCAGACCATCGACGCTTAACGCCAAAGGCTGGTGTCAGAAAATGGAAATGTTACATTTTGTGAGACGCTCTGGACAGCGCCAGCACGCGGTGCAGTGCGCTGCAGTAGCAGCCTTTTGAAGGCACAATTTACAGATTCAGCTCGAACCTCGCAGTAAACGCACCCCGTCTCCGGTATTAAAACTAGTCAGTTAATGTTATATAGGGAAATAATCGCTGTTTGTTCAGAGATCCACACACAACACATAACTGTACTGTGTTGGCAGGAAAGTTAATCTTGGTGGTACATAAAGTGACCAATAAGCTTTAAAGGATTCTTTAAAGAATCACGCCGTAAGAAATGGCGACCGATTACTGTGAGACAGACGAAGAAATGCAGAACGTGCCCCGTATTGCACTGCTTTCACCCAACACATTTGCCCAGTCCCATTCCTACAGCAGTCGGCTTAACAAAGAAACTGTATCCACGAAACTCCAATTACCAGTTCATATTTAAATATGGTTCATAACACGTCTGGTACATAAATCAAAGTATTTTACGAATGGTTGTTATCTTACTGCATTATGAAATACAGAAACACACTGAATGTAGGATTCGTTTTGTCTCTCCTTTCCGTTCTGCAGAATCCTACGAGATCCTTATGAACGAGGATTCCTGTTGCATGCGAACAGCCTTACTGGTGTGTGTGTGAGCGCGCGCGCGTGTGTGCGTGTGCGTGCGTGTATGTGTGCGTGCGTGGGTGTGTGTGTGTATGTGTGCGCGCATGTGTGTGAGTGTGTTTGTGTGTGTGTGTGTGTGTGTGTGTGTGTGTATGGCATGACGGTTGGTACAGTGATTGTATTTGTGAATATGGAAGAATTAGAGAAACGGATATTTGCGAAGAATTAATCACTTTCAACCTTCACGTCTTGCAGGATATTATTGCAATGTCGACTCTTAAATATTTACCGACGTTTCCAAGTGCCGTACTGAGGGTCAAACAGCCAAGAACTTGCTTTACTCTGAAGCCGAATGCAAACAGTCCTTCAAAATGTCACTAACATTAATTCGATACAGCGGCAATTCCTAGGTAATTGAATCTTTCAGCAACGACGTTCTGTGAACATAAATCCTCGAAATTACGCATTTCATCCTATCCTCTTATCCAACTCACCTTTATGAATGAGCCACTGTTTGATTACTGGATGTTAAAACGGGTTTATAAAACAAGTTTTATAGTTTTTGTTTGGTTGTTGTCCTTCTTACAAGATTCATAGGTATTTGAATAAAGGTAGACCAACTTCATTACACTTGCTTTATTATGTCAATTTACTGCTCAACATGTTTCGGGTGTTAATACATCCGAAATATGTTGAGCAGTAAATTGACGTAATAAAGCAAGCGTCATCAAGTTGGTCTACCTTTATTCAAATATCAAGATGATGCACGGTCCAATACGCATAAGAAGATGCATAGGCTTTCCTTGCTTGAACCAGTACGATAAATACGAATATTACATTTTGTGTCGTGTGTGCGGTATAAATAAGAACAATACATTTTGTGACGTGTGTGCTGTATAAAGTCTCCTTCCCCATGCAAACCCCCGCAGTTATAACGTAACTGCGCCCTGGACGGCCGACACAAAGCGAATCCATTAATGCAGTGTTGTAAATTGTGGTTTCGTTCCTGGAATCCCGTTTCGTGCCTTTTTAACAATCATTTGTTCAACTCAAACACTTGACACAGAAATAAGCCAGCTGAGCACGCTGACAGTTCCTAACCACACATCACAAACGGCAACATTCACTCAGCTCCGTCATGTTCAGCAGGTCTGGGATTATTGAATAAATTCTGCTGGGGAGGGGCGCTGGGCCTTTTGAATTGTCAACATTTGAGTTTGTTGCAGGAGTAAGAGTGGACTAGACAGAACTGGGGGGGGGGGGGATTCGACTGGAACTGGGGGGGGGGAGCACAGTTAGAAATGTTTTTCATCTGGGACTTTCTTTAAATTTCTGGTGGAAAC
>Ga0131853_10023431_pt1 | contig 11151 bp, 6 predicted proteins | sample TergutLab28metaG_FD_92764 | JGI IMG/M metagenome (GOLD analysis project Ga0131853, IMG submission 92764) | Labiotermes labralis P1 segment gut microbial communities from Petit-Saut dam, French Guiana - Lab288 P1 (version 2) (version 2) | ecosystem: Host-associated > Arthropoda: Insects >...
ACCCGTTGCGCTGACCACGTGACACCCCTCTATCCGCAAAAGTTGGCACTAACTTCGCCGACCGGCGGCGGCCGCTCTGTCGGTATAGTTCGCGTGCGGACTAAGGCCACGGAGTTTTAGTACTCGAAAAGTTCCTGACTTGTTTTAGCGTCTGCGTTGAGTACAAAATGTTAAAAAGTTAATACCACTTATTTGGTAAGTAAAATCATTTTGTCTTAATCCAGCGGTAAATCACATTCTGTAATGAAAGATTCTTAGCTTCATCAATAGTGATGTAACCTTTATCATCATCATCATAAACATCAAGGATTGGACCCTTTGATCCGTTCCGTCTCCACAGTTACAGCTGCTCGCGCCAACGCTTTTTCGGTCTTCCAATTGTTCTCCTTTCTTGTGGTCTGTAGTGGTAAGACTTCAAATGGATTCGGTGATGTATTCTTTATTCATCGAATAGTGCTGGAACAGTTTAATGATGTAATTCAACTGATACATGTTATTTGAGCTACTTCGAAGGGTAGTTTAACTTTGATTGGTGAGTTAAAATATCGTGGAAGTGAGAATGTCTTATTTAAAGCCACACTTCCATATTTTTTAAAAATGACGTAGTGAAATTGTGTTGAAAATGAAGGTAGGATGGGAACACAAGAAATACGTATTATCCGGTAGCAGGTATTCTTATTGCTGCTTCTATGTATACTATTTATATTTGTTAGGCCTGATTTTACAATCGTCACTTCGCAGCATGCTTTGTTATAATATATAACCTGATACTTTTTTCTTCCTGTAAATTATGCCTGCGGTTACAGTCGAAGACAAATTTGGTAGCGTGTTTTGATGTAATACTTTATATCTTCAGGTAAATCAGCTAACATTTGTCACAAAATGGCTTATGACAGCACGTACTGTACACTTATGTAGAATGCTGTCTTATCTTGACGTACATCTCTGGTTATGTACTGCAACCATCGCTACCCCTGTGCTATCTCATAGCAAAGGTTAAAATATGATTCAATATTTCAGACTGAGACCCACGAGGCTTGACTTCAATATTGCTTCTGTTGTTAAGATGAAAGTGACGTAAAGGTCAGGGCCAAAATCCAGAACATGTACCGTGATGTGGTTGTAGGAACCAAGTTTTTGATGTCCCTGTGTCACTGCATTCTGTCTACGTTTTGTTAAACTTTACCTGGCTATCTTTGTACCATCTTCTGTGTGTGTGCAACATTTCATGTCGACTTACTAAACCCGTATATACTGCCTCTGAAAGTATGAGCAACGATCTGAGGTTATTAATAATCTTCTTTTTAACTTCCTCCCTTCATTCTTTTCGTATCCCATTCTTCAAAAACTTAAATTCCACGTGTACAGTCTGGTAGCTTAGTCAAGTGGCTAATCAGATGTGTATATATATATATACATAATGCCTGCGTATGTGTGCATTCGAGTTTAATAGTGTGTTTCATAGGCAGGGTATTTAAAACTGGAGATTTTTCAATAATCTCTTTGTTTAAAATGTTTAACTCTTCGTCAGTAATTCGGCAAGCTGCTTACTAATCTCATGCGATGATATAACAATAGACGAACATAGCTGTGGAGTAGTAGCGGAATTTGAACATGTTTTGATTTCTACTTGAGAGGTATAATCCCAAGAAGTACCGTGCATTTACTAATGCTGTATTATCGCCTGTAATTCGCAGGGATATACGTTGGTAGTCAAATTTTTATACTTAAATTATCCCAAATGCAATATTAAGACTTATGGGATATAAATAATGCCTTAAAGCTTTTGTGATCAAGCAAGAGATTAGCAAACGAAAAGTAGCAACGTTAGACCCTTCAACAGTGAACTGAAATTTGGACTAGGAAGGCAAAATTCTGATAATCGGAATAAAGCAGTAAACGTAACTGATGAGAAGAGTCAATTAATCTCTGTTCGCTGTTGTTTAATATTATCATCTTGAAGTGCTACAGAAGTAGGAAAGTCAAACTGTTGATACTGGCCGTCCTCGTCTGACATTACTGTTTGAAATTTTGTTTTTATCTCAGAGTTTAGTGGGCAAAAAAAAAATCGATATTCTTTACCCACACTTGGATTGTAACTTTGTTTTCGCTGGCCGATGTTCGGGTCTTCCACGGCTAGACTCCGAGCCTCAGTTGTCTGTCTCTCGCTGGGTGCACAGAGCACTTAACGTGCAGGATATTTTCTTGGTATTACTCCTTCTAACGCGCACCATCGGTATACTAAAGTTGCGAAGGCTTGAGTTTGGCCTTACAGGGAAGTGTATAGAAGAGGGCCCTTGTAATATTTGGCCTGAATATTTTTGTGGTTTTAAATCGTTCAAGAATGTCTTTCTTCGAATCGTTAATATGAAAATATTTGAGAAACCTGGTTCGATACAGGAGTAAAATGGAATACAGGTTTACTGTTTATTTTAAATGTGTTAATCTTTTTACTGTTTCTAATGCCTGTATGTTTACAGTAAAAGAATACGTTTCTAATTAGTAGTCATTTATAATGGTACCTCGTCCATCGTGAGGGTAACGGTAACTGATCACTATCTGATGTGCAAAACGGCTTGGTTCATAAGCGGACGCTTTTGGAACCCAAACCTCTTGAAGTACACAATTATTTTTGGACTTGAAATATTTACACAGTGTTTGGATGGTTGGTTTTGTCAGCTTCTGTGATGATTGAATGAGTAAACAAAAGCGTTTATCATTATATATTTATGCTTTTCTGCGCTCAAAAACTTTTCCCCCACATTTTTAATTACTTTCAATAGTGTATATTCACAACCGCGCGCTAAGCGAACCTGGATTGGGTTAAGGCTTGCTCTGTGGCCATGTAGTATCGAAGTTTGTGGGTGGATAGGAACACCGAGGAAATTGTCTGGGGTATTTTAATTAATTATTGTTTGAAAAGTACTCCGTTCCACCGTGTTTCTTTCTACGTTGCAGTCTTCAGTCAGGTAACCTCACCGTTAAACGGGGACTCTCTTATTGACGTCACACTATACGAAGGACTCGAGAAGTCTCAATGACTTGTACAAATCCTGTGGCCCAGGTATCCCATTGAAGCGTGCTGTGGATGCAATTTGTTCGGCTGGATTCACCCACTGAGAGGTATAAAACGGCATGTTTCTTACCAGACTAGGCTGACTCAATTGAGCAGCGCAAGAAAACGCGTGTCAGTAGTCTTCGAAAGCTTAACTGTTTGTTACCTATACAGGACGTATTTTAGCTGAGAGTTCCTATGATTAATTTATTGATGTGATCAGGGGAGCCCTTAATAGAGCTATTGTTCCTACTGCCAGTCACACAATGAAAGGTAGAAGAGTCACTTCAAGTTGCAGAATATAAGAATTTCACCTGCCTGAGAATTTTCGTTATTTATCGTATTTTGTACAGAGTAATACCGACTCTACTGAGTGGTTGTACATGCTACATAGTCAGGAACTAATGGATTAGATCCTTGGCTCCAAGGACGATTATCTTGATACTTTTCTCGGTTTCCTCAACCTCTATTCAAATCCTAGGATACAAACTTTCTGGTTGTTGCTAGTAAGGAGACTAGTTTGGGGTAAACGCTTAGAAATATAAATACATGATCATGTCACCAGGTCAGAATGCGGGAAATAATCACAATATGCATACACACTGATACTAAATCCTTTGAAAGGGTGGAAGAGTTCAAGTATTTGGGAACAACTCTAAAGATCAAAATTCCTTTCAGGAAGAAGTTAATAGCAGACTGAAATCGGGGAATGCGTTTTATCATTCTGTGCAGAATATTTTGTTTTCCAGTTTGTTATCCAAAAATATAAAATTTAAGATATACAGAACTATGATTTTGGCTGCTATGAAATTAGCCCCTTAAAGCCAACTATCTGATGTATCAAACAGTTCAAAGTTGTTGCTACGAAATGATACAGAATTTTTAATATTAGAAACCTGATATATTTTGGTGATTTGGAATGCTTAATGATCTGTACTCCTAACCCAATATTGTTCGTAGATAAATCAAGGAGACTGAGATGAGTGGGGCACGCAGCACGTATGCAGGAGAAGAGAGGTGCATACAGGGGTTTGGTGGGGAAACCTGAGAGAGAGAGCCCACTTGGAAGACCCAGGCCTAGATGGGAGGATAATATTAAGATAGATCTTCAGGAAGTGGGAATGGGGAATGGACTGGATTGATCTGGCTCAGAATAGGGACAGGTGGCCAGTTGGCCGGCTGTGAATGCGGTAATGAACCTTCGGTTTCCATAAAATGCATGGAACTTCTTGATTAGTTGAGGACCTGTTGGCTCCTCAAGGAGTACTCTGCTCCTTGTAGTTCGTTAGTTTGGCTTAATCAGTGAAGATATATAGAGTAAAATACTCAGTGCCATTAGTAAATTAGAAGGTAATTGTAAGGCTGATATCTCATATCTTCAACGATAATTATGATAATACACAACTCGCCTTCTTTTACAATATTTTATAAGCTTCATGATGATCTGATTGAGTCGAAACATCTAGCACTTTATAAAGAGAGTAAATATTGCTTTTGCAACAAAATATTTTTTTGAAATATATTCTCTGATGTTTTATAATTTCGTTTGTTGGTGCGCTAAGCAGAGCCTATAAAATTATTGCAATAAATAAATGAATATGTATGGATGCACTTTTATACAGGCAACCGAAATTTCCGATTTTATTCATCGCTTTCATCCAACGCCTGACAAAAATTTGTGAATCCAAACACCTTTGGAGAGCATTTACGTATATTGACACTTGAAAGTAGCCTTCGTCTCCCAACTCTGTTCACATTTTTTTTTCTTTTGGTGCAACAGCCCGCAGTGAGCCAGGACCTCCTCAATCATGAGGTTTCTAGATCACACATAACGTCACCTCACATTCTGTACGACTCCTCTGGACGTGTGATCGTCAATAAACAACACTCACAACAGAGAGGCATTCATGACACCGGTGGGATTCGAACCCACAATCTCAGCATGCGAGCGGTCACAGACCGCCTTAGACCGCTCGGCCACCGGGATATGATATATTTGTTAACTGCAATTGGGTAGCCACCCGGTGGCTATAGTACAGTGCACATTTACACACACACACACACACACACACACAAAATACACAGAACGAGCTGTAGTACAGTGCACATTTACACACACACACACACACACACACACACAAAATACACAGAACGACACAAAACAAACAATACATAGAACAACACAACAATTTTGGAAGAGTGCGGGCCGTGCTCCGTCTTTGCGCGATCGGCTGCTCACAACGTTACTACAGAATAATCAGGTTTAATGTCCTATCGTATCGGATCGTATTAACCCTTGAAGTGGGCTTTTATGTCAACAATCTGCTCCTCCAAAACCTGAGAAAATTTACGTGAAATGATTTTTTATTGTTGTCTCAGTATAACTTGTCTATTTGTAACAAATGAGATGTAACCGATAGCATGTTACTCGGAACATATCATTGTCCGTTGTGAATGATTGCTACCGCCACCATAAATCAAACATAAACGTTTTAGGAACAGGAAATGATTAGACGCATTAAGCTTATCAGATGAATCGGTAACGACCATCTCTCATTTGTAGCTCTTAGTTTATTTCTGTGCACTTATTGGGCAGTAACGCAGGTAAAGAGAGTAACATGGCCCTAATCTGAATAGTTTCCACGAATTTTGTGTCAGTTATATTAATGGCTTGAAAACACTGGTAGGAGTCAGCTGCATTAACTGCATTCTTGCACTGACGTGAAGTGTGCCTAGGGAGAGAGATTTGTACATTTCTTCTTCTCAAAGCATGTAGACAGAAATAATGATAACATCGAGCAAAATAATTTTAAATAGATATGGTTGGCATTTATTGAATTGTGTGATTTGTGAATGTACCAGAACTTTTGAGAATAAGCAATGGAGCTTAAAAATGTTAAACACGGAATGTAATGAAAAATAAAGAAAACCTGCTTTTGGTGTGCATAACTACAGATTATGAATACAGATTCTGTCTTATGTGTATTGGAACGTGAATCATTGTGATAGTTGAAGAATAAGAGACCAACTTGATGTCACTAGTTATTAAGCTTTATTTCACTTCTTCTATGCTCAACATGTTTCGGACATTAATACATCCATCATCAGGAGCCTGCGACTCTCCGTGTAGCAGGCTCAAGCTTGCTACACGGATACCACCCCAACCCAGCCACATTGAAACTCCATCACACATCGAAACAAGAACACACGACCAATGTGGTGATACAATAGAAAAGTCGCAGGCTCCTGATGATGGATGTATTAATGTCCGAAACATGTTGAGCATAGAAGAAGTGAAATAAAAATTAATAACTAGTGACATCAAGTTGGTCTCCTATTCTTCAAAATAGAAAAGTCGCAGGCTTCTGATGATGGATGTATTAATGTCTGAAACATGTTGAGCATAGAAGAAGTGAAATAAAACTTAATAACTAGTGACATCAAGTTCGTCTACTATTCTTCACAATAAAAAAGTCGCAGGCTCCTGATGATGGAGGTATTAATGTCCGAAACATGTTGAGCATAGAAGAAGTGAAATAAAACTTAATAACTAGTGACATCAAGTTGGTCTCTTATTCTTCACCAGATTCTGTCGTTCGTGTAACAAGACAGGTCTACCGAAGCAAAAACATAAGTAGCAGCAAGTGCTTGCAACTGGCTTGTTTAAGGAAAGTGCGGAACGTGTTGTTTGAGGCAAATGCTGCACCGGTAACTGGAAGTAATGCACGATTGCTTACCTTACAAATCCACAAGTCCACAATCAATAAACAGTTTGATTAGTTGGTTACGTAGTTAACTTCATACTATCAAAATAAATCAGTAACAATCTGCTGATTATTCTGTCAATAATACAGTGAAGAAGATATGGAAAGTCAGTTTCTTGGAAATATTTTTGAGTAGTCTGGTATTATTAAATAGCCCAAATGAAATGTGGGTTTGAATTATGATTGGGTTCTGTGATGAGAGCCATTTTGACAGGACAGCAAAATAACCTAATACCGCTTGGTTTAATTTCACTGCAAAACGGATTATTTGAGTTTCCAATTTGAAAACTGCAAAAATATTTGATTACATATAAAATTTTGTTTTATGTAGCGGAACAGTCTCGCATATTGACAAATATGAACACCGATTTTATTGGTGAAAGTGTTAAGACGGTAGCACTAATCCCGCACTTTTTGTGTTGTATGCCAAAAATTTTCTTCGCGAGGCTACTGTTTCTTTGAAACTATTTTGTTCTGATTTTTCTTAGTAATACGAATACAATGCTCGGAAACTATAAACGGTGATTAGTTGTTATTAGGACATTGGCAGTTTGCCTATAAATATTCATTTTCATTTCATACCTTGAACTCAGTAGCATACAAGTTTAGATTTTACATAAAATGTGAACTATTAGAATATATGAAGAATAAAAAACCAACTAGATGTCACTTGTTATATTTACTTTACTTCTTAGATACTCAACATGTTTCGGGCATTAATATGTCCATCTTCAGGAATTTGCGACTATGTTGTTGAACTACCACATTAGCTGTACTGTTCTTGGATTGCTGTGTGTTGGAGTTAGCGTACAGTTCGGCAGCCCGGATACCACCCTAGCCCAACCGCACCCTAACTCCAATAGTCGCAAACCCCTGAAGATGGACATATTAATGCCCGAAACATGTCGAGTATCTAAGAAGTAAAGTAAATATAACAAGTGACATCTAGTTGGTTTTTTATTCTTCAACTATCACAATGATGCATGGTCCAATGAACATCAGATTTACTAGAATATTATTACTGAATTTCGAAGCCTTTCTTATTTGTCCTTGTTCAGACTCTGTACTAGCATTAGGATACTAGTTTCGTTTATTATTATTATTATTAGTGTTATTGTTATTAGTTGTAGTCGAAGTAATAGTAGTATTAATATTGAACAGGGTGTTCTTTCTTCCACCCCCCACTACGTATTCCAACAAGCCCTCCTTCGTCAGGTGTTCTCTGCTTCTCCTACCTTAGAGCGAAGTGGGCAGTGCTTGTCTGGCGGAGACTATCGAAAAAACCCGATTTTCCACGAACACATGTAGCTAATGGCATAAGGCAGAAGTCTCAGAGAGTGAATCAGTGACATTTTTCTGGCTGCATGTTTTGTTGAAAACGTTAGTGCAAGATTCTTTTAGATTGTGAAGTTGTGTGTGTTGTGGTTTAAGTCTGTAATAATCAAGAAAATGTAAGAATTTACTGGAATACAAAGGAAAATATTGTCAAGAAAGCACGGATAGAATGGAAAGATGACTGGGATGACATCACTATGCAGGTGAGTGTATGTAGGGATGCAAAATGGCCTTGGTCGCCAATAGACCGAATGGGCGGGATATCGTTATGGGCGGTCATCAAAATACTCATATTCCTGTATAGCGTGGCATGTTACTTTATTAACCTGTTGGTTTGATTCAAAAGCAGATGTCGGATTATAATGTAGTGTGTTTGGCCCGCTCGTGCTCGCGTAATATTCTACTAGGTACAAATTCCACCCCGGATGGGCTCTGCAGCTCACCAAGGCTCCTGTTCTGTGCGTATTGGGAGCATTTCCCCTGGGAGGAAAGTGGCAGGATCATGAAGCTGACCACTCTGCTCCCTATAGTGCCAAAGTTAAGAATGCGTGGAGATAAACCTCCAGTCCATGACATGCCGTCATTGCTTGTACAAGGATGATCTTTATTTCACGAAGAGTTACAGTTCAATTAGTGACATTACTGTTTCATATTCGGGCAATTCAAGATCAGTATCTGTCTGTAGATTGGGTTACACCAAAGATTCTCGTGAGAATTTAGAGGGTCTGTGAGGCAGATGCCGTGACAGTATCTCGTATTACGTCACGACAGTTTCGTTCAATGTCCCTTCAAAATCATGTCATTAGTCATCGCGTATTGCGACGCTGTATAAAGGTTAAACTGAGCGATTTTACTGTGTGACATCATACGTGACGGAAAACTGAGTAAACTGCGCAGTTTTGACAGACAATAGCGCAGGCCTCATAACTGCCCTTTCCAGTAGTCTTTTACACAGAGAACTGCGCAGTTCACTCAGGAAATCCCACCGTTTCCTCAGTTTACCTGCCGTCACACGATGTCCAACGCACAAGACAACACACAGAACTGACAAAAAAAAAAAGACAAACCTGATGGGAAATCTGTGCTGTGCCAGAGAACATTCAGATAAGTTTTTCGTTTAGTTTTTTTTTACACAGTTAAACTGCACAGTTTAACTTAGGGTGTATGGGGCCCTTATAGCCATTTACTGAAGTCCTCCAGAGAGAGAGAGAGAGAGAGAGAAGAAAAATAAAAACAAACTGGGCACATTGATGCTGTGTGCTATTTATTGGTGGTCTGTTATTGTAAACGTGACTTTCAAAATCAGCCAAACGCCAATCGACTGTTTTATAAATGACCCTCATCCGATAATTCGGTCATATGGCTCGTGGGTTCTGCTGGACCGTGTACAGTCTGTTCTGCTGTAACGCAATAGTTGCGTTTTTATGAGACCTCGCACTGCAGAAAATCGTGTAATAAAAACAGAGTCAGATCAGGAAAAAAAAAAAATTGACATTTTCACGCAGTCTTGTATCTTAAACAACTGTCGCTGGACGTCCAACAGCCAACACGCTCATGCGAAATTTCGCCTTATACAGTGTTCACGTATTCGTCAATCGTGTTATAGCCAATTCGCATTAACAAAAGACGCACAAAGGCGGAAGTAACTGCACAAAAAAAGTAGGCCAGTGCCAATATCAGTGCTGTGTCTAGTGTAAACATTCCTGCCGACATATTTATTCTTCACATATAAATCACATAACATAAGGCGAACCACTTTCAGTGGCATTACTTATTCAGGAGCAATTTTGTCCTTGTCTTGTACATGTATAATGCAACAGATATATTTGTTGACGGATATCAGAAGAGTTGAAAGGAAAGAAGGTTTATGTTCAGGGTGATCTGTTGATGGGGAATTTGGTTCTTTTATGATTCTATTGCGTTCATATACCGGGAATATCTGTCTTTATTCCATTATAAATCGGCCCATGTCAACAATTTTAGAATCTAATAAAAAATTTAAAACACTTGCGATCATTCGTTACTCCATTGCCTTTTTCGTTTTCCTCAGTGGAAAGGGATGGTTCAGTGTATGATGAACCACTTTATGTAGCACTCAATTGTCCCACATTCTGAGACCAGACATTGTTATATTATTTTGGATTAATTAAAACACAAGGACAATAATGTGACAGGTCGTCCAGAAACTGTGTGTGTGTGTGTGTGGCCTGTGGAGGCCTCTTGTGTACGTGGCTGTGTACAGTCCATTTACGTAAAACGTTGAAAATTTCTTCACTAAACTGAAATAACACTAAACTTTTGGTTCTGTCAGTTTCGTCATAACTGGGAAAACTTGTGTCTCTACGTAACTGACAATTGTACGTTATGTAATGTCGGTAATACTCTCGTTCGCAAATCTAATTACATTAACCTGGAATGGTAATAACACAAGGTATAATTTGCCTGCTTTGAAATTGTTTCAATATTTAGTTGGATGTCATGAGTCTGTAGAAAAGCGTGATCCGCCTTTGTGGGTATAGCTGTTCCCAATTCCGTTAAAAGCGAAAACTTAATTATCACACTCAAATTAGGGCGCCGACGAATTATTTAACACCTCGTGCTTCACCCTGTACATCGTTTTCTGGGGGCGGAAACTAAACCCTGTGTTTTCGTTTTCTTCCTGCCAGCACGTGTGTGGCCTTTGTAAATGTATCGAGTATTATTTTAAGTTGCGGAACACCCTGTAGACACACGTGGCCTCTACCGATATAAAAACAATTCTTTAACTTTAATACGAGAATTGTCATTGCCTTTGGTCTCAAAGTATTTCATTTGGACTCTAATATCTTACAACACCATATTTATAGATAAAGTTTTGTAATAAAGTGTTTTTGTGAATAACTACGGGGTATCTTCAGAATAACTACGGGGTATCTTCAGAATAACTACGGGGTATCTTCAGAATAACTACGGGGTATCTTTAGAATAACTACGGGGTATCTTTAGAATAACTACGGG
>Ga0131853_10023437_pt1 | contig 11149 bp, 6 predicted proteins | sample TergutLab28metaG_FD_92764 | JGI IMG/M metagenome (GOLD analysis project Ga0131853, IMG submission 92764) | Labiotermes labralis P1 segment gut microbial communities from Petit-Saut dam, French Guiana - Lab288 P1 (version 2) (version 2) | ecosystem: Host-associated > Arthropoda: Insects >...
GGAACATCACACATAATACGGAAAGTACTGCAATGTGAAGCTTGAAGCCTGAGCGGTGGGGATCACCGCTGGTTCAAGGGAAGTACCAGGAAGAAATGCCTGTGACAGGAGACATACATATTGCATAATAATAATAATAATAATAATAACTGAGCAACATAGCAGGAAAGCACGAAGTTAAGGACCTGCACAAAACAGCCATATTATGCACTGCACACTTACTGCGGGAAGTGCTAATGTAAAAGTACACAAAATATTTCACGGGCGAAATAACATTACATGTAGTTTCAAAATGTAAATACAGAACAGCTGCAACACTCTATACCCTAGAAACATGGTTTGTTTTAGGTATATAGTTGTTAATAGCCTGCACAAAGGTAATAATAATAATAATAATAATACGTATAGATTTGTTGGATAAATACTGTAACTGCACGTAGTGTGTAACAGGTAAAGGTAAAGGTAAAAGTTCTGTCAACGCCTCGAAGGCGCGTGTTCGGATGTTTATATTGTTCTTTCCATGCATTGTCGATAACATATTCACGACACCAAACCAACAAAATACACAAACTTGCTCCTTAGGTATTTATATTGTAATATCACATTTGTTGGGCCGGGTAGCTCAGTTGGTATAGCGACTGACTACGGGCTGGACGGTCCGGGGATCGAATAGTGCATTTTGCATAACACACAGTAAACCGAAGAGCCTCTACAATCTGATGCACAGATAAGCAAAGCTATTAACACTTCATGTAGCAAGAAAGTATGTTTCTTGGAATTTCTTTAGATAAACACCAAATGTGTAAACGATGATGTCAATAAATCGTTAGTTCACGTAAAAAATCTCGGTGCGGACGAGATTTTCCGCCCGTCCAGACCGGCCCTGGGGCCCACCCAGCCTCCTGTACAATGGGTACCGGGTCTTTCCCGGGGGTAAAGTGCGGCCGAGGCGTGCTGCTGACCACTCACCCCATTGTAGTGCCGCGGTCATGGAAGAGTAGAGCTATACCTCTACCCACCCTCTGGGCCACACCGAGCCTGTCACGGGATCACTTCACCTTTACCTTTTACATACGCGAGCTGGTCTGACGCAAAGCAACCCAACGTTTCGCCCAGCTAGAATGCAACTCAGTTTCAACTGGTGCTTAAAACCTCAGCACAGACGACTGCTGCCCTAAACATCAGTAGCTGATCATCTCCGTGACACTCATCCGACTTGTTCTCCACGAGGTACGAACCAAAATTTATACAACGTTCAAATCAACTTCGCCTGTAATTTGATATACTTCGGTATCCCAATCTAAAACACAGACGTCTAATTAATAACTATACGTACTGTATAACTGACGGGCCGGATAGCTCAATCGGTATAGCGACTACGGGCTGGACTCTCCGGGATCGGATCCCGGTGGGGACGAGTTTTTCCGCCCGTCCAGACTAGCCCTGGAGCCCACTCAGCGTCCTGTACAATGGGTACCGGGTCTTTCCAGGGGGCAAATTGCGGCATGGGCGCGCTGCTGACCACTCACCCCCTTCTAGTACCGCGGTCATGAAAGAGTAGATCTATACCTCTACTCAACCTCTGGGCCACACCAGACCTGCAACGAGATCACTTTACCTTTTTTTACGTAAAACAATGGGATCGAATCCCGGTGGGGACGAGATGCTCCACTCCTCCAGACTGGCCCTGGGGCCCACCCAGCCTCCTGTAAAATGGGTACCGGGTCTTTCCCGGGGGTAAAGTGCGGCCGGGGCGTGCTGCTGACCACTCACCCCCTTCTAGTGCCGCAGGAATGGAAGAGTAGAGCTATACCTCTACCCACCCTCTGGGCCACACCGGGCCTGTAACGGGATCACTTTACCTTTTTACCTTTTTTAATATCACATATAACATTCCCACCTGTTTCGGTCCAGAAGGGAACTTGATCAGGGAATCAAACAAAGTAATACAGAGTAAAACCAAAGTAGTCACTTTTTTGTGAGCTGACATGATGTGAGAGAGTCGGTTAAAATGTAGGCATTTCCTTGTATCAGTGGCGTACCGAGGGAAGGAGGTTTGGGGGGTTCAACCCCCCCCCCCCAGAAATTCCGAAGACCCTCCAAAATCGTGCCAAACTCAACCCGATTGTGAAAACTGTTAAACATGGCTGAATTTATGACGCCAACAGTCCAAGATGTTCGGAAAAAAAGGCAGTAAAATTCTAAAACTACCGCCGGTTCGCAATTGTTTTACATTAGCAATGACAAATAAATTGGATAAATTGGTTGTCATCATAAATAGTCTTAAAGTACCAAAAATTAAGAAGATTTTACTATATGAAATTAAACTACTTGTACGAAATTACAGCTGCCTCCAGAACTTCTGACTAGGGGCTACCGCCCCCAGATCCCTGTCCTCTGTCCTCAACTGAATTTGTTGAACCCCACCCCACCCCCCCACCCCGAACAAAATTCCTGGGTACGCCACTGCCTTGTATAGTTGTTGTATAAATGTGATGTATCCTGATATACTGAAAATTGATGTTAAAAAAACATTAAAATGAATACCTCATAAGCATGAACAAACATTTGAAGAACATAAATGTACAAATGTATATAAAACCGAAACTCAGAACGGTCGGCAGCAGTATTATTCACGTACCTGTATTACTTGTCCAATCAAATATTGACGAAAAACTACCGATACTGCATGGAACCAAGAGACCGACACGTATTGTTAATGCTAATCGCAACTGTCGTCTTGCGTTTCGGTTTTATGTATATTTGTACATTTATATTCTTTAAGTGTTTGTTCATGTTTGTAAGTTAATTATTTTAATGTTTGTTAACATCACTTACATTTATATCAAGATGCATCACATTTATACAACAACCATACAAAGAAATGCTTGCATTTTAACAGTCTGACTCTCTTACACCATGTCAGCTGTAGACAAAAGTGACTGCTGTGCCTTTATGCTGTATTACTTTGTTAGGTTCCCGGGATGGGGTTCCCTTGTGGACCGAAATGTGTGGGAATGTTATGTGTGATATTATAATAGGAATATCTGAGGAACAAGTTTGTGCATTTTGTTGGTTTGGTGTCGTGAATATGTAGAGGTTTACGTCCGTTCTTATCGTCAGCACTAGATAAGTCTGCAGTCATTGTCGCGTTTCTTGCCGCTTCACCCTCGGAGAATGTCCCCCGGTAGACTGCGTTTGAAATGTGATGGCACACGCGCAGAAACCAGATTTCGTCTTTCGGCGAAACGGACGAGTCCATTTAAATCGGCGGGGCTTCAGTTCAGTCGACTACTGGCAGCCGAGGTGTGTGCATCAGCGGTAGTAATGCTGGATACACCATGTTCCGATGTAGTGTGAAGAGTACTGGCTACCCATTCCATTCGCCAGTTTCCCCTTCACTTCATCTCCCGTGCGTTACCGTGTGCCATCACATTTCAACTGGACTCTACCCATTGAATGGGGCCTGGGACTGACCAAGAGCCGGTCGGGACCCTTTGGTGGAGAATCTATTGCCTCTGCCAGGAATCGAACCCTGGGTGTCCCGTCTGTTAAACACTAACTGCAGTGCAGCTGAGCCACTCTCCAAAAACTGAGGAAAAGCTTATAGTTGATCAGCTGATCAAGGGCTCGAAAGTTCATTACCGTGTTCACAGGACCCGGCCACTGAACCTTTTCATAAACTGAATGGATCAGACGTGTCATGCGAATTTGAGGTTCTCACAGCGGTGTAATTGAGCATCCCCGTCTTCTGGGGTGTGACGCAGCGTCGCAGGGTCAGCGGTTCCCGACGTTTCGAAGGATCTGGAATCCCTGAAGATGAAGGCTACACCTACTTTCGAAATGTCGGGAAACGCTTACCCAGTGACACACTCTCACATACCAGAAGACGGGAATCCTCAGTTTGTTTAATGCCTTGCCTCTCCTGGGAATCGAACCATCATTCCTCACTTTGACGGCCCGTTGTCAAGCCATATCTGCTACGCTATGGCGGCCGGCTCTTAAGTAAAGCTACTGTGCTATTACTAATGTTATTTCGTAGTTTGTTTGTATTGTATATTGCGTTCTGAAGGCTTATAGTGGTAAAACCTTGAGGAAAGCAACTTGGAAGACCTAGGCGTAGATGGAAATGTCATTAAAATATTGCTTGAGGAAATGGGTGCGATGGTGTGGACTGGATTCGTCTGGGTCAGAAGGAGGGGGGGGGAGGCGGTTATGAACATGGAAATGAACTTTGTGTTCCATAAAATACTGGGGGTCTCTTGAGTAGCTGGGCAACAATCGCACACTCAAGATGGAGTCTTCCGTGCCGTTGGTTGTATTCCGGTGTGGATGCGGTACCCTCTTGGGTTCGCGGGCCGCAGGGGCGCAGACAGCGCGCACCTGTGGTGGCAGCTGGTTTGAGACTCAGTCGCTCGCTCGCCGGAGCAGAGTGTGGACGTGTGAGCTGTGTCAGGCAAGATGGCGGTTGTGTCGCGCGAGCCATGTTGACATGTGTCTGTGTTGTGCTTTGTGAAAATGTCACGTAGGAAGCAGAGCAATCCGAAGCCGTTGAAACGTGAGTACTGTGACATGTTGGTGTTTAGTAGCAAGTTGTAGATTTAGCGTGTTAGTGACTTGTCAACGGTCGAAACGTGACGTACTGCAATGACCAGACAACTAGAAGAAAGTAAGGGTTCATCGTTGAACGTCGCTGCGTAGAAAACGCGCTGAAGCGCTGTTATTTCGTCCGCTTTATGCGTGTGTAATTGTTACGAGGACGTGTGTCGTGATGATGATTATCATCATCATTCTTTCCAGCATAAGGTCCATTGAGACATTTTACCGATACCGCAAATCTTAATCCGCAGTTTCGTACGTCTGCCCATACTTATCCTTTAGACTGATGTCTTTTATTATTTTTTTGGTATACAGTCCGAACTCCTGCTGCCATCGTATTCTTATCTTATGTCTGTCTGGTATATACCGTTATTGGCTCATTAATAAGGGTACGAATTAGGTGGAAACCAAACACCTTATCTCATATTTATCTGATCATCCTTTTAGGTGTTGATTGCAGTGACGGAACGACTGTCACTAGTTGCAACGGTCGCGTTAAACGGTCTGGTTGTAGTGCAGACGTTCCTGTGTTCGCCCAGCAAGAAAGTGCGTTAAACTTAAGCTGCTTCAACATTGTGTGATTATATTGTGTAAGCCTGCTGACTTGGAACTGCAGTTTGCTGAAACAAATATGTTATTGGTATATATGAATGCAGAAAGAGAAGTTCCATAAACGTGTGACGCTCTCAGGCCTGCGTAGTTGTTTTAGTGCCTTGTTGTTCGCACAATGTGGTGAAAGTGATGTGTGTGAATTACTGATATTTCCGAAGGATAAAGCGGCATTGACACTTTTTTTTTGTGAGGGAACTGAGCATGCAGGGTTGTTGTTCGCGTAACAATAAAAGTAGCACTTTGAACAAAAAACACTCAACACATGTCATGTCAAAATGTGTTAAATAAGTGTTAATTATTCACGCCAAAAAGTACTAAATGTTTCGACAGAGTTAGGACTATAGTGACCGGGCTAGAAGAGGTTCATACGGTTGTTACTTCTAACGTGAAATGAAATAAAACAATCGACTAATTCCGCAGAGTAGATCTACACACTTTCTAGTCGCATGGACAGGCCCGCATTTTCCCGCCATTTGCGTGCCCTGAAGACCCATTACGGTGTTCACAGTGGGCCGTGGTCAAAGCCAAATCAGCCCGCTTCGCGTTCTTAGACGTCGCTTTTGAAGATCTGTTTTGATAACATCCCCAAAACTCAGACCTGTGTCTCGTAACAAGCTTTCGCTTTTTAGTCGTTTTCTTTTCCCCGAAGTGTTGTGCACATTCCCCGTCCCGCCCCCCCCCCCACGTACTTGACGTCCCGCTAAACTCGTGTTCATTTTCATGACCTTAATAAGCACTGTTATTTGGTGAAGCATACGCGCTGTATAGAAGAAACGTGTTTGGATTTATAGCTGTAAGACGCGGCTAACCGGCTCTATGGACTAAGAGTCCTTGAAAAGCAGCCACACACATTGCTAAGAAATTCCACACCGTTTATGGAATGTGAAGGTTCATCACCGTGTTCACAACAGCCCGTAACTGATCCCTGTCCTCAGCCAGATGACTTCATGCCACACAACCAACCCCAGTATTCTTAATGTTAGTTTTATTCTTCCACTCATATCCAGGTGCCTTCGGGTTGTACGGTCAGAATTTAGTTTGCATTTGTCATATTTCCATAAGCGTATGTGCTAATGGCCCACCCCCCCCCTCACCCCCACCCCTTCCCCCATCTCATACACGGGTTCGAATTTGTATAGAAAATGGCAGTAGTTCGATTATTTGGTTTTGTAATACTGCTAACGAAAGTCAGCACAAAGTTACTGAGGTGTCGTTCATTGGAGTGTCATGTCAGTGTGCAGTAGTTGCTGAAGATAACCATCGTTGTGGCAATGGACCTTGCTCCGTGGTCATATAGTGAATGACTTTTGTACATGCGTTTTATCATCTGGAGATTATTTTGTAAACTACACGGCAGACTGTAAAAATGCGTGTTTACAGTCAACGTTTGAAATAACTGAGGTGCCCTCGTAGCTCGGGTAGCTTAGTTATAATGACTAGACTGTGGGTTGGAAAACTGAGGAATCGGGGGTTCGATTCCGTTCCGTTAATAGAGATTTATCTACTGCACTGCGTCGATATGTCCAGTCCACCGTTAAGTGACATATACATATAGCGCACCGTTGAAGAAGGGGTGGAGCCATTCCTCCACTACCCCATAGGTCGTAATGATATTCAGCGCAGGAATTACTTTACGTTTTACCGAAATTTTCTTCAGCAAGTGCGAAGGTCATTATTATATCAGGGTTTCCTGTACTGTAATTGGTTAGGCATTATATGGTAGCAGCGCCCAACGATACCGGATTTGAATTAGGATTTAAAAGTCGTGTTTCGTCTCTTTTCTTGATCTGGCGCTGTCAGATGATCGCGCCTATCTTGTGACGTCAGTAACGGAACGCAAGTTGTAGAGTGTTTGGAGTCATTAACCCTTACGGACGTGGTTTACTGCCACGTGTTTGTGAGTGATGTGGACCGGACGTCGAATTACATCATGCAGAATTTGTTGCCACGTAGTGTGTGTGTGCGCGCGCGTGTGCATGTATGTATAGGTATGTATGTATGTATGTTGACGTATGCGATCTGTTGCCTTAGAAAATTTCACAAGCGTGTCAGCTGTCGTTCACTAATTACTGCCGTTATGCCCTTTTTTACATGGATCAGAGTGTTAGAGTACAGCTGGACCAAGGGGAGGCAAGACGTGTGAAGACGGGGAAGAGGTGTTAGACAAGAATGCTGTTTGTCACCGATTCTGTTCAGCTTATACAGCGAGTGCATTAGAAGGTGGCCCGTGTAGGGTTTGTCATGTCTCGACGGCCCGTAGTGGGCCAGGGCTTCCTCATTATCGAGGCTTCACGATTACGCACAGATACACCATCCCCAGTCGGACGAGGAGTCCGACGCAGAGACCTGTTCCTGACAACACTCACAAAAGACAGACGTCCGTGTCGCCGGCGGGATTCGAATCCGCAGTCCCAGCGAGCTACCGTTGCCCCACACCTTAGACCACGTTGCCACTGGGATCGGCTGTCGATGGGTTTGGGGGGTTTAGAATAGGACAAATAATGCGCACTGAAATTTAAATGACGTTGTACTACTGGCTAAGGAAGAAGCTGTGCTGCAGGGCATGATTGATAGACTAATTGATACTGGAAGATGCTGTGGAATGGAAATGAATGTGAAAAAAACTAAGGTAAAGGGTATCTCAAGGCAACCATCCTCATTACAGGTTATAACAGATCAAAAACAGCAGCAGGAGAATGTGGAATGTATCCGCTGTTTGGGTAGCATGATAAATGGTGCGCATTGTACGTGGGAAATCGAGGATTTCCATGGCAAAAGCAGCATTCAAAACGAAGACTCTTTACATCAGCAGATTGGTCTTAAATTTAAGGGAGAAGTCAATATGAGGCATAGACTTGTATGGTGCTGCAAGTTGTACACTTCGGGAAGTAGATCTTAAGTACCTGCAAAGTTTTGAAATGTGCTGGGGAAGACTTGAATGATCAGTTGGACGGATCGTGTGAGAAATGAGGAAATATTACATAGAGTCAAGGAGGAAAGGAGTATCCTACATACAATAAAAAGAAGGAATTGTAACTGGATTGGTCACACCTTGCATAAGAACTTCCTTCTGAAACACATTATTGCAAGAAAGATAGAGGGAATGATAGAAGTGAGGAATACGAGGAATAAGACGTAAGCAGCTGCTGGATGACCGTAAGGAAAAGAGAGGGCACTGGGAATTGAAAGAGGAAGGGCTATGTCGTACTGTATGGAGAAATCGCTTGGAAAGAGGCTATGAACCTGTCGTAAGGCAGACTGCGGAATGAATGAATGGTCATACCTTGCTGTATAGAATATGGAGTGTAGGTTAAAGCTACGGGCCGCGCGATTTTAGTGCTGTTAAGTGCAATGGTTTGGTTGTGTGCCGCTGGCCTCAGTGTTGAGGAAATTCTGCATTTTGTGTACAGCGTGTGTGGTGTGTGTGTGTGTGTGTGTGTGTGTGTTCCACGTGATTCTCAGAAGGAATGGCTATCATTTCCCCGAACTCAGTTATTTTATCCTTGTAACTGAGACGTAATGTGCTTTCTTTAAGAGGGGGGGGGGGGGGAAACTGAACCTCTCACGGCAAAACTTACCCAGATTAGCCGATCTTGAAATACAGCGTTTTAGTTCATTATGTAACGCTGCGTAGGGTCGGCGAATTGCTTTGCAACTCTAGGCGTGGCCGGCTCGCTTTCACGCGAGTGACAGCGGCGTCAGAATTCGAAAGCACCGTAGAACGGCAGATTTTCAGAATGTGTGGAAACGTATAGAGAGTACCGTTGCGTCAGAACGTTGGGAATCTTACTGTGGAGGATGTACAGAAAATTTGGAGTTCTTTTCACAGCAGTCTTTGTAAGCAACTAACTCCTTGGAGCGGAATCCTTACTGATAAACTAACGGGTCCTTAGCTAGTCAAGACATTCACCCGAATTTTATGGAACCCGAAGGTGCTTCATCGCTTTCGCAAGAACCTGCCACCCGTCCCTGTCCTGAGCCAGACCAATCCAGTCTATGCCGCCTCTTTACGTCTTAAAGTCCGTTTTAATATTATCCTCACGCTTATTAAAGAATGTAATAAAATGTAGTCTAACACACCTTTTTATTAAATATTTTATGAATTTATAACCTCCAGCCACATGTTTTGTTATTTTAGAGCCATCTTAAGGCTGAATCTAGGACGGTGTAGATTCAGCCTGAAGATGGCTCCAAAAAGCCGAAACATTTTTTGTCTCCTTTATTGTACCACCAGTCTATTAGAGACTATAACTACTCTTAACCTTATATCCTACGCTGATATCACATGACCTGTGGAGTAATATTCCATTGAATATCCTCACATCAGATATTCTCGTACCTGTGTACGGTACTTATGAGAACCTTGTGGTTCGTTCGGTTGGTTTGAAACGTTTTAATCTTCTTGGTTCTTCTTCTTCTTCTAGTAGGGCGGGTATGAGTTCGTTGGGATGTGTGATTAACTTCTCTCGGTATTTGGTAAGCCGAAACATGTAGATGAAAACTTTAAATTAATAAAAAGTTGTTTTAGATTATATTTTATCACATTATTTAATTAATAGAGAAAAATGCAACGGGGATGCCTTGCCTTAAAGTTATTATCCTCCCATTTAAGCCTAGGTCTTGCAAGCGGTCTCTTTCCCTCAGGTCTCCCCACCAAAACTCTGTATGCACCTCTCCCCCATACGTTCTACATGCCCCACACTATCTGACTCTTTTCGATTTGATCCCTCGAATACTATTTGATGAAGAGTACAGATCATAAAGCTCCTCATGATGTAGTCTTCTGCACTCAGAACAGTCTCAGTTATCGTGACATGTTCGGTCTGTGGTTTCGGTACTGTCGGTTGTCGTCGTGTTAAACGCTCATTCATGTTAGACTTCTGCACTGATGTTACGAGAACTGTATTTTACACCAAATGTTTTTGAAAACATATATTTTCGTCAGGCACATTATCTGCCTATATCAGTGTTTCCCGAAATTTTTGCTCGCCGACTCCTTTTGACTTCGTAAAATAACCACGGATTCTCACATCCTTGCACACGTACATATTGGATCTCCGGATGTGATAGGTATCCAAAATTAAACATTTGTATCTCAGTACTCATTATGCACGTGTTACATTTGCACTATACCTTATCCAGACTGACACCATTAACTACTGAATAATAGGCTGTCACTGATTGTACATTCAGTCTTACTTCGTGGGCTATTAGTGTGAAGAATGACGTTCTTGATTCTTCTTACAAAGTCTTTTAAATTTGGGAGGGAAGGTATCTGGAACGTCATGTAATGATATTTAAATGTTGTTATCGCATACCTTGAAAATTCGTCTTGGCAGGTATGTTGAGGGGAACGGAGGAGGTTTGAGCAACGCACATGTATGCTGTAATCTTTCTTTGGTTTATTCCGGAACAAGTAACATGCACATACGAGTACTACTGCTAGCTGCGGCGTCTGTTGATTTGTGAAGTTGCAACGAGTAGGCAAATATGGATTGAAGTCCCGACACCAACTGTCTTTATATACTTACTTACTTACTCCATGGTGCAGAGTCCTTCTTGAGCAGCTAACTGGTTTGCAGCTAGTCAAGAAATTCCCCCGCATTTAACGGAACCCGAAGATTCATTACCGCACTCACAAGCGTCCGCCACCTGTCTCTATCCTGGGCCAGCCCAATCCAGTCCATATACCCACATCCCACCTCCTCGTGATCCATCCTAATATTATCCACCCATCTAAGCCTATGTCTCCCCAGAGGTCTCTTTCCCTCCGGTTTCCCCACCAAGACCCTATACACCCCCACTCCTCACCCATACGCGCCACATGCCCAGCCCATCTCATTCTTCTCGATTTTATCACCCGCACAAAATTGTGTGAGGAGTACAGATCAGATAGCTCCTCGTTACCCAGTCTCCTCCATTCACGCGTTACCACAAC
>Ga0131853_10023438_pt1 | contig 11148 bp, 10 predicted proteins | sample TergutLab28metaG_FD_92764 | JGI IMG/M metagenome (GOLD analysis project Ga0131853, IMG submission 92764) | Labiotermes labralis P1 segment gut microbial communities from Petit-Saut dam, French Guiana - Lab288 P1 (version 2) (version 2) | ecosystem: Host-associated > Arthropoda: Insects >...
CGGCCTCAAAACCCCTCCAATTGCGGGCGGCAGCCATAGCCCCCGAATCATTTTTGTCCAAGCCCTGCTTGAGAAGGGCAAAGGTTTGCGGCGAGGGTATCGAGCCTAAGGCTGGATAATAGATTGGATTCAACAGCTTGGGAGTTATCAGCGAAACCGCGCGCTCAACGGGCATGGCTGCCAATGCAGCGCCAACCGCCTTCTGCATATCCGCAGTGTGGACGCCGCTTTCGAGGATGCGGCACAGCGTGTCAAAATCATTCTCGGAAGCTACGTGGGACAAAGCCTTGTAAGCGGCGGCAGCCACAGGCCCTCCGCCCAAAGTTTGCGCAAGAATCGGCTGGAATGCGTTTTTGCAATGCTTCATGGCCAAAAGTTCCATAATGGCTATCTTGCCCCTGTCTCCGGCACGGGGAAGCGCGGCAATAAGTTGCGGGTTGAGGTCGGCGGGATACCAAACAAGGACGCCCTGTATATCCGATGTCTGCTCTGCATGGGATGAGGAAGCGAGCATGTTTACCAGCGCCTCTCCGCCCATGGGGCTTGCAATTTTGCCCAAAGCAGCGGCGGCAGCTTGACGCAGTTCGCCATCTTGGGCGGCAAGGTAGAGAATAATCTTGTTCACAGAATTTTGCACACGCTGGTTGCCCAAGTAACGAACCATATCGGCGGCGGCCTCATTGGTCGCTTTGAGCCTGTTTGTCGCCGGAAGTCCGGCGGCCAAAGATGCGTTAAATCCCTCATCGGCATAAGGGGCAATGGCGTTGAGCGCGGCATTGCGCAAGCCACGGTCTTTGTCTCTCATGGCTTTGAGTACCGCAGGAAATGCAGTCTTGCCGTTTTGAGCAATAAATATTTCCATGGCGGCGGTGCGTATGTTCGGTTTCTTGTGCTTCATGAGCAAAGCCACCCGCTTGGCGTCATCACTGCGCCCAAGGGCGGTCAAATAGCTGTGAACCGCCTGCGTAGGCTCATATTCAAAAGATACGTTTTTAGCCTCTTTTTCAAGGGCTTTCATTACTTTTTGGCTGCCTCCGGACTGGGAAAGGGCAAAGAGTACAGAGCGTTGCAGGGCCGGGTCCGAGCTGCCTATCCAAGAAATAAGCACATCGTCTTTAGTATTGAGCTTGATACGGCCTGCGGCCTGTGCGGCAACAGCTTTGTTGGGTATCTGCTCAAAAATGTTTTCGATGGCCCTTGCCGCTTCTACCGATTCGATTTGAGTCAAGGCGGCTAAGGCTTCCTCGCTTAAAGCAGGCGCCAGCGCGTACTTGGTCAGTACGGTTATGGCCGAGTTATTGCCAACTATTTCTATCTGACGGATAAAAAAAGCTTTGACGTCTCTATCCTCTGCCTTTTCCAATCCGCCGATAAGGGCTTTCTGAACGGCTTCACGGGCAGCCTCCCGTCCCGAAGCCGTAACATAATAGGAAAGTCCGCCAATGGCAAAGCCGGCAGCCGTATTGTCGTTTTCGGCGGCGGGTTGCATCTCGTCCATAAGCAGGGCAAGTCCTTCTGCTCCGGAACTTATCAAATCCCGCATCATTTGGTCATAATCTTCGGCATTTTGTGTGGGCATCTGAGCCAAGACATCTGCTACAATGGTCTTGGGAAGGCGGCCGGCGGGGGATTGCGCCAAGCCCGCCAAAGGCAGCATCAGCGTCAAAATCAATAAAGTATATATTTTTTTCATTATATTTAATCTTAGGCGGTTATTTACATGTTCCAAGGAGTCCTCATGGGTTGGTCTATAAGGCGGTTGGCCTGCTCGTCGCCCATGAACTCCAGCTTATGGGAATCAAAGTGCAGCGTGCGGTTGAGGCGGAGGGCGCAAAGGCCTATGTTCACGATGGTGGAAGAGCGAAAACCGTTTATTTCGTTAAGGGCAAATATCTGACGGTTTTTTACGCACTCCATAAAGTCTGTATATTGGGGTTTGGGGTCCGGCAACTCGGCCAAGCGTAGGCCAAGGTTGGGAATATCGGACACAAAACCCGGATAAAGTTTGCCCTTGGGGCCTTGAATGTAAGGGGCTTTGGGGTCTCCAAAATCTTCTCCGTTAAGGATAATCTTGCAGCCGTCTGCATAGGTGTAGATAATTTGACGCCAAGTGCCTACCGCATCGTGGTGCTGCTGGGGCGCATCCACCTCAACCTTGACGGGAGATTCGTTGTCCTTGCCCAAGAAGTATTGAACGGGGTCAAGGTAGTGTTGGCCCATATCGCCAAGGCCTCCTCCGTCATAGTCCCAATACCCGCGGAAGGTGTTGTGGGTGCGGTGTGCATGATAGGGTTTGTAGGGCGCGGGGCCAAGCCACAGGTCGTAGTCCAACTCCTTAGGTACGGGTTGGGGGTGCAGATGATTTTCTCCAACCCAGTAAAACTTCCAGTTAAAACCCGTATGGGCGCCTACGGTAACGGTCAGGGGCCAACCCAAAAGTCCGCTTTCGACGAGTTTTTTAATGGGGTGAACTGTGGTGCCCATTCCGTAAAAGTTATCCTCAAAGCGGAACCATGTGTTGAGGCGGAAGATATTGCCGTGTCGCTTGACGGCCTCCATAAGACGCTTGCCCTCTCCAATGGTGCGGGTCATAGGCTTTTCGCACCATATATCCTTACCCGCAGCGGCGGCTTCAATGGCCATAATGCCATGCCAGTGGGGAGGAGTTGCAATGTGTACAATATCCACATTGGCATCTTTAATCAGGTCGCGGTAGTCGCGATAGGCCGCTACTGCTTCGGGGGCGGCCTTAACCGCCGCATCCAAGTGATTTTTATCCACATCGCATACCGCCACAAGTCGGGTTCCCCCATAGTTGTAGTGTCCGCGACCCATGCTGCCCGTGCCAATGATGCCTTTGGTAATTTGGTCGCTGGGAGCTACAAAGCCCCTGCCTCCAAGTACCCTCCGCGGAACAATCGTAAAGAGGGCGGCGGAAGCGCCAATGCGCAAAAAATCTTTTCTGCTTATTGCCATAGTTTTATAGTTTTATAATGGTTGTCGAAAAAACCAATAAAGCCGCCTGAATAATGGAACAATCAAGCGGCTTTATCGTTGTTAAGAAATTCTTAGCCAATCAAACCAAGAATTGTGTTGAAAAGTGTAAAGCCTTGATTTACACCAAAAACCAGTCCAATAAGGAGCATAAAGATCAACAAAAAAAGTTCCATACTTCTTGTATTTAGTATAATTCCTACTCTATACCGTTTTCGGAATCCCGGAACCCTATTCAAAGGGTGTTTGCAAAGGTAATACATTTTTTCAAACTTCCATCCATTGTATGGAGGAATCCCTGCGCCAATAAGAGGTCTGTCGTTTGGCATACCGGCGCGTGTTGCGCTTAATCAAGGCAATAGCGCTTTCCAAACTGTGTTTCCCGTCCAAAAAATCAAACAATTCCCGGTATCCGACCGTCAACAAAGCCGGCAGCTTCCTGTAAGGCAGGAGGGCCTTTGCTTCTTCCAACAATCCTTCTTCCATCATCCGGTCCACCCTTGCATCTATACGGGCATAGAGTTTGTCTTTGTCCATACAAACTCCTGTCTTACAAATCTCAAACGGACGTTTGCGGTGGGTTCCGGATTTGAAGGAAGAAAAGGCGCGTCCGGTTTGTAAGCAAACCTCCAAAGCCCGAACGACCCTTTGGGGATTTTTGATGTCTATCTCGTAGTAACTTTGTGGGTCAAGCCGTTTTAGCTCAAAACGGAGGGCGTCCAAACCCTCTGTCTGCAACCTTTCTGTCAACTGCGCCCTTAAAACCAAATCAGCCCGAGGAAAATCGTCCATCCCCTTGCACACCGCGTCAATATAAAGCCCCGAGCCGCCTACCATAAGCAGCCGGTCATGGGTTTGAAACAATGTATCGAGCAGGGCCAAGGCTTCTAATTCATACCGCCCCGCCGTATAGGGATGATGTATGGAATGGGTGCCTACAAAGTAATGGCTTACCCCCTCCTGCTCCGCCAAGGAGGGAGCGGCGGTGCCAATACGCATCTCTTTGTAAATCTGACGGGAGTCGCAGGAAAGAATAGGACAGCCCCATTCTTTTGCCCAACGAATACCCAAGGCGGTCTTTCCCACTCCGGTAGGCCCCAATAACACCTTCAAACACTTGGCGGGCATTTTACTCGGAATCGAACTCTTCATTTACATCTATCGGGAGGCGCTCTTCCCGAAACTGGTCGGGGTCTCCCCCCTGCTCCATCACGGTGCGGGGATAAATTTTACGGGGTATCTCTTCTGCCATTTCTTCAAATTGCAAAATCAGATAACGCCCCTTAAAGATGTCAAACACATAATGGATGGTCAAGATTCCTTTCTGATGCAGAGACTCCAAACGAACTTGGTCCATGGAGCCGTGTCCCATATCAAAAAGGCCGTATTCATGCACGGGCTTGCCCGCATTGTTTACAGACCTAAAGATAACCTGCTGGTCGGGGGCAAAAGAGAAATCGTTTTGCAAAAACAGATGCAAGGCATAAAGCGTAGTAGAGGCTTTGGCCTGATATATTCTGACAAAGGCTTTGGTGCCGGGTAAGCTGGCTTTATATTGGTGTATCATAATCTCATAGTATCTATTCCGTCTGCATAATCCCAAAGTTGGGGACTTTGCGAACAACCAAAGTTAATACAATTTTTGAATCCTCCGACCATTCCTACCACAGATTGTAGTCGGGAATCGTTGGCCTCAAGAAAGTCAATCACCTCATTGATACATGTATATACTGAATAAAAAACAGTCGCTACAGGGGGGAATAAATCTTCTTTGGGCTGCAATAAAAAGAATCCCCCGTCTGTAAAAGAGGCGCCCTGCAAGGTCAGCAGGGCCTTTTGTCGGCGATAGGCGTTCCGGAATCCAAGGTGCGAAGCCTCATCGGGACATTGTTCAAAAACAGTCAAACGCATCAAATCAAACTCTTTTGGAACAAAAAGACGGACTACCGACCGGCAACCCAGCCCAAAATAAGCAAACATGTCGCGCTGCAATCCGGAAATCTGCTCCTGCCTTATGTCGGCCGAGAGTACGGCAACGGAAACACGGTGCCGGCGCACAATTTGGGGCAAATGAGGATAGCGGGCTGTAAACCAAGCTGCCGTTGCGTCCGAACCTGTGGCTATCAAGCCATGCGTATCCACGGGAACTTCCAACACATAACGCAGTCGGTAGCTCCATGCGGGGGCAAAGGAACAGAGCAGGCGATGTAAGGCCGGCAAAAGAAAAGCATCTTTGGACGAGAGCTTGACCGACACCGTCCTGCCCGAAGCCAACACCGACAGGTAGTCGTGGAAACCCACCAAAGGAATGTTGCCGGCCATCACTACGGTAATGTCTTTTTGGTAGGCATACCACACATCGGGATAGTTGGTTAGCCAGCTTTGCAGCTTGGGGGCCAAAAGGTATCCTTGGACTATGGAAGACAGCCGTTCTTTAATACAATAAGAGGTATACCACGGATTGGCGCCAAGGCTGTGGGCTATGGCTTGGTCTAAATCCGGTACGTCCAACGCTCCGGACAAATAGGCTTGCAGCCTGTTGCCCAAACCGGCAAAATCCCGTATAAACTCAATCTGTTCCATCTTACAAATGTACATGAAATCTTTTAATGCCGCACAGACGGATAAAAATTTTTTGCGGAAATTGCAGGGGAAGGTTGCGATAATGATTTTATTTCTTATTTTTGCGTTGACGACATTATAGGACGACGCTATTCTGCCTCATGGCTCGCAGAACAGGGGAAAATGTCCAGTGTCAAAATTGGAACGGAAACTGCTAATGGTCACTTGCACTATTATGAAAAAAATCTTTGTAGCGATTACGGTCATATGCTGCACAATCGCGTTGTTCTCGTGTGGGGGCAATAACAATTCGGATTACATAATTTCAAGCGTCAAGGATATACGGTATACGGCATTGAATTTGGAAACCGTATATATCCCTATGGATATAGAGACTTGTTCTTACGTTGGTCACTCCGGCGTGGATGGCAACCATCTCTACTTTTTTGATGAATTTTTCTGTTTTCTCTACGAGATTTCACCATCCGGTTCGGTGCTTGGTCGCCACCTTGGTTTGGGCAATGGGCCTGACGAGGTGCCTTTTAGACACCATTCAGGCATAACCGTAGTAAATAGTGAATTGCTTATTATGGGGAATACGTACGATGCCTATTTGTTTAAGAACTTTAAGAACAGAGAACGAATTCAACTAAGAGTCTCTCGGACTAATAATTCTCTTGAAGACTCAAGGGCGTATTCATCATTTTCCGAAGTATTAAGGAAAAAAGGCGACCGATACTTCTTTAACATCTATTCAGAGGCAGCTTATTGTAATCCATGGGAACACAGTAAAGAGAACTTTACAAATGCCCATATACTTATGGAGGTAGACCTAAAAAGCGGGAATCTAAAGCCAATCGGGAAGTACTCAGAATATTACATAGATAACCACGGCAAAATTAATCACTTATTTCAAATAAATTACGATATAGACAATAATAACAACTTCCATGTCTCCTATCAAGCCGATTCTTTAATCTATATATCAGATGAAAAATTCAATCCAATTAAAGCATTTGGATTTAAAGGCCTTAACATGAATACCAATTACGGGAGCGCACTGCCGAATTTGGAAGATTTTAATAGAGTTTGGGCTGATGATTTTCCCAACAAGGGACATTACACTTGGTTGGAATACATTGATGAAACCAACATGACCTTTAGAAGCTACCAAAAAGGATCTCATACCCCGTTTGACGGCTTGCAAATCTATCATGATGGCGTGCTTATCGCAGATGTAGAAGTGCCAAAACAATTTAAAGTAGCAGGTTATATCCCGCCTTACTACATTAGCCAAATTATTTGCGACGAGGAAGCTGAGACCATGAAGTTTTACAAATTTAAACTTGACTAAGCAAATATTCACATACTTATCGTTGCATCATTGGTTGTTATTGCAAGGTCTCTCATTTTTTTTTGCACCAACCGTATTTTTGTCGTAGCTTTGCTCGAATCAAAGTATATGTCTGATCTTTCGGAATCCGATTGTTACCAGACCGTTGCGGCATCTGCCTTAGGGGTCTATAGGGATAAGGACAGTAAGTTCTTAGCCTTGTGTTTATCCCGTCTCCGCTGTTATTACTCCCTATACCCAATACACTATGCCTAAAAGCCTTATTTCTATCCACGACCTCAGCAAAGAAGAAATCCTGCACATCTTACACACGGCCTCTGCTTTTGAGCGGGAACCGGACTCTTCCCTGCTTCGCCACAAGGTAATCGCCACCCTTTTTTTTGAGCCCTCGACCCGCACCCGCCTGAGTTTTGAAACGGCAGCCAACCGGTTAAGCGCAAGGATTATTGGTTTTACCGACTCGGGAAGCACCAGCGTGACCAAAGGAGAGAGCATTAAGGATACCATAAAAACGGTATCCAACTATGCCGACTTGATTGTTATTCGCCACCCTTTAGAGGGCAGCGCCCGTTATGCTTCCGAGGTGTCTTCCGTACCTGTGATAAACGCCGGAGACGGAGCCAACCAGCACCCCAGCCAAACCCTGCTCGATATGTACTCCATCCTCAAGACCCAGCAAAGTTTGGACGGATTACAGCTTACCTTGGTGGGAGATTTAAAATACGGACGGACGGTACACTCGCTCTTGCAGGCTATGTCGCTGTTTAGCACCCGCTTTACCTTTGTGTCTCCGCCAGAATTGGCTATGCCGTTAGAATACAAGCAATTTCTACAACACCGCAACCTCAGCTATAAGGAATCCAAAGACCTGCTCCCCCATATTCCGGAAGCCGATATCCTCTATATCACACGGGTGCAGGCAGAACGCTTTTCAGAGCCCATGGAGTATGAAAAGGTGAAAAACGTCTATTCGCTCACCGCCTCCATGCTCCATCCCTGCAAGCCCAACCTTAAAATCCTTCATCCTCTCCCCAGAGTAAACGAAATTGCCCTTGACGTAGACAATACGCCTCAAGCCTATTATTTTGAGCAGGCCCGCAACGGCATCTACACCCGCATGGCGATTATGGCTTATCTTCTTGGTTTAACTTAAAAACACGGCACTCATGGACGTAGATAACGATAAAACATTTAAGGTCAGCGCCATTAAAAATGGCACCGTCATTGACCGCATACCTCCCCAATCCCTCTTTAAGGTAATCGAGATATTGGGGCTTGACCGTACCGACCATCAAATCACCTTTGGCACCAACTTTGACAGCAAGCATCTTGGCAAGAAAGCCATCATCAAGATTACCGATTCTTTTTTTGAAGACCGAGATATTGACCGAATCAGCTTGATTGCCCCGGAAGCCAAACTCAATATCATCAAAGACTACAAAGTAGTGGAAAAACGACAGGTATCCATTCCTCGGCAAATTCGGGGGATTGCCCGATGTTTTAATCCCAAATGCATCACCAACCAACAACAAATGGAGACCCGCTTTACCACCAAAATAGAAAGAGGCGGAATATCATTGGTTTGCCACTATTGCGAAAAAATAACCGCCACCAAGAACTTGCAAATTATTAGCAAATCTAGAACATATCCTATTGATTTTTGATAAAAAATAGGAAAATCGATTAGAATCTCGTAATTTTTTCCTATCTTTGCCGGACATGGAAAAAACAGTACAAACTTTATAATAACAACCAAATGAAAACCGTTCACAATTTTAACGCAGGCCCCTGCGTATTGCCTAAATCGGCCATCGAAGCCGGAATCGAAGCCCTGAAAGATTTTAAAGGTTCAGGCATGTCTGTTATTGAGATTTCCCACCGTACCAAAGATTGGGAAGCAAGCATGGCCGAGTGCGAAGGACTATGGAGAGAACTCCTCAACATTCCCGACAATTACAAAGTGATTTTTGTAGGCGGCGGCGCCAGCTCGCAGTTTATGATGGTTCCTTTTAACCTTTTGGAAAACAAAGCCGCCTATTTGGAAACCGGCATGTGGGCCAAAAAAGCCTTTGCCGAAGCCAAGCTGTGCTTTGGGGACAAAGCCGTAAAAGTAGCCTCTTCTGCCGACAAGAACTTCAACTACATCCCCAAAGGATATGAAATTCCCGCAGATGCCGACTATTTCCACATCACCACCAACAACACCATCTACGGAACCGAGATTCATACAGACCTCGACAGTCCGGTAACTTTGGTAGCCGATATGTCTTCGGACGTGATGAGCCGTCCGGTAAACGTTTCTAAATACGGCGTTATCTACGGGGGCGCCCAAAAGAATGTAGGAACCGCCGGTGTTACCTTTGTGATTGTTCGCGAAGATTTGTTGGGCAAGGTGAGTCGCACCATCCCCACCATGGTGGATTACAGAACACACATTAAAGAGGGCTCCATGTTCAATACCCCTCCCGTATTCCCCATTCTGATTATGACCGAAACCCTCAAGTGGGTAAAAGCCAACGGAGGCGTAGAAGGCATGTACAAACTGAATGTGGAAAAAGCCAACTTGCTCTACAATGAGATTGACCGCAACCCCATGTTTGTAGGCACAGCCGAAAAAGAAGACCGTTCCTTGATGAACGTCTGCTTTGTGATGAACAAGGGATTTGAAGATAAGGAAGATGCCTTCATGGCTTTTGCCAAAGGAAAGGGCATGGTAGGCATTAAAGGCCACCGTTCCGTAGGCGGCTTCCGCGCTTCTATCTACAACGCCTGCCCCATGGAGAGCGTGCGGGCATTGGTGGCTTGTATGCAGGAATTTGAAAAAATCAACAGTTAACTTATTAAATCAATTAATCATGAAGATATTAGTAGCTACCGACAAGCCGTTTGCCAAAGTTGCCGTTGACGGTATTCGTTCGATTGTAGAGGGCGCCGGCCATACCTTAGCCCTGTTGGAAAAATATACCACCCCCGAAGAGCTGTACGCAGCAGTGGCAGACGCAGACGCCATGATTGTACGCTCCGACAAAGTAACTAAAGAGGTGGTTGCCGCCTCCAAAAACCTAAAAATCGTAGTACGTGCGGGAGCCGGATACGATAATTTGGATTTGGCCGCCTGCACCGAGCGGGGCATTGTTGCCATGAATACTCCGGGACAAAACTCCAATGCCGTAGCCGAATTAGCTTTGGGCATGATGGTCTATATGGCCCGCAATACCTTCCAGCCGGGCACCGGAGCCGAACTCAAAGGGAAAAAGTTGGGCATCCACGCTTACGGAAATATCGGTCGCTTGGTGGCCGGTATTGCCAAAGGATTTGGCATGGACGTATACGCTTATGACCCCTTTGTATCTGCCGAAGCCATCACCAAAGACGGCATTCAAGCAGTAAACTCCGTGGAGGAACTTTACGGCGCCTGCCAATACGTGTCGCTGAACATTCCCGCCAACGCCCAAACCAAAGGCTCAATCGGCTCTGCTTTGCTCTCCAAAATGCCCAAGGGAGGCTGTTTGGTTAACACCGCCCGTAAAGAGGTCGTCAACGAGGAGGAATTGGCGCAAGTATTAGAGGAGCGTCAAGACCTTAAATACGCCACCGACGTAGCCGCCGACAACTTTGCGCTGTTGAAAGAGAAGTTTGGCGCACGTGTGTTTGCCACCCCCAAGAAGATGGGCGCCGAAACCGCCGAAGCCAACATCAACGCAGGTTTGGCCGCTGCCAATCAAATCGTAAAATTCCTCGCAACCGGCGATAAGACGTTTCAAGTTAACAAATAGTCTATGGTAAAAATCAAACCTTTTGCGGCCGTTCGTCCTCCCAAAGAAATCGTAAAAGAGGTGGCGTCCCGTCCGTACGATGTACTCAACTCCAAAGAGGCCAAGGCCGAAGCCGGAGAGAAATCCTTATTGCGTATCATCAAGCCGGAGATTGACTTTGACCCGATTATAGACGAACACAGTCAGCAGGCCTACGATAAAGCCGTGGAGAATTTCAAGAAGTGGCAGGAATGTGGTTGGCTCAAACAGGACGCCAAGGAAATGTACTACATCTACGCCCAAACCATGGAGGGCCGTACCCAATACGGCTTAATGATTTGCGCCCATGTAGACGATTACCTCAACGGCAAAATCAAAAAGCATGAACTTACCCGCAGAGATAAAGAAGAAGACCGTATGATTCATGTGCGTATTCAAAACGCCAATGTGGAGCCGGTGTTCTTTGCCTATCCCGATGTAGAA
>Ga0131853_10023439_pt1 | contig 11148 bp, 4 predicted proteins | sample TergutLab28metaG_FD_92764 | JGI IMG/M metagenome (GOLD analysis project Ga0131853, IMG submission 92764) | Labiotermes labralis P1 segment gut microbial communities from Petit-Saut dam, French Guiana - Lab288 P1 (version 2) (version 2) | ecosystem: Host-associated > Arthropoda: Insects >...
GTTAATATAAGGAAATTAATCAGTGAGTGTTTTTAAAATGTGACTTTAGCAAGGAACAGTGTAGCTCCCTGAAGATGATCTTAGGATCGAAACATGTTGGAGCGATTTTAAATGTTTTAATGTGAAAATTTTATGTATGTGCATTAGTTGGTGTGCTGATTATATGACTGTACGAAATGCACGGCGCAACGATAAAGATAGTGCTATTTTTGTGTGACGCTGGCATTACTTCAAAAGGTAGTATCTTCTTTTATTTTGTGGCACGACAGCCCCTAGTGGGCCAGAATCATTGAAGCACCCAAAGGGGGGCTGTCGGGCTGCAGTTCCCCCCCCCCCAAAAAAAAAGCGAAATTAAGAAAAACAGATTTTGTAGACATGCTGTTATTGAAAGTTTTTTTGTCATTTACGCTTTAGCCTAAATCCGCCACTGAAATCGGCTGATGACTAGTACACTGGAACATTGAAAAACGTAAAACAACTTAGTTTAGGATTTTTCTTTTCAGCTGTAGTGTTCGTTGTAACCTAACTAGACGTCGGATCGGAGATTCTGACATGATTTTCGTCAATATTTTTTAAAATCAAACACAAATTATCTATAGTCTCAAGGTCAGCCCCTCTCACCCCCAAAAAAAAGATCCTGGCTGCGCCTATAGCCAGGGCCTCCTCATTATCGAGTCTTCACGATCACACTCAGACACACTACAGTCGGTAAGACTCCTCTGGACGAGTGATCAGCCCGACGCAGAGACCTCTACATGACAACACTCACAACAGATACGCATCCATGCTACCGGAGGGATTTGAACCCACAATCCCAACAAGCCTACGCCTTAGACCGCGCGGCAACTGGGTCGGCTTAAGCTGTAATGTAATGTCCACTAATGGGAAGATTAGCGTTTAATGAAGTAGAAAGAACGTGGAAATTCTCTTTGCCTATTTTTTGTGTGCAAGCACATGGGGAAAGTACCACATGTTTGTCAGGATAGCCGGTGGTGGGGTCGAGATATGAACCTAGCACCTTGCGAATAAGAGAAAGAAGTGCTAATGGTTTTCCCATGACTTAATATGACGTCTCTGTGCACGAGATCAACCGTCTGCCAGTAAGTGAAGCAGGGTAGTAATGAGCACGTGCATTAGAAGCATAACAGAACAATAGGCCTGTATCATAAGCAGGCATTTCTCACAGCAAAAAAAAAATGGCGACAAATCAGTAATTTGTAACCCAGGACAGATATTTGAATTTTTCTACTACGTATAGGAGTCGAACCCGGTTATAACGACATCGGTTTATACGAAACCTTGACTATAGCGTCAGATACTCTGCAGTACCACTTAATTCGTCATTGAAAGACAATAGTAAATATATTTGTTTCAGTCAAACACAACAATATTCTATTATTTAACTTACTGGCAACAAGTTTCGTTCATTAGACCGTCATCAGGCCGACTTTACCTAAAATTCAAAACAGGTTACATGTAGTTCGTGGGCCGGTAGTTCAGGCGATATAGCGACTGGCTACGGGCTGGACGGTCCGGGGATCGAATACCGGTGGGGACGAGATTTTCCGCACTTGTCCAGACCGGCCCTGGGGCCCACCCAGCCTCCTGTAGAATGGGTACCGGGTCTTTCCCGGAGGTAAAGTGCGGCCGGGGCGTGCTGCTGACCACTCACTCCTCCTAGTGCCGTGGTCAAGAAAGAGTAGAGCTATACCTCTACTTCTCCTACGGGCCGTACGGCCTGTATAGAGCCTCAGTGCCTGTACAGGGGTGCACTTTACCTTTGCCTTTAACCTTTACATGTAGTCCAGATGTCGTATGGGATCCCATAAAACTTACACCAGTGTTAAAATTGTGTTAAAACTTTGAGTGGTCACATTGCGTGTGATATAGTGAGAGTTGTGTGAGGAGTTGAAATGGAATTGAAATTAAATTTGACACATAATACGCGTAATATATCACTTGGGTTGAACTGTGTTAAAATTTAAAAAAAAAAATGTATAGTCACAAATAATGGTATAAGTGGCTAGGCACGGAGTTCATATTCTTATCTCGTATACGCCGAGTACTTCCGGTCCCAGTGGCCGCGCGGTCTAAGGCGTAGGTCTTCGGCCGCTCGTCTGCTAAGACTGTGGGTTCGAATCTCACCAGGGGCATGGATGTCTATCTTTTGTGAGTGCTGTCAGGTAGAGGTCTATGCGACGAGCTGATCACTCGTCCAGAGGAGTCCTACCGACTGTGGTGCGTCGTTGTGTGTGATCTAGAAACCTGGTGAATGAGGAGGCCATGGCCCACTGGGGGGCTGTCGCGCCAAAAACAAACAAAGTACGCCGAGTACCGGGTGGCGCTTGTAAATCGTGTTTTTAACTGTACCGTATCTCCTTATTAGTAAAGATGGATGTCTATTGTATCTTCAGTGTAAATTTCTGTTTTTTTTATATATAACAAGACAGCAACGATGCTGAAAAATATAAATATTTGGGCTTAGTTTAACCCATAAAAACAAATATGAACACAGATCGGCGCAATCTTAATAATGCACGTACAGTTTATTTTTCGATATATTGGAATGTCTCGGCGTAAGCTTGTGTGCGTCTAGCATAGCAATTAGTGACTGAACAAGGTACAGGCAGGTAAAATATAAAAAGTTTTTATGGGATCCCATACGACATTGAAATTTATTTGCACTACGCATAACCTGTTTTAAATTTTATGTAGAGATGGCCTGATGCTGTTGTAACGACCGAAACATGTTGCCAGTAAGTTAAATAATAAAATATTGTTGTGTTTGACTGAAAGAAATATACTTATTATTGCTTTTCAGTTCTATAACACAACGGAATGTCCTGTGCAAAAATAATTCCTCATTGTTAACCATGACATTATACTCCTCGATTATACCGACATAAAATCGTCGAGTTCGACTCTGCTTGAATACTAACTTTGACATAACGGATAGGGCAACCACATATGTGGCATTCTTAAGAAAATTTCATCGTAAAATTCCCCGAATTTTATGAGGACGAGGGGCTTACTATATTGTCCACAGTAGCCCCATCACTGTATCATATCCAGAGCCTGTTTAATCCATTCCACACGTCCCCTATTTCTTTAACTTCCAAGGCAATGTGGGGATAATAGCTCGAATTGGCTACTGGCATTTCCTTACAAATCCTTTTCAATTCACTGTTCATCATTCATCCTTCTATTTGACTGTATGCAGTCTCATTTATTCACAGCGTAGGACGTACAATAAACTGCAATAGAACGTCCGTTGTTTATCTCTCATTTACGCCAGGCCTTCCAGTAGGCTCCTTCTCGACCAAAATTATTTATGCAAATTTTCTCTCCCATGCATGGCTGCCCATCCTGTTCTCCTTAATTTGACTACCCTAGCATTATCTGTTGAATACTACAAATATTTAGGCTCTTTAATATACTATTTTCTCCATTCTCCTTCAACTTTCTCCAATTTGGGTCAGTAAACTCCCCTCAGCGCCATGTTCTCGAACACTCACCCCCGTACAGGGCTACGAAGAAAAATTATAGCCTTGAATGTTTAACTTTGCATGGTTCAGGTAGCATGCGAGAAGATAAGATGCAAATTTGCGGTTATGTGAACCTGGGAACTGGCGTAAATTATCTGTATGGAATGTTGTGTTCGTGATGTTTGTTTTGTTTGTTCTTTCATGTTAAATTCATTTGTTAAATAAATAAATTCGAGACTACGCATAAGCGTAATTGGATAATAACTTTGGAGGGCAGGAGAGAGGGGCCACGAAATCGATCATGTGTTTTTGGCTCAGCAGCCTCCAGTGGGCCATGACCTCCTCATTCACGAGGTTTCTAGATCACACTCAGACACACCACAGTCGGTAGGACTCCTCTGGACGAGTGATCAGCCCGTCGCAGAGACCTCTACCTGACAACACACAGCAATCACAGCAAACGTCCATGCCCCGGTGGGATTCGAACCCACAATCCCAGCAAGCGAGCGGCCGCAGACCTACGCCTTAGACCGAGCGGTCACTCGGATCGGCGATCATGGGTATTAGGAACTTTAATTTACAAAGTATTAGTACACCCAGGGTGGGGGGCCGGCAGCCCCCTCAAAGCAAAAGTTATAAGAAAACACAGATCTTGTAGACACGATGACAGCTATAATAGGTTTTAAGTGATTTACTCTTCATCCTAAATCATCCTCAAAAATCAGCTAATGACAACTGCACTGGAATATTGAAAAGTGTAATAGCGACTTAACCAATACGTCGATGTTTTTCAGTTAGTTTAATTTTCCCTGTAAACTAACAATATGTCGGCTCGGAAAGTTTGACACGACTTTCATAACAGAGTTTTTAAAATAAAAAATATATTATGTACAGCCTAAGGATCAGTCCACCCCCAAAATTCTGGGTGTTCCTGTGTTAAGAAGGAGTCAGTTTAGAAGAAGAAGGAAGATTGGTTTGAACCCTCCCATCTCTACCCATTTTTTTTTTTATTTGCCCCTTTTCAACTCAGTAGCCACAAAAATATTCTTACGTAGAAAAATGTTTGAAGGGAATTAACCCCTCGCCTCCTCCGAAGTTACGCCTATGAGACTGCTTATCAATTCAGAGATAAACGAAATGCAGATAAAATATGCGCATGACAAACAGCATTTCTGTTGTTACCTCTGACATGTTGATGACAGGTTTACGTTTTGAGTGGCAAGGCCCTGAGGCTGGTAGTGGAGGAAATAATTTCAGCTTGCATACTCTAATGTTCGTAGGTGGACGAGTTAACCAAAAGAAAGGTAAGTAGCTGCTGACATGCGGCTGAAATTCTGAAGTTCATTGTCAACCGGAATTTAGAAACTCCCTTTCTCCACAGAGAAGGTTGCATTCCTTTGTGTCCAGAGATGTGACAGCTTGATCACACGTTCAGACCTTCGAGAGGAATCACACGGAAGTGAAAGGAGCCTAGTCACATTAAAGTCAGCATAAAAATATTAGGACTTCTTGAGCAACACTAAGTAAAGTCCTCAGGTAGTCGCACTTCCGGGGCGTTGATTGTGTTATTGCCCATAGATTTCAAATTTGTGAACAAGTTAGCCTACATGCCTTGTCGTTTCGCTATATATAAACACACACACGCGCACACACACACACACACACACACACACACTTTGAATTTGACATTCACAGGACCGTGCATTGTGATATATTCTTATTATAAAAGCCAAAAAGATGCATTATTTCTCAACTTTATTTTGGTAAAGAACTCAATTTCTTTACCAAAATATAGTTGAAAAAAGTGCATCTTGATGACTTTTATTAAAAGCACACACACACACGTTTCCTCCGTATATTAGCAGTATATTTACAGCCAATCGTTTTGGATCTTTATAATAGAAACAGAATGTGTTCTTCGTGATGTAAGAACTGAGGCTGAAGGAACGGTTAAGGATGGTAGGCTACATCGCAGATCGTGAGCTGTTCCGTAGGCGTCAGCTCTCAAATCGCAGGAAACGCTGTAAAGACCAGTAATATCGAGACATCTTATATGAACGTGTGTCTTCATGTGAAGTGTCTGCCATTGCTGTCCGGTTTGAAACAAAAATCGGAATTTGTCGACAAGTTTTAGTAAAAATATACATAAGTAATGCAAATCCGTGTGGTGGGAGTCGTCGCACTGTTCCGTCCGGACAAGCAAGACGAGACTGACGGTTACCTTTGGCAGCTGCTCTGCGAATGCGCCAAATGGTACGGAAAGGATGCGTCGATGGCCTGTCAGTCTGCGACCTGAATAAAGCCTTAATTTCTATTTGAAATCCATGTAAATGACTGTGTGCAACAGGCCTTCTTAATTAGCTTATAGCTACCTTGTTACTCTTCATGGCGCAACAGCCCCTAGTGGGCCAGGGCCTCCTCATTGTCGAAGCTTCACGATCACACTCAGACACACCACAATCGGTAGGACTCCTCTGGACGAGTGACCAGCCCGACGCAGAGATCTCTACCTCACAACACCCAACATTCACAAGAGACATTCGTGTCCCCAGTGGGGTTCGAACACGCAATCACAGCAAGCGAGCGGCCGCAGATCCACGCTTCAAGACCGCATGGTCACCGGGATCGATTCCGCTCATTTACTCAATTAATTCTCTGTGTTCGATGGATTCCGAATGTACATTGCTGTGACAACAAAAGCCTGCCACTCGGCCGCAAAACTGATTACTGTCTAAACATTTCATATACTTTAAAATTTCAGATTTCCTACCTGTCATGCCGTCTGCGCCTAACTGGTCCCTAACCAAAAACGAAATGTCAGTCCTTTTGTGTTGTTTGTGATGTTTTAATACAACTAGCATGCCGTTTCTTGCCAGTACTAATACCGTTTCTTGCTTTAAAATAACGTTCCAAATACAAAAATATTATCTGAAAATAATATGCTGTGACCATTTCGTTCTTGACCCATCCTGCTTCGTTCGTGTGATTTCTCATTTCATGCAATATAAGAGTGACAAAATATCATAATATAAACCTAAAAGCAATCTATTTATGCAAGAACTGATTTATTACAGACACAACCAATGATAATTCGAACCATGGAGACCTTGATCTGGCTGTCAACAGCACATGCAAAATCGAGGCTGTCCTGTACTGTTGATATTGAAGATGTCCAAGCTGCTATAGAATTGGTGCAGTTTGCATACTTCAAAAAGATAAATTTGTTTTTAGTCTCACGATCAAACACACTCTCTGAAATGGTCAGTGTCCAAAGATCAGCTTCATGTGATATATAGAAGTTTATATTTTGAAAACTCCTTATTCCGTGTGTTACTGTAACATAACTACATCACTACATGATAATGACAGTTTGATACATTTGTAGTGGGCACTAATGTTGCTGTAATTTGTTACATTGTTAAAAAAAAGTGAAAAAGTGTCATCACCGAGGTGATGGAGAAGCAGCTGCAGCATCTGGTGATGACAGTGGAACTGAAGATTGCCAGAGAAGGAAATCTAGAAGGTACTTAAAACTGTATTTCATTACCAGAAAGTTAATTCAGATTGTAAGTCAAATTTAGGGGTAACTGTACTCATGTAACTCTTTTACACTGTAACTAAACCACTGTTATCAGTTACAGTCATATTGTAGCAGCAAAATACGAGTATCCTCTCCTGTCCACTGTCAGAATCAGCGTATGAATCTCATTATGATCATGTGCTGAGCACTACATATTGTTGTTTACATCTGACATTTTCTTATTTCTAGTAGTTAGTATATAGGGGTGAGGTGAGGTGATAGGAGTTTTATGTCTTCTGAAACAGTTTGTGTGCACACTGCTTTCTATTTTCTGAAACAGCTTGTATGCATGTTGTGTTACATTTTCTGAAACAACTTATGTGCATGTTGTTTTACATCATTCATCCTTTACACATGTTAGGAGTGAGGTTGTGAATTAGTAGTGATTATTTACCTAAAAAATTATGACAACAACACCGAAATAATAAGAAGGCTTTATGTGTTTGAATTTTGTTTTTCCTTCTCACTTACTGATACACAAAAAGAAATGACTATCAATACGTACTGCCACTACTGCCACTGTTGTCAATAGTTGTTTATCACCTTTGTACAGGGTATTTACAATTATATACCTCAAACGGGCCATATTTCTAGGGTATATAGTGTTGCAGCTCTTCTGTATTCACAATTTATGATACATGTGATGATGGTGATGATTTTGTTGTTGTTGTTGTTGTTGTTGTTGTTGTTGTTGCTGTTTTAAATCTTAAATTACTGACAAAATTTACAAGCAGTGTTTTTGGTTAGCCTGGTGTCTGCCCAAGAGGAATAAACAAAAGGATGGCAGATTAACCTTTATCATTCTTGGGCTTATTTAATTTTACTGGCACAAGTGCACAGTGTCACTGGTCAAGCACTGAATTCTGTCAGTACACATAATTTTACCTCTGCTGCCAGCTGTGGTAGTACAGGGAGCTATACAATCCCCTGTTCCTGGATGATGACCTTTAAATAGATAGCTAAGATGGAATGAGGTTCCTTTACGTATTGTTCTGCAGCCCAGAAGCAGACTTGGTGAATAGGCTTACAGTCCTTATTACAGGGATACTGCAGAGCAAGAAGTACTAACTGAGACATGCAAGAAACAAAGTTCTGGGAAGCCTGCAGCAAAACCCACAACTGCTGTTGAAATGGAGACTTACAGATCCGATCCTTCTGACACACTTGCGGGTTTGTCTGCAGAGTAGGATTCTGCTCTACTGATTGAGTGAGTGAGTGAGTTAGTTAGTTAGTTAATCAGTCAGCTAGCTAGCTAGCTGGTTAGTAGATAAACTGTTCTTTACCTGTTCCAGTAGTACAGTGTGTGTGCATGTGCGAGTGCGTGTGTTTGTGTGTGTGCGCGCGTGCGTGCATATACATATATATATCCACTGCCTTCAGCCAATCTTGAACCTGAGACTTCAGGTACAGATGTTTTATATATATAAAACATCTGTACCTGAAGTCTCAGGTTCAAGATTGGCTGAAGGCAGTGGTGTTTCTATTCTCTGACATCTGATGTGTATGTGTGACCTGCCAATGATTCAGAGTCCAACTTAAGCTCACCACCATGATCATAACCACTGCTGGTATGATGGAAGCTTTAAAGGTCAGTCAGCCCATAATTGGAGGTACTGACCACAAAACCAGTTGTGTACAGAAGCGTGAAAATAATGGGCAGCATCTCTTATAGTAACAAATTATTGCCACAAAATGCTGTAAAGTTTGACCTGGGCTTACAAAGGAGTAATTTTATATTTCTGTCTACATTAGTTAACATAAATTGAGGTATTATTACACAGTTGTGCAAGGCAGAATTGGACACCTAATTACAGATATATGGGGCATGTAATATGCATGGGAGAGACCACAAATATATATAAAATTGTGACTGGGAAATGTGATCTTACATAATTATCCATGCTGCACCTGTTCTGTCTGTCCTCGGGTTTAAATCCTTCAAAGCAAGCCTGGTGAAGGTGTTTCAAAACAAGAGGACAGACTGCCTCACATTGGAATGTGTCATGAAATTTGCAAATGGACAGCAAAGTGGTGAGCCATACAGCCAGAGTGAAGTGTCTGCAGCAACAACAAAGATGATAGATGCAAACCAAATATTGGTAGCTGAAGGCATCTACACAGTGTGGGCTGACAGAGGAGACGGTTGGCACAGGCAAGCATGGTTTCAAATAGTTCAATTTTTATGCTTTCTAACATAAAGATACAAGAAAACTTCTTCCCTTCCTCCCCTGTAAGTTTGGTACCTGAAGAAAACAGAATAATGTGCCCTAAAAGGCCAAAAGTAGGCAGAATTTACCAGAAATTTTCATACAGACTGAGCAATGTGACACCTGCAAACACACTGGAAGACTGTTGAGATTGTACCTTATTGGGTGGATGAAGTGAGAAATATTGGAGTGGTCATGACTGGGAAATGTGCAAACTCCACTTGAGGTTTCAGGAAACAGCATATTGAAATACTATACTGAGGAAACTCTTAATTAACAGTGAGATGACTGACTTGGGGGTCATTGAAACTGATTGTTAAATAGGCAGGAAACACTGAACTAACAAAACCTAAATAGTGGATGCACTGTGTAGCAGTCCAACCACCTAAAGTGGACACATCTTTCAAAATAAGTAATACATTTTTCTGCAGTTCTAATCCACATTTCATGCAGTGTCATGTTAAGTGACAGCAGAGTTGTCTTTATTTGAGCACAATGCCATAGTTTTACATAGGGGAAGCAGCACAGCTCCACCACCACCAAATGTCTCATGCCCTTCTCAACATGACAAACCTAATAGTCACTTTTCATCACTTTGCAAACGTGCCTAAAAAGGGATAACAGGAAATGCAGATTGACTCGTGTAGTTAAAAAAATATATATTATGAATACGAATGTGAAGCACATCTGAAACTGAACAGCAATACTTGCACACTGCTGTAACAGCCATGGTTAGCATACATACTGGCAACAGTATGGAGTTAATTACGAGCTGGAGTAGTGTAGTTTGTACAGTAATTAAACTAAGAGCTATTAAAAAACAGACTATGGGCTGGACAGCCCAGGGTTCAAATCCCGGTCGGAGCAAGAGATTTTTCTCTTCTCCAAAACATCCAAACTGATTGTAAGAGTCACCTCCCAGGCGGTAAAGCAGCTGGGGCACAAAGTTCACCACTCACCTCCATCTAGTGCAGAGGATAAGAATGAGTGGAGCTATACCTCTTCTCCACCTCTATACCTTCACGACATGGACAAGGACAACTTTATGTTTTTACAGAATAAATTTCTTAATATATTTGGTGTTCTGTGTTAGGAAATAGGACAACTTAATTCTTGTTTACACTGGAAGTGTGTCAGGGTGTAACATCAAAGTGGCACTTCAAGTCAGAGTTAACCACTAAAATATTTATACAGGTTCTGAATTTTACATTGTTAGCATACACAAATAAATAATAAAAAAGTTTGTGCTTGTGTTGATAAATTACATGTAGCATGTTTCACATAAACAGGTTTTTTAAATACTCCAGTACACTGGTTGCAATTATTATTATTATTATTATTATTATTATTGTGCAATTCCCAAAATACTTTACTATATCTTTTCCTTACAAAAGAAGCTATTCAATTCCTATACAACTGCTGTGCACTGTAACAATTTCAGAAATATCACATTAGTTTTAAGGCCGTAGAAATCTGTTAAATGCTTGCACTATATGATCGTGCTCTGCTAGTAATCATTGTACTTGAATTCTAATTGGATTCAAAACGTATGAAAAGAAAGTAAAAATTAAAACTGCACTTGAATGGACATAATACTTTCAGTACACAAATTTAATTTTCTCTCAAATTCCAGCATCATACGGCCAATCCTTGCTGAACAAAAGCCACATTCCTGAAAAGTACTTCATTAAGGAAACTTAAAAAGTTGGAGTGTAAATATAAGTTGGCGTTCTTGGACAAGCAGACATGGACTTAAAGCAGAACTTTTCAAAGTGTAAGCTGTGGACTGTTGCTGGTCCACAAAGCTTCTTTCATGAGTCTGCCAAGTATCGTAAGAAATATACAAACACTGAAAACAAACATTAAATTTTCATTA
>Ga0131853_10023440_pt1 | contig 11148 bp, 9 predicted proteins | sample TergutLab28metaG_FD_92764 | JGI IMG/M metagenome (GOLD analysis project Ga0131853, IMG submission 92764) | Labiotermes labralis P1 segment gut microbial communities from Petit-Saut dam, French Guiana - Lab288 P1 (version 2) (version 2) | ecosystem: Host-associated > Arthropoda: Insects >...
ACACAATACGACATGCTGCCACAGCAACAAGTTAATACAAGGAAATTAATCAGTGAGTGTTTTTAAATATGTGACTTTAGCAAGGAACAGTGTGGCTCTCTGAAGATGATCTTAGGATCGAAATGTGTTGGAGGGGATTTTAAATATTTTAATGTAAATTTTTATGTATGTGCATTAGTTGGTGTGCTAATTAAATGACTGTACGAAATGCAAGGTGCAACGATAAAGATAAATAAAACCAATTAAATGATGTATGGTTCCCTTAGGAAATATTACAACATTTTAGTGATATGAGAAATACGTAAATCTAAACTAGATCACACACAAAGCCACACCAGTTTAAACGCGAAAAGAAGCTGTCTACGTCTCTAAGATCAAAAATTAAAAAAAAAAATTTGAAAGGGGTGGATAATAAAAAGAATACATTTTATTAAAAAAAAGACAATTTTTCAAAACGAGTGTCTGTACTACTTGCATAGTGTCAAGAGACGTTGGTCGATATCAGGTGCTTCTCTTTTCACATTAATTAACATACTATTGGTTAATAAAATACATTTCGTTACTTCACCAGTTTTGTCTTACGTTGCAAGAAATACATTACTTTCCATATTACCACGAAATTAATTTATTAGGAACGAGCGAGTCAATATTCCCGTAATGTATCACACAGATAAACAAATACCAAAGGAAACTTTGTTGACATTTAAAAATACATTCTTGAATAAGAAAAGCTAAGAATTAATAGACGAAGAACTGATTAGGCTAAAAGCTGCTAATTTGTCAGTAAAATGTAAAGCTTAACCATAGCCTGTATTAAATATCTTCACAGAATATAAATTTAAATATTTCATCAAAAAAAATCGAATGAAATTATTTTAATTACGAAAGTAAAAAGTCCATGAAACCTCTGTGTATTTGAGAGATTATCCATTAACTAGGAGTAATGAAATTGGCCTGGTAGAATAGTTTTTCTTTTTACTTTCAAAGAGTCCTTTTGTTTTGTAAAATAGAACTGCAATTAGTTCATTAAATAAGGTATTTTATATTCGAAAGTCAAGAAAGCGTGCAAAAATGCGCAATTCACTGAAAAAAAATGAAGGAAAAAAAACGAGTAGGTTTCAATGAAGTATAAATTATTTTCATTAATATGCAGTGTGGATAAATGTAATGCGAAAGCTGTAATTTCTATATTTTGTACAGATATTAATAATTCAAAACACTACATTAATGACAGTAGATTGTGGAAATAGCACTGTGTATTGTATTTCAAATATTTTAAACCTGTATAATAAAACGATATGCAGATTACAATAATAACAGCACCACCGGGCTCTGCGTATTAAACCGTTCTTGCATGTAACAGATTCACAAAAACTGGAGCACCAATGAAAATAAGGTAGGACACAAATGCACCCAGCAAATCCTGCAAATTCGCACATGGAATTAACTGCAGCAATCCATCTACTGGTAGTACAACTGAACCTTCATCGGTACTTACAACAGTCCATGTACTGCAATAAATAAGAGGCATTCTGTAATTATGTACTGTAAACCAGCAAAATGCATGCTTTTAAATTAATGTTTTAATTCACTTCCTCGTGTCTTCTACATGTTTGGAACATGATCAGGAAGACCATTTGTACATGCAGTTTTTATGATATGTTTTTCATGCGTTTATGTAAGCAGTCTAGCAGTGGAAGGTTGTGCTTGATATCGACCGTGACGGTTGCTATTAATATCTCCATATGGTGCAGTTTGATGATGAAAACCATTCACATCCTTCAAACAACCATTAGATCATAAGCAGACAGGCAGATTACCGACACTGCCTACGAGTTGTAAAACTAATTTTCATTACTTTCTTTATTACGCGGTTTCGTAAAATTTCGAAAAGCTGTTATTAGACGCATCATGCCTGTCTGTCTTTCCGTCCGTCCGTCCGTCCGTCCGTCCGTCCGTCCGTCCGTCCGTCCGCATGGAACAACTCGGCCGCCATTGGAAGGATTTTCATGAAACTTTATGTTTCAGTATTTTTCGAACACATGTCAAAAAAAATCAAGTTTTATTAAAAGCTGACAAGAATAACCGGTACTTCCAATAAAGACCAACACCCATTTTTTATCACATCTAGCTCAGTTCTTGTTAGAAAGGGAAATGTTTCAAACAAAAGCTGTAGAGTAAATCAAGACACACATTTTGTGTTCAGCAGCACTTTTTCGAAAATTGTACACTTTATGAGATAATGTGGAAAAAATATAGTAGAGTCGGAGAGGCCACAGATTACAATATGGCGAATGCGCATTTCATGCTGCATTCTAAGGACATAAAAAAAACACTTTCTGAATATGTAACACTTACTGCTTTATACCGCAACAATCGTTGGGCGAACGCGCCTCATTGTTACGATATAGGCACATTGTCTGCCATGTTAATATTTCTCATAAAAACCAATAGCTTATATCTCCCTTACGACACGTACCCATATCAAATTCTACGCACGATTTGTAATTCTATAAAAACATAACATGATTCTTTCATACAGTACTATTATTAGACGTACTTGTAATCTGTCTTTCATTTGAAACTGTACACGTTAATCATTAAGAGGCGCCTCTCTGGTGTTGTTTATGGTGGCACATTCGCTATTTACATTAAAGACTCCTTTCGCAAGAGGAAAATATTCAGATATCCAAGTGTTGTATGGAGATACACACCAAACTATATTGGTTTTTAGGCGCTTTGTGCAACAAGCCGTTGTCTGAACGAAGTAACCAGACTGTAAGAAGCTTTGAAATAGTCAAATAACCATTACAAAAATAGGAAATTTTCATCCTCGCCAAGAATACGGCTTTCGACGTTGTCGTCTGACAGATTAATTGGAAAATTAAGTACCTAAGTTTGCCTCAAATATCACAGCGATAAGCACTCAATGAATAGCAAAGAGGTTATACATGTATATGTCTGTGTCACGCCGTACTCGTACGTTCGATTGTGTGTTTCTGGCTAGTTAACTGTTCTGTAAAATTTAATATTGTTGTATCTTACAATTAAAAGGTTCGTAATAATAGAACATCAACCCTAACCCCGCCCTCTACAAAGAGATCGAGACTTACGATCGGAGGATGCCGATAAAGGAGCAACACTTCAGTCAGCGTTTATAAAGGTACAAGCATTCATTCACACAGACAGAAGAAGGTAAGGTTTACCCTAGAACAGATCATGGAGCAGCAGAAAGCAGACGGACTCTTTCTTCAACCTCAGCGCTAGATAGGAGTAGATGTTCAAGGAAAAGGTCCGGGCACTTTACCCCCGAGAATTACGCGTTACCCGATGTATAGGAAGTTGTTTGGACCCCAGGGCCGGTCTGAGTAGAATCGTTAAATCTCACCCCCACCGGGATTCGAACCTCTGACCCTCCATCCCGTACCAAGTCGCTACACGGACTAAGCTATCCCGGCTCGCCATTAATACAGATGTATTTTCACAAATGAAATTGCTGTTTATAGAGGTGGAATTACAAACGGGCTGAACTTCCATTATCTGGCAGACAAAAAGATCGTCCATGCTGACCGTCCTCTTAGTTTGAAGCCGTACGATTTCCATAAACGTAGAGACGGAACTACTGAGTGACCACTTAATTGGTCCACACGACAGAAATCCCCAGCTTAACGGTGTTTTTCTACCACGACTATATACGGGAATAGCTGCCACTACTGGTGGAAGCTGCACCAATTGCCTCTAGACAACGCGGGTGTTTCATGCATGATGCAGCCCCAGTCCATTACCGCAGGGTGGTTTCCGATTACTTAATACGTTCTGTCCTGTTGGACGGACTGTCGAAAGGCACTTGGAAAATTCGAAATTCAGGTAATATGTAGAAGGAACATAACTTTCACAGTGGAGGGGATATGTGGCACCTGGTATCTGACCATACCGTCATCATCTGTGATGTTACAAACACTCTTATAAAACTACAGTAGGCCATGTATCTACCAAATTATGTAAAGCGTGCTGAAGCTGACATTTAGAACATCTGACATCTTTACCAACATTCGACAGGGAATTACTCTTTGTCACCCTTCTGCACATAATTTCCTCCGTGTCAAAATGAGACTTGAAACTTACTCAAGTGTATGGTTACTGCAACCATAAACTAAATAATGCAAACTAATCAAGTCAAGTTTTATTTTGTACTATAAACAACAAATGGACATTTTTTAATCTCAGTAATTAACCAACTTGATGCACAAAATTTTTGTTTTACAATAAGTTTATTTCATGCCTCTACATGTTTCGAGCACATGTGCTCATTATCAGGAGGTCTAAATTGCATTACACAGCCTCTGGTCCGTGACGGCCACCTATAGGTGTGATGATACCAGAGGCTGCGTAATGCAATTTAGACCTCCTGATGATGAGCACATGTACTCAAAACATGTGGAGGCATGAAATAAACTTATTGTAAAACAAAAATTTTGTGCATCAAGTTGGTTAATTACTGAGATAAATATACTGAGATGCACGGTCAGCAAAACGTCAAAAAAATGCACAATTATTTCACAAATTATCTCACTCCTACATGTTTAGACACTATTGTGTCATCCTCAGTGAGTTTGTAATCAACACCTTGCCACGTTACACAACTATTTCAAGTGCAGCTGTTAGTAACGCAATTTAAAATTAGGACGTTTCACATAGATTTTATGCAATTTCTCATATTATAGTCGTTGAAACCTCCATATTATAAAGGATTTTATAACATAAATAATTTTATAATATTGAGACTTCAACGACTATGATAAGAGAACTTGCATAGAAGCTACGTGAAACATCTTAATTGTAAATTGTATTACCAACAGCTGCATTTGAAATACTTGTGTAACTTCACAAGGTATTGATTACAAGCTCCCTGGGGATGACACAATAGTGTCGAAACATTTAGGAGTGAGATAATTTGTGAAATAATTGTGCATTTGTTGCTCACAGTACAAAATAATAAAAGATGCAAGGTAAATGTATTACAATAATCAAGACAAGTTTTACGTGAGTTTGTTTCGCCCCATATCCATTCAACCGCAGGAACTCATTTATCTGCAACTCTATCCTGGAAGGTGAATTCATGTTTACGACACGTGTTTGGACGACGCACACTTTAACCTTCCCACCTATTTATTTTTAATGGTATCGGTGACCCAGAAGTCTGATAGCCAATGAAATACGCCGCCCCCAGGACGTCGGAAATCCTGCGCGATATGATGATAGAAGCAGGAAATGTTATTGGGATAAGAGAAAACATCACAGAGTCGAGTTGTTAGTTTGTGGCAAACCTTTGGACTTCAGCTTACGTAAAACTATTTGAAAGGTGAGTAAAATAGTCATGCCTAATTTCTTACTGAGGATCAAAGAAAATTTTTGTGTACATAATTCCAGGTTTTTCCATCAGAAACAACACCAAATTTACTCTAATCAGATATGGACATTTGACCCTTTCCATTTTCTGGTAAAATCTCTTGGTCGGTAAGAGAGAATGTGAAGCCTAGAATACATATTTCATGAAGGTAGAACTTTCTTTTGATAATACTTCCATGTAGTAGACATTGTAAAACAAAAAGGAAATTTTCTTCGTAAAATATATTTATAAAATATATAGACATATTTGCTAAACGAAAATGAAAGTAAGGGGTGGATCTAAATTTCCAAAGAATGTATTTTTAAAATATTTTTATATGTACTGTAAAGAAAATATCCACAAATCTTAATTTCATATACGGTTAGGACTACTTATACAATTGTACCTATTAACGATTTCACTATATGCCCCCTCTCTAAACAAAAACATGTTCTGTAATACATCACTGATATACAGTACTAAGTAATGTTGCATATAGCAAGATAATACCATGAAATAAAGCGATGTTTTTCGATAGGATGCAAAGGTGAACTTCCCCTAATGGATTGCGCAATGTAACGAGCTGATATTCACATCGCCTTTCATACATGTACGTGTGTCAACGGCTTTTCCTATTTACATTAACATATTTAGCAAATTTTACTGCTACCGCCCGTCCGCCACATACTCACACAGATTCAGACGCCACATTGTCCGGTACATAAAATCAGTGCTGGTTATTATCTGTGACTTTTGTGTCTACCTTCATAGGGACGCCGTAATTTCCTTATGGGCGTCAATGAAATTCCAATTACGTGCACCGTAATAACGTAGGGCATTTTTAAAGTTAAGAAAGTCCGTGGTAAAATCTGTGCACTAGGTCATGGAGTAAAAAAATCGCTGTCTCTGTCTCTCCTCTCCTTCTCTTCTCAACTTAACGATACAAGAAGTAGTGCCCGAAGGCTATTAAAAAGTTTAGCTATCACTTCTAGGATTATTTCTTGTCTGGTTTTCCTCTAAGTTTGTATTTTATTACTACCTATGTTTTGTTCCTTCTTCCGCTCCTTGTAGGTTTTCAATGCATTTCTAATAATGATGAATGTATTTTTCATGTATTATATATATATATAATACACATTATTCTTTACATATTATTTATTTTGTTTATTATTGTAAAAAATTGTATTTTTGTCCGAAACTTGTTTCTAGTGTCACGCCGGTGTGACTCCCACTTTTCCATTATTTCTTGAAACTTATCCTTATTTACCTTAATAGGGTACGGTGTGGGATTCCAAAAGTCTGGTTGAAACTTGTTCAGTGTTCACGTCTATATCCACACACACTTCTAACCAACGTTACAATCTCTATAGTTAATTTAGAAACGTGCACTAAGCATATAATGTTCTACACAAGTGTTTGTCCTCTGTTTAGGCAATGAACTTCCTCCGGTGCTGGATATTGATAACATTAACATGGATCCCTAAATCCGGTGCAGCTGCGAACAGACCAACAGCGTGTAAATACGCGGGATATATTTTTACAATGGACTGCACCGATGTGAAATTGGAGGGTCTTCACAGCTATACGTATCCAGTGAATTCACCCACACTCCTAACTCTCATCCTCCAAAACACAGGTATTCAAACATTGGAGCCTGATGTATTCAGTCAATTGACAAAACTCACACGCCTCGATCTGAGTAGGAACCAATTACAGACTTTGGATTACCGTCTGTTTATAAACCTCACTGAACTGAGAAGTCTTGATGTCACGAATAACCGGTTGATTTCTCTAACAGATGGAAGGCTCTTTACATCACAGCTCAAACTAAAGTATTTAAAGTTATCCAGCAACAGTCTCATATCGCTAAGTAAAGGAATCCTCACTCCACTCGTCTCTCTCAAATACCTGTACTTATCAGGCAATCCATTTGTCTGTGACTGCGAACTACGGGAAGCAATGTTGTGGTGCGAAGACAGAAATGTATCAACAAATGCTGTTTGTTATTACCCTAGAGATTACAACGGTTCTTCGTGGCAGATGCTCAGCGATCTTAATGGATGTGTCGAGAGCCAAACAGATTCGAATGGGAAATCTGCAATCGCTGTGCTCGCTGTGATCTTACCGGTCTTGCTGGTCGTGATTGGGCTTTGGTGGATCAGATTTAAACGAGCGACAGCAAGGTCTGATCACCGGCAAAGAGATGAACCCGACGACAGAAGGTCAGAAGGGAACTAAAATATATGGAGCGTTACCTTCCGTTTTAAAATTTCAGTAAGGGTTACTTATACAATTGAGATGTGTAATGTATAGATAATGAGGTGGTTGAAGCAAGAAGCATGTATGAAGAGAAAATAAATTAGCACATATATGTCTGTTTTGCAAAAATACGAAATGAGAGTGTTATTTGGTATACTTAGGCCGCAATGTGATAATATTAAAATGGATATCGGAAAACCGTTGACTGGATTCAAATTGATAACATACGGTTCGACCAAGTGTGACATACTTTCACACTCAAGTGACAAGTTCAGTAGAATTCAAATCTTATGGAAGAACTTTCATTCATGGAGCTGATTAGTTAATTTTGAGTTTTCGAATGTATGTCAGTAAATGACGCCGTCGAAGAATGGCAGAACAATATTTCAATCACCCACAAAGTGAACACTACACCAGATTTTAGAAGGTTTTCGGCTCCTATTGATGGGAGGAAATAGCGAAATGCCTGTTGAAGATGTAATTCTCGGGGAAGAATCGACGAACATTCTCTTCGTTTGCTGCATGAACATTAGAATTACCAATTACAGATGAAATGCAGTTTGAATACGACATAACCTTTGAAACGCCAATACAAATTTCATGTTTCAATTACACGTGTTTATACAGAGCGACCGCGACCTTTGTCGTTGGCACAGGTAAGTCCCCCCTGACAAACAAAATTACGCACTCTATTATGAATGTGAAATTCTTATTTATACCGTAAAAACTAAACATCCAATGTGCTACCGAAAAATAACCTGCAACATTTTTATTGCGATTTTGGAGAAAGTAAAATAAAGTGACAGTGACATATTTCTTATAATACTTTCTGAATAAATTAAACTACTAAATAATCTCAGGTTAGCCCGTCATCCAGTTCTGATGCTTATCACGCTAATATGTTTAGTTTCTATGCGAACCTAATTTATTTTTATCATCTCCTTTTCTTTCTGTTATCCCTTTCATGCCACTATCTTCTTTCCTGTCTCCACCTATATTCCTTTTCAGTCCCTTTTATCAGCCCTGTCGTCATTCTTATCCTGTCTCCTCCCGCGTTCTCATTCTGTCTCACTCACTTGATAAAACAATTTGTTCTTACGAATATCACTCGAACACATTACTGACTTATAATAATAATGAAACATTTCAGCTTTACTGCATACATCGTCAATTAAACGTTTACTCTTATATATCCAAGTCCTCGAACGTAAGCGCGCGCATACACACACACACACACACCACACATACACAAACACACACATACACACATACACAAACACACACATACACACACACATACACACACACAAACACACACACACAAAAACACACACATAGACACACACACACACACATAGATACACACACATACACACACACAAAAAAACACATACACATACACACACATACACACACACAAACACACACATACACACATACACAAACACACACACACACAAACACACACATACACTCACACACACAAAAACACACACACACACCACACATACACACACATAGACACACACACACACATAGACACATACACCACACATACACACACATAGACACACACACACACACATAGATACACAAACATACACACACACACACACACATAGATACACACACATACACACACATACACACACCACACATACACACACATAGACACACACACACACATAGACACATACACCACACATACACACACATATACACACACACACACACATAGATATACAAACATACACACACACACACACACATAGATACACACACATACACACACATACACACACATAGATACACACACATAGACACATACACCACACATACACACACATATACACACACACACACACATAGATACACAAACATACACACACACACATGCTGGCTTTAAAAAGTGAAGAGATATAACTGAAATGAAGTCAGGAAAAGAAGTATAGAACCACGTAAGTCAATTCACGACTAAATATTTATAGCATACTTAAGGCTGAAGCTACAAAGGCATTTCAGGAAACAGAGTTCAAGGTAAAATATATAAATATAAAATAAAATTTATGTAACGCAAGTATGGAAAATTGCTAAGAGAGAAATCACTTTACTGTTTGGACTGACTGAGTGTACGTTACTGCTACTTAAACGTGCACAATGGCACAAATTTGCTGACAATAGTTCATATATTTAAATTAAACTCGGCATACAGGGCACCCGCAGGGGCCTCTGTGTCGTACTGAATCCCTTTTATTACACACCCTTGCTGGCAATTACAATGGAAATAGAAAGGAGTCTTCAAAGCCCTGATTAATGCCTTCAGTATGTGGCAGTCTTTGCTGTAGGTAATTTTACCACTGACTGCTACACCAGCGAACTGTGTACAACATGAGCAGTTTGCAATCTGCGGCATATTTCGGAACAGAGCCGTTAGTTTTCTCGGTACAAATCTGATCCACTGCCACTTGCACCCCATATTACAGAAAGAAGTGAAGTAAACATCTGAAACCAGGCACTAAGAGTGAAGTTTTATTACATAAATTTAAGACATAAGACATATTGGTCTCGTACATCATTTTAGTAACAGCGGTGACAGTAAATTGGAGTCGTAATAAACTGCGATTATAGATACTCGTATCGGGTAGAGATACTTTCTTAAAATTCTGAAACTATAAATAGTAAGTGTTCAGTGACTCGACATGTTGCAAGAAATGGATCTTCTTGCTCAAATTAAGAGTTATCAAAACATGTTTAACCCTAGCGATCCTTCGCAGATTTACAGGTGTTAGTAAATGAATACAAATACAGGGATATTCGATTTGTTGAGGAGGGCATATCGGTGTATGAAGTGTTGTTAGTGTTAGTATTTCATCACTTTCAAAATGAACTGTGTAATACGCAGACGGTATGAGTGTGTAAGAGGGGTACGAGGTTACGCAGTTTGTTGAAGCACTGTGGGTTCAATTCTCGACAAGATCACTGGAAACTTTCATTGACTTGATCATTCCGGTCGCACGTGGGGTCAACTCAGCCTCCAACACGAATGGGTACCAGGGGTGTCTCTTGGGGTTAAACGCTGCCGGTGCATAGGGGTGACAATCTTGCCACTTCATATGCCGATTGTCTAGAACTTCTGGGAGCCTCAAACTTCTGGAACCCTAAGGGCCTGTCCAGGCCTGTAAAGGGAGAGCTATATGAGATTTTGACGTTTCTAATTTACAGAATGCTTCAAAATGTTGCTTTTCGCAGAGCGTAACAGAGAAAACCTGAACCCTGACCACTCCACACCCACAAATGTTTCGACTCCTTCCCACGCATTGGTTGTTACGTTCATTCGTCGTAACATCCCCTGACAACCACCGAAGCGCGGTTGACTAAACCATAGTACACGCTTTCAAACATCGGAGCCACGCCGTAAGCTTCATTCAGAGACCCACTTCAAAAAGAGACAGAGAGACGAACAGCATTATGTGAACGAAGGTGCTGGGTCTGGGGTAGAA
>Ga0131853_10023441_pt1 | contig 11147 bp, 4 predicted proteins | sample TergutLab28metaG_FD_92764 | JGI IMG/M metagenome (GOLD analysis project Ga0131853, IMG submission 92764) | Labiotermes labralis P1 segment gut microbial communities from Petit-Saut dam, French Guiana - Lab288 P1 (version 2) (version 2) | ecosystem: Host-associated > Arthropoda: Insects >...
GTGTTTTGTATTTATCTGAGAACAAACAGCGACTTGTGCCACTTACAGCATAAACTGATTGGTTTTTACAACAGAGATGAAAAGTGTTTACAGCGCGGTACGGACTGGGTCTTTAAATAAAGCCGTCTGAGCTTCGTCTTTAAAGGGCTAATGAAAGATTTAATACACGATAATTTCAGTGAGTTCGGCTTATCTACGATCCGGATATCATCGTAGGGCCTACCAAATCCAGGAGGAACGGATCCGTCACCGCCATGTGGCTTAAGAGTTTGTTAAGCGATAAACTATCTACCCACTGAACAAGACCAGCACAGGGATATAATGTATGTTCTTTTGTGCAGTTTCTATAGCAGCTTTGTGGTAATATTTATAGTAACATGTTTGGAGGATACGTCTCTCACAGGAACAATCTAAATATACATTCATTCCACTCCACTGGCATGTGCAGAATGCGACGATTCCTTGCCGTTCTCAGAATCTTCTTCCATTCCTCTCTGTTATGTACTTTTTCCTGCCACCCTTCTCCACTAACTATTCTTCCATCCTCCCTCAATCTTGCCATCTATTTCTTGGTCTACCTCTCAAACTTGTCGTTCCCAAATTCATATATAATACTCTTTTGGGAATTCTATTTCCTTCCATTCTCTGTAAATGCCCAAACCAATGAAATCTATTTAACGTGAACCTAAATATACAATTAATCGTAATTATACCGTATCATAATTAATCATAAAATTGCCGGTGCAGTAATCCGTGATACGAAATTGCTCAGTGATTCGATTCGCCGTCCCTTACCGAATGCGTCCCATTAACTTTACTTATGGCTTTACTACGTGTCATGCAAGAGTTGGGATTTTGGGATTTGAATGCTTAAACACGAAACGCTAAAACCAGTACCAGAACACAAAAGCTTCACCCGTATAAACTCATTACTTTTGTCAACAATTTCAGCTAGACCAAAGTAACGTGGTGAAAAATTTAATTGAAGATTGTACACGTGTAACATCTGGATGGACGCAAGATGTTCTGTTTGGTGTCCGTGGAATCTTAACAGCCGCCTTACTTATTGTCTAGTTGATGGGGACGCGTATGGACGAAGAACCAGAGTGACCAGATCTTTCATCTAATTACACGATTTATCATAATAATAATAATAATATTTATTAACTGCAATTGGGTTGTTACCCGGTGGCAGTGGTTATTTTACATGTATACAAAACATGAAATCGGTTACTACTGAATTTAAGTCGGGAGGACTACATGAGAAGCATGTAGTGGCAACTTGGAATGTTGGGAACCATCTGTCAGCATTTGCTTATAGACACAGGGAAACCAAGAAAAACCTGTGTCGAGGTGGCCGGTCGCAGGACCTTCCGGATACCGACTTCTAGCCACCAGTCCGGCATTTAAAAAAAAAACAGCAATACACACACAGTACAACAAATACACATAAGATAACAACACCCACACAAGACAACTACAAAAATCATCAACTGTCAAAAAAGAAGAACCACGAATTTTAGTTTCATTCTTGGTGTGATATGTCTCTTGGAACTGCGGCCCGTAAAGAGCCCAATGTCCGTCCGTCCTTATGACAGCTCTATTAACCTTTTGACACCTAATGTCAACTATAGTGGTCGTACCGCATCTCTAACCTCTAAAGTTGCATTTTATATATTTATTCAACAAATATATGTACTAAATATTTTAAACATGTTATATACTCTCCGTTTTTTTCTCTTCAAAATGCAGTTTGTTTCATAATTCTAACATATTTGGTTCCTGTATTATTCACATTTTATATACAGGGTGAGCTAAAATTTAAAAAATAATTCCGGCGTCAAAAGGTTAATTAGGAGCAGCGCTTGGATGATTAGGCACAGGGAAGAACCGAAGCATTCGCAGAGAAACATTTCCATGGTGCCATGTTCTTCACCACAAATCCCACATGGGCTGTCCTAAAACGAACACACGTCTCCGAGGTAAGAAGCGCGCAACAAACTAGGGCTTAGTTATGCAGTCACGCAGGTGTCACTCCATCAGTGTCTCGGCTCTGGAAATACGCAGTTCAACGTCCTCTATCTTGGCTGGGTCGCCCGAGCATTAGTGTCTTGTTTAGTCCCTTCGTTTCACAACTCGACATCTGCACAATGGACTGTGCGTGATTGATTTGCCCTAACATTAGCAAATGAGGCCAAAACTGTCATTCGCATCGCGTCATTTCCGTTTTCTATTGTGAAGAACGTTCAATAATGACTTTCCGCAAAGACAGCACCAATGCGGACCGCACTGAAAACAGCAACAGAACAATTCAAATACATTCCGATAAAGAATGACCGACTACTGCTTTCGTATTGACCGGTCTTGGAATCTTCCTTTTACGTGTGCGTGTGTGTTATGTCCAGCGAGTCGACTGACCCATTGTCATTGGAGACTTGGTCCGAATACCCTGCCACCTGAGGTTAACATGGCGTAACACTCAACCCTTCACCTGCAGTGAAATCTACACAGAGGATGTAAGAATATCTGGAAGTAGTCTGCCACTAAGCTGTCTGAAAACGGCGCATCTCTGCCTGACACTGTAAGGCGGAACACATACCAGGTGGCACCACTCTGGAATTTCCTACTGCGGACTCACAAACACGGTCATACGGTAGGGCTATAAGAAATGGCACTATATTGAGGATTTCGATCTTCGTGGATGTTACGCAGCGTCAATGGGCGTTGTGTTACAGGCGTTCCGGAACATCTTATTACTCCCGCGTGTATCTTCATAAGACAAAATACCCAATGATGCAGCGCAAAATCCAGAAGACCGGAAACTCAACAGCACCGCAGCGCAAGCCTAAAACCTCGCACGGCACCATCTTCCTTAGACTGGCATAATTTCATGTTTCATTCTTCGTAATGACCTGTTCATCTTTAAAGTCGAAGATCCAAGTATTCTGTGATGTTACGCCTTGCGAACTGGTAAAGGCACAGACGTTTCGGAGGAGCGTAATGCTTCAATATTGGAGTCTAGCAGCCAAAGACCCTGATGGTAATGGAGATGTAAGGTAAAAGGTAAAGTGCTCCCGTTGCAGGCCCGGTGTGGCCCAGAGGGTGGGTAGAGGTATAGCTCTACTTTTCCATGACCGCGGCACTAGAAGGGGGTGAGTGGTCAGCAGTACGCCCCGGCCTCACTTTACCCCCGGGAAAGACCCGGTACACATTTTACAGGAGGCTGGGTGGGCCCCAGGGCCGGTCTGGACAGGCGGAAAATCTCGTCCCCACCGGGATTCGTTCCCGGACCGTCCAGCCCGTAGTCAGTCGCTGTACAGACTGAGCTACCTGGCCCACGATGGAAATGTACTGTTCCAAAATGTCGGTAACGACTGACCAGTCTACATAGCATAACATCAACACCGGCGTGAAAAATTATTATGACATAAAACCAATGATTTGAAACAACGAATGAAAGAATAAATGAAGGATAGCTTTCAAGTACTGACACCACAGGATCAATCGCGTAGGTAACTTCTTTAAAACACAAATAGCCTGTGTTCCTGCTCATTACACATTTAACCTTTTAAAGCCTACCGGTCACGTGATGCACCAACAGTTTAACATTCAACAACTGTACCCTCTGCCCACACTGTATTTATGTGTTTTGTGTTTATCCGAGAACAAACAGCGACTTGTGTCACTTACACCATAAACTGATTGGTTTTTATAACCGAGATGAAAAGTGTTTACAGCGCGGTACGGACTGGGGCTTTAAATAAAGCTGTCTGCGCTTCGTCTTTAAAAGGTTAATGTCGGAACCCAAAAGCAGTGTGTATAACATTTGTACCGTCACTGAAATGTCTGCGCGGATTGACATTAGAAATCAGGCGAGCCAAACATCTGCAGCTGGTGGCGACTTTGTAGACACAGAACAACATACATCGCACAACAAATGTTTGGAGCACTTGACACATCGCTGTTGCTAACGTCCTGTTGGCTCTGTAGTGGGGGGATTATGCCCCTTCGTGTACACACTTTCCCAACGATTCGCTGTAAGCTACAGTAAACAAGAGTATTATAATCTGAAAGAGACAAATAATTTCAAACAGGTGAAATGTTTTGTCAAATGCTTCCTGTTACACAGGCCTTCAGATTGTAGGCAAGCTTAATGATCAGTTACATCGCAAATAATGACGATGAGAGTATAATGCTCGGTAGATGAGGCCTACAATTGCTAGGGAAATCAACAATAATAGTAATAAAATGTTTTATCTTCCTAATGGCAGGTACATTGACTGTTTATCATTGACCTATGCTACCAATAAAAGTAAAGTAAAGTGATACCGTTACAGGCCCGGTGTGGCCCAGAGGGTGGGTAGAGGTATAGCTCTATTCTTCCATGACCGCGGCACTAGAAGGGGGGTGAGTGGTCAGCAGCACGCCCCGGCCGCACTTTACCCCCGGGAAAGACCCGGTACCCATTGTACAGGAGGCTGGGTGGGCCTCAGGACTGGTTGGGACGGGCGGAAAATCTCGTCCCCACCGGGATTCGATCCCGAACCGTCCAGCCCGTAGTCAGTCGCTATACCGACTGAGCTACCGGGCCCACGACCAATAAAAGTAAAACGTTAAAATTACAGTATAAATACTAAGAACATTCAAAGTAAATATGAAAGTCCTAATGATAAGAAGTAGTCATAAAAATAGTAACAGTAAAAAGACAAAGTCAATTTTCCATCATTTTTGTCCTGGCCTCCCAGTATCGCTCACAGTCTGTCCTATTAAGCAGAGCGGTACATTGTCCTAGGTGGTTTCTGTCCATGGGTTCGCGAAGGCTGCATAGCGTGCAGCAGGGGTCAGGGCGGATTCCAATGCGGTGAAGATGCTTAGAATCCCAAGAGACCAATACTGGAAAACACACGAAAACAAGCCAAGAAATCTAAAGACGCAGAATGGTTTTATACAGAAAGTCAACAGAAATAGAGACAAAACTTGAGATTAAAAACAAAGCCCCAACCATTGCACCAACGGCGAAACCCAGTTGACATCGAACAAGTTAATAATAATAATAAGTAAATTCCGCTGAATTGTTAGAGCCAATCAAGTAATTCATGACTTTCTAACCCAACAAAGGTTATTTATGTCCACTTTCTTGTTTCTTGAACACAAGCGCTATATGCCGCATGATTTTGTGAAGTAACATTTGATTTTCATTTTAGTTCCGTTATTTTCGACTTTAGAAGAATGTACAGTTACATACACCTGAATTTTGTGATACATTAATACAACCTACCACCATACTGTGCCGTTGTTACGAAATCTAAGAACCTTAACCTCCTGGAACGATCTGGGCCCCTCCGGAAACGTAACGGGACTGCTTTTACATTTACAGTGTGTACGTACGGCAGGGAACGCGAATAGATCCAGACTTTCGAACGAGGCTGCTTGCATCTAGATGCAACCCAATCAGCAAGTCTGCTAATGTTATTTTATTCCGCTTTTAAAGGGCCATCAAACTGTAGTTCGTAATTACGATTCGAGGCGCAGGGTGGCCAGTAAACGCGTCGTAAAAAATCGACTATATTATAAACTATGACAGGGTCGGTCTCTGAGTGATGAGTGCTGAAAGCGTGGTCATCCTCAGAGTCACGTATCTACAATACACGCAGCTGAATTTCAGAATACCAGTAGATTCTACAGCAAACCATATCACGTACTGCAAGTTACACCAAAATGGTTCTGTGGTCACTCGCACGCACGATGTGTCGGGGTGGAATCTAGAGATGTGGGTTGGGAATATTCTCGATAAAATATTCTCCCAGGACTAGAATATTCTAAGTATATTCTCCGAAAGATTATTCCGAGAATATTCGAGAGTTTTTTTTCTCAGAAACGAACACTTGAAACTTCCTGAACATCTTAAAACTTTGGAGGGCATTCCGGGATAAAATAAGGCAACGGATCGTCGTCCGTAGCTTTGCCGTGTCTGTCCGTAAGCATCTCACATGTACCTGCCGAATTCTTGAAAATTCTCTAGGGCTAGATAGCAGCGCAGCGACTCGCACTATGCCGTGTCAATAAATCGACTGTTCATGAAGATCCTCCCCGGTCCCGAAGGAACAACCGTGCGCTGCGAATGGGATGAGGTTACACTAGCGGAGAGGTAGTAGCACTGAGCACTGGCTGTTCAAAATACTTTCTTTTCTGTGCTGTTGTCTGGCCTTCTGATGCAGGGAGTTACTATCAAAAACCCACTGCTTTTTATTTCATCTTGCGTTACTTCTAGAATGTATCTGAAAGTATATTTGCGACATTTTTTGGCAATCGGTAAATTTCCCTCGCAGTAGCGTGCCACAAAACATGTCAGCTGCAATTAGCTGTACGGTAGCGAATACACCATTGCTTTCCCTGACGTGCACAGGTGTGCTGATAAGTCCTTAGCCCGACCAGGAAGGAAACATGTTAATGTTTCTGTCAGAATGGCGTGAATTTCCTTCGGCGCCTTTCCTTGCAAGAAAAAAAAAACTTGATGACAGCTCGCGTCTCGATGTTGTTGAAATCGCGCGCGTCCCTGACATGCTTCCCAGCTTGTTTCCTTCCTGGTCGGGCTAAGGACTTATCAGCACCCCGGTAATTGTAAATAAAAAAATAGTAGAAAAAATAAAGGCCCGTAAAAGATGGCAGGCAACAAGAGCCTCACAAACAACAAAGATACAACAGGCTAGCAAAAGAACTATACAATTTGTTACATAATCTCAATCACTACAAGCACACCCAGACAGAATACGGGAAAAAAGGCAGTGAGAATGAAAAGGTGTCTTGTTGGTTGCTGGAAGACTCCTAGCTACGGAGCAACAGACCGGCAACTCCCTTACGCGCAGACAGTGAAGCAGCAAGCGAACCATCAGATTCTGAGGACACTGAAATCAGTGTTCTCGAAGGTAAGTGCAATCCACGCACAAATACATCTCTCTCTCTCTCTTTCTCTCTCTATCTCGACAGCCGCTTTATCAGCCTTAAATACAGGCAAAACCTCAACTCCGCAACGAATTTTAGAGATCTACTGCGATTCAATGAATCAAACTGAAAACAGCCAGCTAAAGAACTCTTGGCGATAGCTATATTTTCTTCGGTAACGCCCCTCCCACTTGTTGAAAATGAAGACCGGACGACGCTCATGGAAAAACTATGCCCAAGTCATAAATTACCCACTTGGAAAACGAGTACCAACGTGTTCAAGGGCCCGACAAAACAAAACTCGCTGAAGCGTTTGTACTTGCACTGCGGACTGACGCGTGGAGCAACCAACGAAATGAGTCAGAAGTTAATTTTGTTGTTAACAACTGCCGAGGCACAACTTCTTCAAGACCCTGGGGCGTAAAGCAAAACGTAGCACGGCTGGATACATGGCAACTAAAATGGAGGACGAAATGACAGACACGGGAATCGAAATATTCGGAGCCGCTGTTACCGATAATGCTTCAGCAATCGTGAAAATATTTCTATAGTATAACCAACCAGCTGCACCAATGTATCAAATTTATTTTATTTGGAGTAACACTCTACATGTTTCGAACGGTCTTTCCGTCCATCATCAGGAGTTTAAGACTTTTCATACAGCAACAGGCATATGTCAAACAGATACTGCCGACAGTTGGCAGTATCTGTTTGACATATGCCGTTTGCTGTATGTACAGTCTTGAACTCCTGATGATGGACGGAAAGACCGTCCGAAACATGTAGAGTTTTACTCCAAATAAAATAAATTTGATACAGTGGTGCATCTGGTTTGGTTTTACTATAGAAATTTATTATGATGCACGGCCCTATGAACGTCAAATTTGGCGAAAACATTGTTGTTATCGGGAGGTAAATTACAGTCATACTGCTGTTTGTACTTGCGCACCGCACACAATGCATCTGATCATTGGTGACATGATCAACTTGAGATCAGTTCAGGACACGCTTGTCACGTGCAAGAGTATCGTTATAGAAACAAAAAATTCCCAAATACTGAGGGCTCACTTTACAGAGCTCCAGAAAGCAATGGGTCAGATTTGATGTCTAAAAATTCCGTTCCCACAAAATAGGGATCAAACGTACATTGTATAAACAGTCTAAAATCCAAAAATGTTCTGAAACGCCCTGCAATTACCAAAGTGACAAATTAAACAAACATCTCTGATGTTCCATTTTGGATGAAGGTCTGGTTTCGATAAACGTGTAAAAACTCCGAGAGATGACACACAAATGGTCAACCGAATTTTTCTCCTTGAATTCTACAAGGTTAAAAAATTACCGGATTTCCACAACGCTCTAAGAATATTAAAGACCAATACACAGGTGATTTCCAGGAAGCCTTCTCGGAGAAAAGGAACACCAAGCCGATATAAAGAGTCTCAGTAAACGAAAGGACATTATCTTTAAAGATATGCATTAAGCTACACGTTATCTTTGACAGGAAATTCAATGGTGAAGGAATGTGGAGAGAAGAGCGAACCCAGAAATAGAATTTATCGATAAAATAGCAATGGGAAAGTTTGGTACTGAGCATTAAGCTGAAATGACAACAAAACTCGCAGAACATCGCAGTAAAGAAGGCTTTTTTTGGAAAGAGCTATTGTATCGAAATCTGCCTAAGAGCCTGACGAGGCTGTTTGAAGGAAAGAAGCGTGCTACGATTCAAAAATAGCAAAAGTGACAGTTTCCATATTAAGTATGTCTCCCACTTCAACAGCTACGAAAGACGTTTCATTACATACAGCACTTTATTTACGGCCCGCAAAAATAAACAGACTAACTCAAGTAAAAACCTTGCAAGTTGACTTGGTGTACAGTTCAAAATGCGAAATTTTAAGGAAGAGTGGAGATTCGCCGACCGTCCAAACACATTGGACATCGCTCACCGGGGTGGAGAGGGTCAAGAACAAGGACGGTAAGGAAATGGCATCGATGATGAAGAGTCCGAAGAACACGAAGCAGGCGAAACGCACACGACATGTTGGGAGTTTGAAAAATAATTACATTCTTTATTCCGAAATATTTAGAAGTATGGCTGTAAAAGGTAAAGCAGTCCCGTTACAGGCCTGGACAGGCCCAGAGGGTTCCAGGAAGTTAAGGTTCCCAGATTTCGTGACAACGGCACAGGATGAAGGTAGGTTGTCAACCTTGGGCACCGGCCGCCTTTACCCCCAGGAAATACTCCTGGTACTCATTTCTGTTAGAGGCTGAGTCGACCCCAGAGCCATAGTGCGATCGGAAGGAATTTATGTCAATGAAATATCCACTGACACCAGCTGGGATCGAGCCACCGACCTACCGATTTGTAGCACAGCACCTTAACCACTGTGGTACCGCGGTCCCCTGAAGTATGTCTGTATCCCCACAAAATTAACAGTGAACTGGAGGAATATAAGTTTAGAAGTAAAAGCAAAGTAATAGATGCACCAAACAAAATAAACGTGACAACTACAGCATATCGAATACTTTCTTCTTCTTCTTCTTCTTCCTCCTCCTCCGCCTCGATGGTTTGTACCTTTACCTTCATCTTTATTTTGCTCACAGCCCGACACGGAAAAAAAAAAGAATCTGTATACAATACAATAATAATATGCACAACTGTAGCCGATCATTTTTAGTATAGTTTTTTCTTAGGATTGCTGGCGCCAGTTACGGACGGTTCATGGCATGCGTTGTAAAGTTAATCTGTCAACGTATATTCAGGACCGTTGGTGATGGGTAGGAGTGAAGAGATTTAAATGAGAAAACGTTAGAAGCTGATAACGGACGCTAGCAGTCCAGTAAGGAACTCAGTCGCGTACGTGTTGTGTGGGTAGAAGTACACAGAAGTGACTGTGTCAGTTGACTAGAAATGATCTAGTTGTTTTACTGGATATGGTGCTCCATTATTTTACATCAAGAATAAATTGAGTAAATAAAACGTAAGTAAAAAGACAATAATTAAAACTATATGTGATTCGGTGAACCACACCCGTTTCCCGAATGAGGATCACCTACCGAACTGAGCGCGTCGGGACAACAAAGTTACGAAGGTGATCGTGTAGACAGAAATACGTTACGGTTTTGTGGTTACGTACTTTCTGGTGGGGAAACGGAAATTTCTCAAAAATTCTAGGGACAGAGAATATTCTCGTCAAATAACATTCTCGAGAATCTCAACCGGCGTCCTGTCTCTAACGAAGAATGCCACTGCAACGCACAGGCACACATTCGGTACCGTCAAAAACCTACGAGACTTGCGAGTTAAATGATATAAATGGCTTCCTTCAGCACAACGGCCGTCTAGAAACCTTATTCTGGGCAAAGCGAATTCGCTGCCGTTCCCTGTGACGCCAGTTGAAACAGAAGCCTTCCATCAACACGTATGGTCAAAATAACTGCGTGGATCCATGGCTAGGGGCCTTACAAGCCGCTCCAATCTATGGTCTATATTCGTACCATTATATGTGTTTGTGTGATATATATTCTAAAGACGGAAACGGCTTGTTCTTCAGGAGGCTCCAGCCTAACCTACCAACCAAAACGCCAATATGTTCTGGAAGATCGTATTCACAGGCTATTTACCGGTAACTTGTACCGAACGATCGGCATGGAAAGAAATGAACAGAAACGACAAAGAAGGAAGGAAAAGCCAAGAATCAAGACAGCGGGCACTAAAAGAATATATATCGATCTGGCAGGGTGAGAAAAGCAGGAGATTGTACAGGTGGAAAATTAATACAAGATTTCATTAGGAAAGCTGCAAGATAGAAGTCACATGGAACATGTATGTTTAGGGTTGCATACAGACTGAATGCCAACATGCATCTTGAATAAAGAGGGTGTGGCAAGGTGCGTTGGATTCATCTGATTACAATAAAATCAGTGGCCGGATCAACTGAACACTGTAATGAACCTTCGTTGTCTTCATAAGAGATGTGGATATAACTGATTGGCAACAGCATTCTATTTTTATCAAAGGAGGTCACAATGAATAAGTTACAGCTAAAAATTAAAGGTCATGACAATAATGTTGTTGTGCTGAATAATATAGACATACCTCCTGACAATGTTGTACCGCTGAATAATATAGACATACCTCCTGACAATGTTGTACCGCTGAATAATATAGACATACCTCCTGACAATGTTGTACCGCTGAA
>Ga0131853_10023443_pt1 | contig 11146 bp, 6 predicted proteins | sample TergutLab28metaG_FD_92764 | JGI IMG/M metagenome (GOLD analysis project Ga0131853, IMG submission 92764) | Labiotermes labralis P1 segment gut microbial communities from Petit-Saut dam, French Guiana - Lab288 P1 (version 2) (version 2) | ecosystem: Host-associated > Arthropoda: Insects >...
GGTGAGGAGTACAAATCATTTAGCTCCTCGTTATGCAATCTCCTCCATTCCCGTTACCTCGTCCCTCCTAGGTCCAAATATTCTCCTCAACACCATGTTCTCAGACGTCCTCAGCTTCCTTTCCTCTCACAATGTTAGCGACCAAGCTTCACACCCATACAAAATATATTATTAAGATAAAATTCAGATTTGATATTTTAACTACTATTTGTAATATGAGATCTTGTAACTTCCAAAGTACCAGCAATTGTACATAAAACCACTCTGAAGACTAGCCTGAAGATGGCTCTGTATATGAGCCAAAACATGTAGCTAGAAATACAACTAACATTTCTAATAAACTGAGAGTTGTGTATGACTATATACTTATATAATTTCATAATTTTACACTACATACAGTATGGGTATGTTTACAAAATTTTAACATCTCACACTGTAAAGTATATATGACAATATATCAGAGTCACAAAGGGTTAAAGAAATAATGTTACACTGCAGCATCTTATATCTGACACCATATATCAGAACAATACTTACCAACCAGGGCTGTAATATTTGACAAATTAGATTAAAATTTAAGCATGCTGGAAAACGGTTCAAGCACATAAATGTTATATAATTCAACAAAATAATCACAAGTATTACTGCAGGGCTCCAAAAATGAGTCAACAACTCTCAAATTTAAAAGCAGCAAGAACATAAAAGATTTCTGGGCCTAGCTCCTTCAACACAAGAAATGTGAAAATTAGCAAAAAATATTCATTCACTATAAAGCACAATTTATTCCTATTACTGTATTTTAAATTTTAAAAAACACAATATGAACTATGGCAAACATATTTCACTGGATATTGGGATGCTCTGAAACAGTGAACTGTTATCTACAAACAAGAACAAACAAACAAAAAAATGAAAAAGAAAGGGGTAGCACATGAATCTCACACAAATCAGAGGCCAAATGTCACTGGCTATAACAGAGTCAACAGAAACATGGCTTTAAGAACAACCACAAAACAAGAAAATAATGTCATCACTTTGTAATTAATAATTTATTATTTACAGTACACTAACAGTGCAACTATGCAACTGATGTTATTGTACAAGGTCTTTCCTGGGCCATGGCAGTTACTCAACTGCAACTGAACATGTTATTAAACATGCATCTGTTGGTTCATTTTATAACAATTAAAGGAATAATTCATTTTTTATAAAACTAACAACTTGCATACACAAATATGTATACATTACACCAGTCCACTCCTACATGTTTTGGTGATTGAGCACTATCATCAGTGAGCCACACCAACATTCAAAACCTAGTGAATTATGATACAATTTGTAGTGTTAAAATACCTAGTATCATTATAAAATCACAGTGTTGTTACAATATACAGATATAAAAGTACAGAAAGATATGGTGTTTATGGTATACTTTATATTAAAACAATATGTTTCATAGTGCCACAGTGGTTGTATAAACCAAGGTTCAAATAAAGTTAAACAAGGAAAAAAAAACCCATCAACAGAGTAAAAAAAAAAAATTGTGTACCATGAGTGCAAATTGAAGCTAACAATACTTTGTGCCCACTTTTCCACAACTATGACGATAAAACTTTGATGATCTGATAGCATGGTACTTCAAATACATGTTGTATATCAGCCTATATTAAACTATTTTGTTCAATATCTTTAATGTTTTATTCCTTCAAACCATGCTTTACAAGCATTCTACACTGTTTACATTCTTATATTCTTTGACATGACATGTAATATTTTTATTGTAAACGTTGAGACCTCTTAACTTAATTATCATCATCATCATTGGCACAACAGCCCCTTTTGAGCCAAGGCCTTCTTCAGAAGCTTCTGCCACCTGTCCCTATTCCTTGCAGCATTCCTCCAATTTCTCTCCCCCAACTTCCTGGCATGTTCCATCACACCATCTTCCCATCTCAGTTTCAGCCTGCCCCTTTGTCTTCTTCCTTCTACCAATGCAACGAGAACTCTTCTTGTACGGCTCTGTTCCTCCATACAAATAACATGTCCTGCCCATTTTAATCGATTAATTTTAATGTATGTTACTATATCACTTTCCTTATACAATGTATATAACTCATTGTTGTATTTTATTCTCCATTCTCATTTGTAGGTCCAAAAATAGCTCTCAAAATTTTCCTTTCAAAACTCCTAAAATAGCTTCATCAGATTTTGATAATACCCATGTTTCAGAACCATATGCCCTCCAACTTAATTCTTTTTCTTTTGTTGGCGTTACAACCCACTATGGGTTTTAGCCTTCTCAGTGATTTTCTTCCATTCTGTCCTTTCTCCACCCTCTTATTCCCATTGTCTGGATATCTTCCTCAACGTCTTCAATCCCTCTTTTCCTTGGTCTTCCTCTGATTCTCCTACCTATTGGCTTCCATTCTAGTATTCTTCTAGGCATTCTCATTCCATCCATCCGCGTCACATGTCCTAGTCACGCTATTCTTCTGCTTTTTATGAATCTTACTATGTCTGCATTTCCTATGACTTCGTTCAGTTCATGGTTCTTACTGATTCTCCAGAATCCATTTTCATCTTGTATTGGGCCAAAGATTTTCCTTAGTATTTTCTGCTCAAATATTCTTAGTTGTTGTTCATTTCGACTTCTTAACGTCCAGGCCTCACATCCGTATGTTACTACAGGTCTTATTAAGGTTTTATATATTTTTAGTTTTAAGCTTCTATTTAATGCTCTTGATTCCTCTAACTTAATTCCAGACATAAAAAAAAAACTTTTTGCATCTTGTAGTTCCCGCCTGATGATGGCTATCCTTTTACAGCCCTGTTCTTGATGTATATGTGCCACGTTGACTATTAAACATTTAATGTATCTTTTCTAGTCCCAAACTTTTATCAAATTTTCGACAACACACACGCTGAAACATGCTGCTGTCCAAGCACTGTTTGTGTGATTTGGATATGTAGCATAATGCCATGTGTGTGGCACATAATTTCCACTACAGCGATACCTCGGCTAACGAGTGACACTGCTAATAAATTTTTTGGCTAACAAAGATTTTTTTCGTTGTTTTTCGGACTCAGCTAACGAATATGGATTCAGCTAACGAATGTTTGAGTGGATGCGCACGCTAACATAAAGCAGCAAACATGAATGTTCGGGCCATTCCAGGGGCTTATCTTTTCCGTCTGTATGTGTGTTAAGGCTAACGAAGATTTCGGCTAACGAATGTGATTCCAGAACGAATTATCTTCATTAGCCAAGGTATCACTGTATTTGATGAACTGTTGCATGCTGCTCAACGGCATACAAACAACTACCGTGTACAATCCGCTACTGATCTTGTCCCTGTGTTGTGCTGAGAATTGGTGTATGATGTCACAGATAAGTTACTATTAGTCATCCCCTGTACATTACACTAATATACAAGAACACAACACAGGGACACCATCCATAGCAGATCATATACAACTGATATTCATGTGTCACTAAACAATGTGAAATAATTCATTAATTAAACAGCTGCAATGTTACACTATGCGAACCCCATAGTCCTTCCTATCTGCACCATAGGAACAGGACCTGGATGGCAGCATGTTTCAACATGCTTGTTATAAAAAATATGATTAGCATTAGAACAGATGCTAATGGGGCACTATGAAACGTACAATATTGTATTAATACTGAGTAAACTATCAACACCATATCTTTGCATTTTTATATCTGTGTATATTAACATGGCTGTAATTTCATGATGATACTCGGTCAGGGCTGGCAGACTTTTTGAGGGCACATGCCCAAACTGTCTATAAATTTTGAAAAAATTCTTTCAGTGGCCCATGGGAATTCTGAAGAGGAAAATAAGGTCTTGGGAGTCTCCCACAATTATTATTAATTACTGCATTATAATCATTATTATTATTCATGCATATTATAATGAATGCATATAATTATATTTCTCACAAAGTCCTCCTCAAGAAATGCAAAAAGGAAGAACATGTGAAAATAACTGGGGCTGCTACTACTTCCTGTTTGAAAAAAAGATTTTAAGACTTTTGTCCAGCATCATGTATTCACCCAGTCACCATCATGTCAGGGCCCCAGTGATAAATAACCAGTCAACACTTTGCCCCACTCCCAATTTGTGTAACAATGTTTCACTCATAGTGTTATTTGGTACCAACAGTAATTCTAATACAATCTCTATGCAGTCAGGTACGTGTGTATATACATATTCTTCACAATAAAGAGAGGCTGATCAGGTAAAAAATAAAAATAAAAAAATTGGGACAGTACTGAATGCCGCATGCCAAGGAAATCTTTCTGTGTGCCATTTTGGGCAAGTATGCCATAGGTTTGCCAGTCTTGTACTAGGTATTTTAACACTACAAATGGCATACTTCACTAGCTGTTAAATATTTGTGTGACAGACTGATGATGGCGGTCAGCCATAAAAACATGTATGAGTGGGCTGATATCATGTGTAAGTATTTTTATGTGCAAGTTGTTGGTTTCCCAAAAAAATAAATTATATCTCATTACATGGTATGAACGATGTTAAAATAATTAACACATAGTCTGCGAATAACTTACATCAAATAAATATACCAACATTAATATTCACCAACAATTTTACTGCTGTAAATATGGTGAATCAGTTAAATATTAAATGAATTTTACAGTCCCATCATCACTCTTCTGCATTTGTGCAACAAAATTAAGAGGGAGTACTCCTTGGTAAAAGAAATAATTAAAAAGCTCATAACAACATGAGTCCCAAAAACTTTCACTTGTGAAATACAACCACATAAAAGTCTGTGAATGGGTTACCACAATGTAAATCAATACATGCGAACAATTCATCAGAATCACAATAAACATGTTTCCAGTCTCACTGGCCCATCATCAGGGAGTGCAGAGTTGCATAAAACAATTGTTTAACCTTTTATCATTTCCAGTATGTAGCAGAACTGTTGTACATTTGTCAATAAGTAATATATAGTAGATGGATATGTGCACAGTAACTGGAGCAACAGGCTGCTTCAAATACTTTGCACAAATCCATCTACCAATTAATGCATCACAACACCCAGACATATTCTCTCAAGCTGCTAAGACATTTTGCATGACAAGTATCCTCAACGATAAATAGCACATAATTGTTGTTGCATGGCTTCCTGGATCACTACATCTAAATCCAACTTTCTGGGAGCTGTTTGCAAGGCACCAGTAAACTGTCAAAAGCCAAAAATGCCAGGATTGCAAACCATCCTATTCACTGTACATTTAAGTACATCTGGCAATGATCCAGTCATTATGTGAACAGTATGTTCAAGCAATCAAAGGCATAAAGATTACTGTTTCTTGGACAAGACAATATTCTGGTATCTTCCTATCAGAATACAAGGCATCACATTTCACAAGATGATGATCTTCACAGTCACTACCATAAAAAATTAAAAACCCCCAGAGAACTCTCTCCAGCTTTTATTGCAAAGTAATCACAACAGCAGACTGCACCAAGCTCCTGTTAGTAAACAATGATGGGACTAAAATATCCCCCCCTTGGGTGCTGGTCTCCAAATACCTACAAACATTTATGTGAGTTTATCTAACATAAAGTTTTGGATCAATGTTCAGAGTATCTCTCATTAACAATGCCATACAATCATACAACAAATTCCATCATGGAGGCAGGTACACAATTTCCTGAAATTTGATTTTTAACAACATTCCACAAGGATAGCTACAGTTAGTTTTAAAGTACACATAAAAAAGTAGAATAGGTATTGGTCAAATTCCTGCCTGAAACACTGTACTACTCACAAATGTACCTAAAAAATATTTATTTAATAAATTGATTGACAAATTATAAAACTCACGCTACTATTACACAGGTAAGAAAATGTGTCAGCTTTCTCATTTAAAAAAAAAACTATGCCCTTTGTCTATGAAATTCTGACTGGCAATATAGAGGGAGACCATTACACAATTCGGTGAGCCACCCAGGCTGCCTGGACAGCTCATTGACTTGTGTTATCTCTCTACTTAAATCTCATTGTATGTGTACATCAAACACTTTTGCACCAATTACTCACACAATAAAATGCACACCATTATTACAAGGGTAATAGCAAGCATCTGCTTTATCTTTCCAACAAGCAATGTCCTAGGTACGTGAAATAATAAATGGAAACAAACACACTGTGTCTTTTCTTTCACAAAAACGTTTTTGCCGGTAAAGGAACAAACGGGGGAACACAGTATGCACCGGTAGCAGTGCTACCTTTGACGATGCCGGTACGCAACAGTCGTTTGTCGGTATTTATACGGGCACGTGTAAGCTGAGAAACACATCAAGCACTCTTGCCTCATTTACTCATATAAGAAATTGCTCGTTCAGTATGACACACACAAACGCAAAAGGTGCAACCCTAACCAGCAGCACTTGACACTTGTTTATTTATAGGCGACAGTTCTATGAAAATTTCAGCAACGCTTGGCGACTCAGCCTTGGATTTGCACCAAGATAGGGACATCGAACGGCACAAATGCGACGGCAAAAACGAAATCCGTATGCCATACATCTGAGAACGAAAATGTTGCTCGTCTAGATTCATACCACTCAAGTATTATGATTAACCACATTACATAAAGCACTGTTGTTTATGTAAGCTTATGTCACTCGATCTGCATCTGTCAATAACCGCGCTTACGCCGGTAGTTGGATATAATGCGAATTCGAATGTCCTCCAGCCAATGCCGCGTGTCAGCCTTCAGTTCGCGCATTTTCACACGTATTTCTTCACGCATCAAATTGAAACACATCGCGATAAGACCCATTCCTAACAGCAAGTAAACAAAATTGATGACCAGTTTTGTCTGACTGCCACTATTGAGCGCCTCAAGGATGTTTGCACCAGGGACGAAGTCGCCAATCCCGATTTTACAAAGACTAGTCACACAGAAGTAAGTGCTATCAAGGTATTCCCACCCTTCCCACTCCGCGAACATGATAGTTCCCGTCAGCACATAGCCACCCATAACCCAAAGACACGCTGTGGAGGGAACAATTATGCGTGGGGCTGGGGTTGGGGGCAGATTGCTGTCAGAGTAATTTTCCCCTATACCTTCCTCACTACACTCGTACAAGCGCCTGTATAACCAGCGGAACGATGAAGCTAGAACCTTCCCAATATTCATGAAGTACAACACATACAGCGGAATTCCAAAAACTGCATACAGCACAGTGAGGCCCTTCCCCAGCGATGTTTTTGGCACGATATTCCCGTAGCCAATCATGGTGAATACAGCCAAACAGAACATCAAAGCTGCTGGAAATGTCCATAAATCCTTACTAACTCTGCCATTGTAACCTTCTTTATAAGCTTTCACAAAATCGTTCTGGAAGACTCTCAGCACCCTATCGATGTCAATGCGCCAGGCAGTTTCGTTAAAAGTAAAGCCACTGGTCAAGTTCCATATGTCACAAACACATTTCGAATGAAGCTGCGCCACTTTATCGTTCTGAGGATTCACCCAATCCTGCTCAATCGACATGAAACCGAAAGCTCCGACAATGGCATAACCAACCACAAGGCCACCGACTCCAACTTGAGTGCACATAAACGCCACCAGCTTTCGGCAACAATCCTTCACCTTTTCGCGGGGGTCACTAGCCGTCGTCGACGACGAACCGCGACTGCGCACGGAGCTTCGAACCCCGGACACGCCAGCAGACCTCATCTTCTTCAATCGGTGTCTTACCGAACACTGAAATAGTTCGCCCACTGACGCAGCCGTGTAGCCTGCCCTAACTATTTTTGGAACCACCATTTGGCATCGCGCCCTGCTGCGATACGAACTGGCACATCAAAGTCTCACTAATTCATTGATGTTTTAATTAGTCGCTGACAGCGGAATTAGGCATACTGCACACGTCTACTGAACTTGTGAGTCAGCAGTATCCCTGTAGCTTGGTGCACTAACTATACACACCTTTGATCAGAATCCGCGTTCATTATTTTTACACTTTCAAGGGAAGAGAAACCTCCCTCATTTCTCAAAACAATGTAGCACATACGAAGTATCTTTCTTCTACGTCAGTCAGACATATTTGTCCGGGATATCAATCCTTTAAGCGTCAGTTTCGCTGATAGGAGAGGAATAGCTTATTCTGATAGTATACAAAAAGAAAATATTATCTCTGTATATACTAAGCCTTAATACTATTCCTGCTATCCGCCTGCAATTTCTGATTACTGTGGTTTGCACATCAATTTCACTTATTTACATTCTTTGAATCCAAAATAGATGCATACCTTGGATACAGAACAAGCTGCAACATCCTAAAAGAAATGAAGTGTAAAAGTACCCCTCCCCCCCAAATGCCCTAATATACCACATACCAAATGCACTCTATAGCTTCTAAACCTTCATGGTGCGATGCGATATGAGGACTATTTTACTTTTGTGTGTTTCTAAAATTTACTTACCGAGCTAGAGTACCTACTCTACACTTAGACAGTACTGCTCCTGTATTTGATTCTGACATCATTTTAAGAATCTGATGTTTACACTCACAATAAAACCTTTAGAGCAGAGTTTCTAAAACTTCTTACATCATGACTCACTGTATAAAATATGTTTTTCACTCTGACCCAAAAAAGAGTAAGGTATTAAATAAAATTCCTGTTTACATACTGTTATGGATGTGCCCACCTGTTTTTCACATTTCTGCCCAGTTCTGAATAATGCTGACAATGTACATATACAACACATGCAATGTTCTGTCTGCTCCTTTCTCTTCTTTCAAATCATGTCCACAATGAAACTCCTTGTTAACACATACACATCAATGTGAATGGCACAGCACATTCATTTTACTTGGCAATGGAAATTATTTTTGAACCTTAATAAAAAAAATGCTAAAACTAGATATCTTAAAATTATCTTTCAGTGTGAATGATGAACCAAGTTACAACAATTAAGTTTCTTCTTCAGTTATTAATTTTAATTTGTTACTAATTCAGGATTTTAAAAAGTGAAAGGTTCGGGAGTTTTTCTTCAAATTTTCAAACTACACTTCTGGAAAGCAATGACAGAAACTTTCATAAAACACAACAAATTTTAACAGTACGGCAAATTTTATTTCAAGCGATTTGTAAGTTGTTGGTAACATCTTCCTCAAAATGCTGCAACACTGTTGGGGACATAATGCAGTACGGTCAGTTACTTTAAAGCTGTGGTTGCTACAGATGCAGTAATTATTGAAATCCTTGGATATGTTCATCATGCTGAAATACTCACAGTTTCAAACTGAGTTCATTACATATAAGCAAAATGTCAGCACATTATGGCCACTTCATTACTGAACTATCATCCAAGACACAACTAAAAAATACGAATCTCATTTCTTAATTCATACATTGTGGTTACAAATGTGAATATGTAAGTTAAGATTGTTATTTTTATCACTGTGAATAATCGAGGTATACTGTAACTTCTAAGTACAACACACCACAATAGGATGATTCATTACAGAATTATACACAATTCAGGATTCAATTTGCATATTATAATTAATCTCACCATTGACATATCTACAAAATTAAAACCAGATGATAAATTATAAAATATTTTCTAACATTAATGTAACATAACTGGTTTTATGTTACATGAGCTCGTAAGACACAGTCCATTCAACTATTCTCACGAGCCACCAACGGGTTTTAAAAACACGGCTGTAAAGGATTAAGCCAAGGATACAGAATATACCACAATACAGGCACAAATATAACAATACTTAATACAAATATAAACATAAAAACATAGTTGTTAGAGCTATGTACAGACATCTATTTCATAAGGATCTGACAGTATACAGACTCACAACTGGTACTATGAAGGGTGAAGTAATCATGGCAAAGACATATCATCTTAATTTGTCTCAGTAATTAACCAACTTGATGCACAAAATTTTTGTTTTACAATAAGTTTATTTCATGCCTTTACATGTTTCGAGCACGTGCTCGAAACATGTAGAGGCATGAAATAAACTTATTGTGAAACAAACATTTTGTGCATCAAGTTGGTTAATTACTGTGACAAATATACTGAGATGTACGGTCAGCAAAATGTCAAAATATCATCTTTAGTTCAACATTCATGAATTTTCAATTAAAGTGAGTTCTTCTAATGAGAAGAAGGAATATAACAGGTAACATAAATAATAACTGCATGGAAGATACAATGTTAAATAATAGATAACCTTTTAATGCTCGCTTAAATATTTTGACAACATTATTCAAACATTTAACAGTAAATGGAAGATTACTGAAAAACTTGATTCTGTACAGCACAACCATTCTGATATAATACAGTGAGGTCAAAACTTGGCATATGGACGTCATATTTATGTCATCTGTTTGTAATGTATATATTTGAACTCGTCTAAAACTTTTCCAGGATGTCCACACCAAATGAAATAATGTGAGGAAGCACTATTGTTTTAAATGGCCCATGTCTTTAGTCATGTCTCTTTTGGTTGCTCATGTCATATACCAGGCCCAAACTCCCTGCCTCATTCCCATACTGCTTATTGGAAAGGGTGTGTGGTGTGTGTGACTCATATGTAGACACTTTGCAGATTTCTGTATGACAAAGATGCTCAATACACTTGCTACAACAAGTGCTGGCATAAATTCCGATGAAGATTTCCAGAAGTGCCACTGATGCAGAGAAAATAATTTACAAATAAGTGCAAAGTTTTTGGATAGCAGGTTCCAAGAGAACATGCAGGAGGTACATGCTGAGAAAAAAACTGGGCAAAGTGATGCTAGATTGGAGATGTCTCCATGAAATTTTTCTGCCCATCTTGCTGTGCAAATTGGTGTATGCATCATCACCATACAATACAACAAAACTGATGTACTTGCATCAGTATAAGATAACTGTGGTTCACAAACTCTGAGGCACACACATCATAAAGCAAGACATCATCTGGTGAACTGATATGTACAGGGAGGTTTATGCTGAAAAAAAGACCCCCCCCCCCCCCCCCCACCACACCTTTTAAAAAAAAAAACAATTTTTTCTTTTCTGCACCCAAAAAACAAAAAAAAAAAAAAAAAAGTAAAAAAA
>Ga0131853_10023444_pt1 | contig 11146 bp, 9 predicted proteins | sample TergutLab28metaG_FD_92764 | JGI IMG/M metagenome (GOLD analysis project Ga0131853, IMG submission 92764) | Labiotermes labralis P1 segment gut microbial communities from Petit-Saut dam, French Guiana - Lab288 P1 (version 2) (version 2) | ecosystem: Host-associated > Arthropoda: Insects >...
TAAGTCGCAAGCTCCTGAGGATGGATGTACTAACATCCGAAACATGTTGAGCAGTAAATAATGAAATAATAAAGCAAGTGACATCAAGTTGGTCTCTCTTTATTCAACTATCAAGATGATGCATGGTCCAATAAACATAAGAAAAAACTAAACCATATCCATGTACAAAACCAATATGAACTCTCTAAAGTAATTTAAACTTCTAGAGTTCTTGCAGTAAGGTTGGACAAAACAGCTATTTATCTACCAACACTCCAGTTTAGAGCTGTTCTCGAATTGTACAACACCAACATAGTATTATGATAAACACACATGTAAATACAGAACTGAATAGTTACCACAACCCAACCCACTCACAGTCTTTGATTTCATTACAGTTCTTTCTTTGGCAAACAGCTTTGAAAAGAAGTACATTTTTATACATATATATAATAATTTATACAAAGTTAGCCGTGTTTTGTCATTCATGAGAGAAGCACCACAGCAGCACAAGTGGCTGCCTTAACACACAAATACTTTTTGTTAATAAGGGAACTCCATCCCCTCCCTTAACTCAACACCTGGCATTAAAAATACAAAGTTTAAATTTACCAGTAAGATTTTAACAGTCCAGTACATTCATATTCCTGACTACTGTTTCTCACTTAATTCAATGAGAGTAATCAACATATAGTTTTTAAGTTTTATTGAATAATATTAGAAGATGAAAAAAAAAATAAACTATTTAATATAGACTAGGAAATGACTGCAGTAGCCTTCAAACACTGTGGTGTTGATTGTCACAAACCGAAAATTCTGGTTAGATCGTGACTAAGTAACAGCACTGAGAAGCACGTTCAAATTTGTAAGACAGAAAACAAATTTTAAATATACACAAATAAATATCATTGTAATAAATCAAAACAGTACAGTACTTTGCTACCTGTACATTTGTTTTTTACATGTGTATTTAATCCCTTGTGACACCACATACATTATCCCTGCAGGCATATCTTTCCATTATCTTTTGATGTCTGTGCATATTCCTTTCTATGGGGATCATTATCATGGTAAATGGCAATAAATTATAATACAAAATCAGGGTGTTTAGCAGAATGCAGAGCAGGGAGCTGCACTACTAACACATACAACAAACCACCCAATGAACACAACCATGTGAAAAGAGTAACAGTAAAACGTTACACTTGAACACTAGTCTCTGTCATTTCATTTCCATACAGTGAAAACATTCAAAGCATTTCACATCTAGTAAGAGGAATTGGGTGGGTGAACACACACTGTTGAATCAATACAAAAGATTACTTCACAGTGGTAAACATATTTTCTGCTGGTAACTGCTGCAATTATTGTCACATAATAGCCCAGTTCAAAAGGTAGAAACTTCAGCATAAGTTCTTGTTCCACACATTCACTGTTTAGAGTCTATCAGAATTTCTGATGATAAATAAGTATATCCTAGATAAACATTACCATATACAAATGCGCACAATCACACAAGGTGTAAGATTGTTCTGTCACATCAACGCATTGTGTTAAAATGAACTCATAGCATAAGACGGTAGTATTAATGTCCCACAAATGTACCAATATTTTTGCATTTTAAAATGATGCCAGGAAAGAAGCATTACTTTGATTATACTGCTGACTTTCTGAAGTGCACATGGGCAAGGATATGTTGTATAAGTGACAAATGTAATTATTATGGAATTTCCTGCTTCTAAGACTTGATTCTTTATGAAATACCCTTCTAAATGTTATCAAACAGCAGAAAATTTGCATAAATGTTGTGCCATGTTAGTTGTCACTTCTGGCACAGGAATTTGGGGACAATAGTTCAGACCTGTGCAGGGTATTCCATTTGCCTCTTTACCCCTCCACTGTCCTACCCTACCTGAAGGCCTGAAACTGGTTTTGGTTCACTCCTGGTTTAGCTTTCAAAGGGTTAAGCTAACCGCAAAGAAATGAATGACTTCAACATGATAGAACCCGATAAGAAGAAACAATGTGACATGAAAAGATGTTACACTCAATCTCTGGCTAATGATTTGATATCTACTACAACACACAAGTTGTCTATTATTGACTGAGGACAGAAGAAGTGCAAGGACAGAGAGACCGATTTAAGAAATTGTCTACAGAATTTAAAGTGTTTACTGATGGCTTAGATAATGGCATCATAAAATGTATAAAATAGGACTTATGATTGTTGTAGGTGGTGATGGTAATATTAATTACCTCTCAGAGAATGATATGAGGAAACAACTGGATGCTATGTTAATCTCATATAACCTAACCAACAGGGCAGACTTCCTCACAAGAATTCAGAATAAATCCAGTACCGTAATTGACAACATATTTATAGATACTCTTCATGTTAGTAAATTTCTCATTACTCCCGTGGTCATTGGGCTCTCAGATGATGCCCAGCTCCTAACCATTAACGAAATAAATTTAAACAAACAAACATGCCACACTAAAATTTTTGGGAATGTAAATAAAAACTCAATAATAAAATTCCAAATTAAATTAAGCTACAAATTGTGGGATAATGTCTTTAACAGTGATAATGGTAATAATGTTGACTTTTAATTCTTTTCTCAACTCTTATCTTGGAATAGTTTATTCAAGCTTCCCTATAAAAATTTAATAAGAAAACCAATAAATTCATTTTACTCATTGGAGGAAGATTTTGCTTGGAATTCCAATAGAGATCTTGGCTCAGTGTAATCATTTTAAAAGTACACATCTAAATATTCTTACACATAATATTATTACTTTTAATTTGAATCCTTAACTCTTAGGTATATTTATATAACTACACGTATATCTAGATGTAGTGGGAAATTCCACTTCCAATTTGTCTGTAAATTTTGTAATGTTATATATTACATTGTATTGTGTGGATGTCTGTATATTATAAGTTGTGTTGCAAATTGTAATCTGTAATTGATGTGTCCAATGTTACATATGTGACTGAATGGATAAACCAAACCAAACCAAATAAAAAGCCCTGGAGAGAAGATGAAATTAAAGTTATGTGTCAAAATAAAAAAAAATCTGAATTTATTTAGCAGCACCAATTCAGAAATTAAAAAATAATTACAAAACATATTGTAAAGGTCTGACTAAAGCTATCACAAAAGCTAAACAAAACTTGGTATAATAAGCACACATTAGCTTCTAACAACTAAGCTAAAACAATAAAACTAAAACAATCTGAAACATTATTAAACTGAAACTAACAGATAAGGTAATATAGAAGATATTGTTTCAGCAGTGGTAATGATGAAAATTATGAGTTTCAGGATATTTCTGATTCCTTCAATAATCTCTTCCTTTTAATAGCTAATAAAAATCACTCTAAATATAAAAAATAGTAATAATCATAATAAAGAAAGGTACCAATAACTTGTATTATTTATCACAACTATTTAGTGATACATTATCAGATATAAATTTTATTAAAATATAGCCAACTAATTGCACCAATATGTGATTCTAAAGTCTTATTTACACATTAAAACATGTCACTTGGTTAAAATACTTCCTACAACTCCTACATGTTTCAGTCTGTCAAGACCATCTTCAGGGAGTTTTGTTTTGCCTTATTTAATGAAGTTGCTAATGCTTCTATGCTTAATATATATGGTACTGCAGCAGCATGTGTGTAGCTGTGTAGGTTGTACCTGTGCTCCTTTGCTGTTGTGCGTCCTGTACTGTTATATATATAAGACTATTGGAACACACGAATAATAATAATAGTTATGGAACAATTTGGCTTTAGATCTAAATTTTCAACAAAAGCGGCCTCTTACAGCCTTATTTCAGAAGTCTTAAATGTTTTAAATAACAAACACATAATTAGGGGTATTTTCTGTGACCTCACTAAGGTTTTTGACTGCTTTAATCATGGTATCTTGCTGTCAAAATTAAAGTATTATGGTAAAACAGGTACATTTTACTCATGAATTAAATCCTATATAGAAGATAGACATCAGAGGGTAAAACTAGTAAATAATCTTTCTCCATCTTATGTTTATTGGACCGTGCATCATTGTGAGAGTTGAAGAATAAAAGACCAACTTGATGTCACTTGCTATTTTATTTCACTTCTTATGGGCTCAACATGTTTCGGACATTAATATATCCATCATCAGGAGCTTGCGACTATTCTGTTGAATTACCACATTGGTCGTATTGTTCTTGGTTCGACGTATGGTGGAGTTTCGGTGTGGTTGGGTTGGAGTGGTATCCGTGTTGCAGGCTTCTGATGATGGATATATTAATGTCTGAAACATGTTGAGCACATAAGAAGTGAAATAAAATAGCATGTGACATCAAGTTGGTCTTTTATTCTTCAATCTTTCTTCAGTTGGGGAATAGTAAAGCATTGTGTGCTTTATGGTTCAATACTTGCACCATTGTTCTTGTTCTTGCTCTATATTCATGATATAACTTAATGAAAATAACAAGTACTCAAGACAACAATAAATCCAAATTAGTTTTATTTCCAGGTGATGAAAGTTTAATCACATTACATTACAAGCAATATAGATCCTTTTCAGCTCCACTACACTTTTTAAATCTTATATTGATTATCATTTCCCCTAACTTCGATTTCTATAGAATTATTCTGAGAGCACAGAACAGCATGGACACTCACATTGGGTAGTGACTAAAAATTCACAAAGGAATTATTTCTCTTTTGAATTTAGATAATTTGTTAACAAATATACTGTGTAAGTAAATGAATAACACTGGACACATATTGCTGGCCCTCAACCTCTTACTGGAAAATAACTGACTGACTTCAGTTATGGAGAGGTTCATATTGTTACAAGAGCAATGAAAGGATATCATCAAGTTGTAACTGCCTGTCAACTTGTGCTGCTGATCTTGCTTTACCAAACCTAAGAATTCTCCTGTCCATAATGGAATAAAAGTAAAAAGTTGTAATTTATTCAGCCCATAAAGGAGGATATTCTTGAAGTTCAATATCATCAGCCTATTATAAAGTGGATGAGATATTTGCAAGGAAAATATGCCATGAAATGCGTTGTAGTATGCCAGACAACTACAAAGAGGTTAACAGCATGTGCTGTATGGCTGGCTTACAATTTTGATTCTTGGATTTCCTTCTTAGCAGACAGAACAAGACTTAGTTCTTCATTTATGTAGCAATGTATACAGGCCAATAAATTATGGTAACATTAGAAGCCCAACTTTCATAATAATGTTATGAAGATTTCAGAGGCTATATGGACACAAATTCTGCATTCAATCACAGTTATGAATAAAACTGCAATTATCATTTTTCATATATAATTTTAAAAAGAATAATTACTTAGTGAATGTTACCAGAATTGGTATGGAGAGGCTGTGTACCATTACCAATGCATACATGTTACATTTTGGTGATAGTGTGTGTGCAATTGAGGCTGAATGTTTATCTTTTGTCTGTGTTCCTTTGACTAAAGAGGTCTCCAGACAGTTAAGATGGAGAAATGACACTACTAGCTGTTAGAATTTGCAGACTGTTTTTGTTATGTAGGTCTGTATAGTTCATATGTCTTGAATACAAATAAAGCATATCAGTTCATCCAAGTTATTTAATGTTACTGAAAGGAAGTTAAAATCTGTTATGCTGTGTTCTTAATGATGAACTTGATGTGAAAGGAAACAGTCATGACTGCCACAATTATTTCTCTTGAACACTGAGTAAAATCATGAAAATCTGACTGACACTAGTTGGTCTGTGAGCCCAAGAAATTTAAGAGTCTACTACAATAGCAGATTTGGTGTGAGACTTTAAAAATTACAAACAGAAATATATATTTAAATACAATGTAAATTAATTTATATAAAGTGTAGTTATACTCACATGGTACACGTGTGACATACTTCTTTCCTGTCATCAGAGTTAATAAAACTTTCTAGTAGAAGTATTCTGAAAGTACCCCTCTTAATATATGGAAGTCTGTGCAAGAAAATGAGTGTATGGAGTATCAAACACTGTCTGCTCCTGTGACACAACATTCAGGTTTTGTACTGTTGAATGTCCTGAGATGAACAATCTGTTCCTACATGCGCACACACACACACAGATTCACACATCTCTCAACCAGCTGTCTCACTGAAGATAAGCAGGAGGTACAAAGAGTGCATCAAGATGGAATGGCAAAAATAAACTCAAATGGAGCTAATACCATAACCAGCTGTCTCACTGAAGATAAGCAGGAGGTACAAAGAGTGCATCAAGATGGAATGGCAAAAATAAACTCAAATGGAGCTAACACCATAATGTATAGAAGCATTAATATTGCTGTAATTAGTTGAAACATGTAAATTTAATACATGGTAAATTACTAACACTATTTATATTTACAGAGCATTTATGTTTGTGCATGGTCAATGTGGGTAGGCCATACTTTTACACAAGTATATCCCACGCACACTAGAACAAAAATCGTTCTTCAGCATCAAATTTAATCATATCAAACTAATGGGAATGAGGAAAATGAATGGCAAAAGACATGCATAATCAGATGCTGTGTATCTGATTTACTGTTCCCCCCCCCCCCATCAATATATAAATGCTGTCTGTCACATGAGACATGCACAAGACATGGTGATTTAAGGGTGTTGCTGCCAAACAACAAAAATGTTTAATCACATCTACATGAGCAGCCTCAAAAGTAATTACAAAAAACAAATATGACTTCATTATTATTTACACTGCCACTATTCTACATACTTACAGAATTCTCACTTTTTTTGCCTGCCTTAGCCTACCCAAAAAAAAGGCACCACATTCTGAAGTTGTGGCACATGAAATGCAAGACTGATCATGCAATATAAGATCTCAGCCATTGTAAATAATAGTAATACTGCTAGGGACTGCAGGTTGGAAAAGATGCATGTGACTAGAAAATCTGGGGACAAAAAAACTGACCAGGCTAGGGCCCGAAATTGGGACATCATGTAGTAGTAGTAGTAGTAGTGGTAGTAGTAGTAGTAGTAGTGGTAGTGATAGTGGTAGTATATAACAACAGTTATGTCAAATTATCTGCCCAAGTGTGATAATGACATTGTTTTATAGGGTTACAGGTATATTTTTGGAAAATGTATCTATAAAAATATTCCATAGCAACAAATTTTATTTCTTTTAAGATTCATTGCAATTCAAGGTATAGTTTGTGTTTATTACAGTCTGCTAGGATAGTTTTACATGTAAGTATTGTATCATTACAAAATGGGTTCAATTTAATTTTTAAATAACTAGTGTACCCATCAGGAATATTAGGTTATCTGAATGGGAAGTGGTATCAAAAGAAGATCCAACATGTACGTCATAAAACCGACAGGATGGAACAATGATAAAATATAGACATGCTAATTAATGTTCTCAGAATATTATTCTGCTGTCTACTAGAACAAGTGAATGGAACACTTCTCCTATTTTAGACGTAATTACCCAAAATAATTTCAGTGTATGAATGATCATCACTTTGAGATGGATTAAGAATAGCATGAAATAAATAAAATCCAAAATGAGGAACGTATGTTAGCCATACTGCTAGAAAAGTTTGAGCACGTTTCTGCTGGTGGACTGTGAAAAATCGGTAATAAAATAACACACGACTAGTATCTAATATGGTTACCAGATTGAATAAAAGAAACAAAACTAGAAAAAGTATCCTGTAGTATGCACATGACGTCACTCTGCAGGTAGAAGAAAGCAGAGAATACAAGTGAAATGGAGAAAGTTTATTTTTTTGGTTTTGATGCCATGAAGACTGGAAATGTAATTGCCAATATTACAGAGGAACTTGCTGCGTTCATCCATCCCTTACGATGGAGGCAGCAGGTTTCTGCTGATCAGTACTTCTACCAGGCTACAGTATCACAAACCAGAAGACATTAAACTCCGTGGCGTCATATCCCAGATGACAGTTCACTTCCAGGTCATTACTATTAGAACCCCCAAATCTCACAGTGATATTTAGATCTGGAATTATTGATGTTCTTGACTTACAAAAACTGTAAGTACATAATATCTCACCTTATTCAAATTTGGGACCTTAAACACATTCCTGCAGATTTAAACATTTGATCTAAAGGTAACAAAGATAACCTAAACCTCCAAAACCCGCATCATAGATGCAGTACAGCAAGATTTGCTAATCATTCACCCTCATGGTTAGGCCAAAGAAAAACCACAAATGTCATGTAGGCCATCATTCCTCGATGACATCATTACTGAAATACAGAATTAGCTATGTAAGTTCTTCATTGTTATGCAGTATGCTGGTCCCCATTTGTCATGCAAGAATGATGAAATCCCCCTCCCCCATAATGTCTACTGTAACATATGGTATTACCGTAAGCATAAAAACTATAAACTGCAGGTCACTTATTATGGATATGCCAAACACAAAACCACAATTCTTATTAATTAATATATTTCAACCTGGATTTCATTTGTAAAATTCGTAGATAAGGGACTGACTGCATCACGTTCTTGTAGATGATGTAGTTTCAAGGTCTCCACAAAAGTGTGTAGAAATCAAGAGCCCAGTATCAAATATGTACCTATGTAAAGAATTCCAAACAAGAGAATGAGGATTACAAAATGCCGAAGGCAGAATACTATAACACACCACTCAGATGACCTATGATTTCCATTATCACAATGAGAACTAATGTATCAAATTTTTACAAATAAATTTTATTTAATCAGTATTTTAAAATTATTTATATTATCTACACTCGCCATTACAACTGCACTTTGGGTACTGAATTCTGTCAGTCAAACAGAAGAATCTGACCATTTGCCCAGATTTTCAGTACCCATCTATTGCTAAGCTGCAATATTTTATGTAGTTCAAACTTACCAATCAACCCTCTGTTAAGTGCAAAATTTTGTGGAGTATAAACAAGATGCTTCATCCAAGTTCACATTTCTTACCCATATTACAATGTGTGTTCCATCTAGAACCTTCCAAAGAGATTCTCATCAGACATGTGGAGTCCTAATTATGCATGTAACATGACTGGTATTCAGCTTGTTTTACGAGCTTGCTGCATACCACATGGAACTCCGAGCAATGAGACATAGTCCTGTGAATCACGCACGCACACACACACACACACACACACACACACAAACCGCTTGCATAGATTGTGACATCAACAAACAACAAAAACAAAGAATAGCAATAAATTATGCAAAAGTCTGCGCATTTTTGTTCCCATTAGAATTCCATATACAGCTAATATGATGGTGTATGAGCATGTTTGGTCTGCACTGACTGATAATGTGACTTCATTATCTATACCTTCACTTTAAAAAATCCTGTCCAATTTAACAGACAAAGGATCATAGTGGTCAGGTTACCTGACAAACTCGTATACAGCACAAACAACTTGTGCATGAATTTGTACAAGACAGTAACACGGTTGCCAACACTCTTGCATTACATATCCTCTACATCACACCCAACATATGTGCTACTTTCAGTGGAACTGGCTCACAGTGAGGCACAGTGTATTCAGTGGGCACAAGTGACGCAATGAGCCACATACAGTTTGTAATGTACCAAACTAACAACCATGCAGCAGATCATGAAATGACACCATACTGGTTGAACAGTTACTGGTATCATCCTGTAGTGTTTTCACTACACGTTTGAATCAAGAGCTGCAAGACTGCTGCCTGGCACTACCAAAATGCACTGTTAAAGTTGAGACAGCGACATGATATGACTGATCTTGTACTCAAACACACGAATACTGTCACTGCCTTTGTCATATTACAGTAGGTAGGCAACTTTTGGCAAAACCCTCTTATCATCCAACTCTTAACTCCCTGCAGCTCATAACTCTGTTATTTTATATGGGTTATGATCAACTTGCTGGCTGGTGCTGGATGAGTCTGCATGCCTGCTGAGAGTTCCATGGCCTTCTATCATTGCTGAAGCCATGTGGCAGTGGTCTGTGACTATGAAGGGGGCATGTCCAGACTCCCATCCACCGTGGGAAATAGCTGCATCTCTGCTAGCTACACTCGGTTGTTCACAGCACGGTGATCTAGCAGGAGGCACCATCACTGTGCCAGTGAGTAGGGCCCTTTCAGTAGAAATCAGAGGACTCGAGGGTCTTGCACTGCTTACTCAGAGTCGCGTACTGCCCATGGTTGGGTCCAAGCATTGCAGAGGCTCCAGAGGACCCGAAGTGCTCAGACCCTCCCCCGCCGTGCAGTCCCTGGTCATAATGGGTACCGTGCTGGGACTTTTCCTCGCGGGAACTCCTGCCATCTCTGTAACAGAAAACAACCCACAACTCTACTACGAAGTCACACACACAACCTAAAAGTGACACTAGGCTGTCAAAATGATGGGGTAAGTATCAAGTTCAGCGGAGTGCCATCTTGTGAGTATTTAAAGAAACATTCATAAATCTTCTCTCAAAGTGAAATAACCATAGTAACAGAGATGTTCAAGGAACTCAGAGACAAAATATTCTGTACAGGAACTAAATATGACAACAATGCATCAGAGAAATAAGAAATGATACAGCATTACAAACGTATACACAGAGAAATATTATGGATTGAACTTGTAAAGACAATCAGATAATACTGTTTATTTTTTGTCTCTGAAAATATATGCTATTTAGATAGTTTCTTCTTACTCAATTATGATTTCAGCATCCTTCAATTTAACTGCATGAGTTTAAAATAATATTTTAAAGTGTTTCAAATTAAGCATATCATGTGTTAAGGGTTAATGAACAACTGCTGAGCCATAAAACAAAGCAGTTTCCCTCTACCACATGCCTAATCAGAAGCTGTCCAGTTAGAAGTTTGTGACACTCTCTTGTATTTTCCCATTGTTAAATAAAATCAAGACAATCTCATAAGGCTGAGATTCCTTCAGTAAAAACACATCCATGCAAGGAACAGAGTGCAGGTATGTGTCATTCAACAGTTCATCATTTGTTTATAACTGCAGCCAATACAGATTAAAAAGTGAGAGACATTGTGATATTTGAAACTTGTGGTCACAGTGTAGGAACACTTTCAACATGACTGCAATATCTACAAACTGGCCTTCAAGAACACTCTATGAAAACTTCTTATAAAAAA
>Ga0131853_10023445_pt1 | contig 11146 bp, 6 predicted proteins | sample TergutLab28metaG_FD_92764 | JGI IMG/M metagenome (GOLD analysis project Ga0131853, IMG submission 92764) | Labiotermes labralis P1 segment gut microbial communities from Petit-Saut dam, French Guiana - Lab288 P1 (version 2) (version 2) | ecosystem: Host-associated > Arthropoda: Insects >...
ATAAACTGTACCAACTCTGTCACTTGAACAATAAATACCGGTATTAGAAACAGTACGTACACGTAATATCTCTTTCTTATCAACAATTTTGCGGTTGTACATTCAAATAGCTCTATCTCGGAAGCCGTTCGGAATAGGACACGTGTTCATATAAACATTTTTGCTTAGAATGACGGATACTATGACCTCCCAGAATATTGACCTTTCCTCCTGGGACACCCTGTATATCGGATTCCGAGAAAATGTAAGCCTGAGAAAGCTGCATCTACTGACGTTATACTTTCCCCGAACTGGTGGGAAAAATCCGCTGTTATACTTTTTCACTGGCGAGATACGTTGGTTCCACGTCGAAATGTGTAACGAAGACAAGGCTTCACTGACGTCCCACACGACAAATAATATTTAGAAAGAAGAAGGACGGGTTGCAGATGTCTTCAACAAGAACACCGTTACGTAACGACACACAAGCCCCTTTGTATAAGCGTGTGTTCTCATTTACGACTTTTCCTGGAGCGAAAGTAAGATTGTAAGTTCGGCAAAGGTACAGCTGTCCCACTCCTTAACTAAGGATCACGCCATGAAGGCGCATGATGCATTGAAGGTACATCTCCATATAGTCTTAACCTCGCCACTAGATGGTCAGCGATGAGTGCCACGTCCCCAGTCGCTTTACACTTGGGGACAGATTCCGCAATTCGCAATGGACAGGGGACTGGTTGGACCCCGCTGCCGGTATACGCTTTCCGAAGAAAGGCCTCCTGCCATCGAGAATCGAACCGTGATTCCTCGGCCGTCAAACCCACAGCCTAGTCACCATACCGATAAGCAGGCCGGGCTTCGTATGCGACGTTCAGTACAAACCCCGTTGAGGTTTGGACCAACAGTCTTATAACTGTAATCTATTCTTGGCCGTACGATGTTCGGCAAGATACCATAAGCAAAGAACGCGCAGTTTTGTGTCTCAGCATTCTACTAGTGTTCACAGGTTTCAACCATTACTGGCCTCAGAATAAAACTGCTCCAGTGCTACTACTACTACTACTATTAATAATAATAATAATAATCGACAGACGTCTGAATTTTTATGTCACTTCCTGCACATTTGTTCTATACTGACCGCAGCAGCAGCAGCACCGCATTAATAAGAACATACCGCGAATGAGAACCATCTGTAGTTTTTTATTTCCGAATTTCTTAACGATGATTTTCGCGTGGAAGATGACCGCCGAGTTACAGAGTGGCCTAAACGAGGTATTACATCGGTCTTTTTCCGGAGGAAATGAGGAAACTACTAACAAGCCTCCGTCAGGATACGAGCATTAGCATCCGTAGAATCATACAAGTGCAGGGCGCGTTAGCATCCGCAGAATCATACAAAGGCACAGGGTATTAGCATTCGCAGAATCATACAGGCGTAGAGGGCGTTCGTATCCGCAGCATCACGTCAGTGTAGAGCGCGTTGGTATCCCCAGAATCACACAAGTGTAGAGTGCGTTAGCAACTGCGGCATCATACTAGTGTTAAGAACGCGTTAGTATCTGCACAATCCTGTTACCGCTTTACAGGTTTCGCCTCTGACCTGTTAGCTACCACAGCAATGCATGGACAGGCTTAGGATTGAGTTCTGAGACAGGCTTCCCTGTGACGGTTCGAGTCTGCGCACCGCGGACAGTCACATGCTATCGTGCTGGATTATATCGGACCGGGCAAGCGACTCACAATGCAGTATGGCAAAGGCCTGGCGCTCCTAAACCCATTCACTTAAAGGGGACACTGCAACTAGACAGTAAACAGGGATTCATCCAGGCGATTGCAACCCTTCGAAGCCCAACGTCCATTTAATCAAACGCACAATTTAGGCCCCCAACTCAGTACGCAGTCAGTGTCAATTACAAGAGGTCAATTGGGTAATGTTTACGGACATAACTGCCATGTATCACGAGCATAATATGAAATATAAATACACTCTGCAGGCAACAATCAGGGAATTTGAGTGTAAAAGCGAATGATGTGTCTGAAGAGGTTAGTGCGGGAAGGGTGTCTGAAGAGGATGCAGCACGCACTGAGAGATCAAAACTCCAAATGAAGATACCATTTGGGGGATGGAATGACAATATTAAAGTGGATCTTCAAGTAACTTGGCATGATGGTGTGGAGCAGATTCAAAGGGTTCAGAATATGGCCGAATGACGGGAAGTTTGTTAGTACTGCAATGTACCACTGGGTTTTATAAATGGCGGGAAATTTGACTTAGTGAGGGGTTTTTAAGTTCTGAAGTATTCGATGGAGTTACCTGGAATTCTCTCTTTACAAGCACCTAAGAGCAACGGTAATATGAAACGGACAATTACGAGGAATCAGCATACCGGTGCATGTCGCCACACCGCAAATTTGTGCGCCACGACCGTCGCACTGATTTATTTGCATCCCCAAACAAGAATTACTGGACTCAGTGCCAGGCAAGGCCAACTGAATGTTTACGTCGTAAACCCTCGAACGTGAGATTTCACTGCCGCATCATACACTTTTCGGGAGCCCATGAAAACACACCAAGGCTGACGCCATCAGTAAAGAGGTCATCAGGGAAGCTGCATGCAATAAGCAACGCTGCCGTCACGTCGATAAAAATCAAATTTGGCAGCCGTCCCAAAGGTATATGAAACAGATCCTGTACCGCCGTCACGCTGTCGCCAACTGCGACTCTGAAGACAGTGACACCAATCAGAAATCCTGTTGCGTCACTAACGGGGAAAAGTGATTTGTCAGAAAGTGGGGTGCAGACTGGAAATTTCCTACGGTCTAATGACTTCAGTCTGTGGCACTGACTCGGAATTCCACCAACGCCTTAGGCAGAATACAATAAGTGTGACAATATAAGGTTTCTGGCTGCCTCTAGCAGCAATTCATCGTGGCTGCATGTTCCCCCATCGTCAATTTCCCAGAATTACACGCTAAATCACTCCTGTTTTGCTTTTTGTTTATTAGTGATGTACCGCATTGAAATCTGTGCCCGAAATGGTTATTCTGTTTTCTATGATGTTTTTCGTTGCATTCGGCAGACCCACCAGTTCTATGCAAACCGGCCACTTCGCTTTTATTTACCGAACGCCGACCATCTCGACAGTTCTTTTAACGAGCCAACTAAAGACCGTTGTCTTTTTTTTTGGTCCTGTGGCGCTGCGGCCCAACGCGGGCCATGGCCTCCTCATTCTTGAGGTTTATAGAGCATACTCAGATGCACCACAGTCCGTAGGACTGCTCTGGACGAGTGATCAGTCCGATGAAAGGACCTTACAACACCCAACACTAAAAACAGACCAAGATCACTCATACCCCCGGCTGCATTCGAACTCAGTCTCAGCAGGCGAGAGGCCGAAGACCTACTCCTTAGACCGCACGGCCAATGGGACCGGCAATGTTGCATTATATTGAATACATGTGTTGATTACCTTCCATGAACTATATTAATTATGAAACAACAAAATTGCTTTATAGACCCAACAAGTCTCAACTTCTTGGCTATCTGCAGAGGCACGAAAGTTTTAACAAGAAATTACTGATATCAGTTGCCATGTATTCTGCCTGTGCTGTACCTGCATCACACAAATCTAATCCCGTATTACATCATCACTAGCACGACCCAGTATAGAGCCGTCTGCATAGTGGCAGTGGTGCGTAAGATGGCGCTTAATACAGTGTGGAACTTGATTCACGACACCCTTTCGGCGCCTATAATTTTGAGGTGGCTGCTAGAGTTTTGGAAAATTCCTGGATCAGACAACAGGCTGGACAAGGGACAGAGACAGCGCTCACACCGGCTCTGGTGCCTCACCGAGCCTCCTATTCGGCTGGTATTTGGACACTTACCCGGGGGTAAAGCACCCAGGTCGTGAAGCTGACCACCCACATCTATCTAGTGCCGGCGCCAACGTTAAGTGGAACTGTACTCCACTGTCTCACTTGCCACCATGGCGTGCAAACGATACTTTTCACCTTAATTTACAACACGGGTGGAGAGAATTTTTACCCATTCACCAATACGTTGCTGTGCCAGACGGTGTTAGTGTTTCGAGCAGGCAACCTGTATACGGACGGACTTTGTGGGATACTTGCTGCTGTATGGTTCTGCTCAGTTACGAAGCCCTGAACTGGCTGTCTGGCTGGCTATACGTGTACAGGTACATGCCTATTTGCAGAGCGTCACATTATACATCTGTACGGCGGTTCGTCACGAACGATTCGATGTATTTCATATTTGGCACAACCATTCACATGAATATGAGAGCCAACGAGCGATAACCATCGTAACGCCAATCCTGTAAATGGCTCCAAACATTTTGGTAACATTTTATATTCGTGGTTCCGTGCATCGTAATTCTAGGTTGAAGAACTCCAACGAGATGCAACAGTATGCAGATATTTATTTACTGCTAAATTGCTTTACATGTTTCGGGCGTCCATCGCGCCCATCATGAGTACATAAAACTGTAGTTGCAGCCTCTGGTACAGATTACACTATCTGGGGAGCAAGCTTCTTCAAACGTGACCAAAAGTGATGGACGCCCAAAACATGTAGAGCAATTTAGCAGTAAATATCTGCATACTGTTGCATCGCATTGGATTTCTTCAACTTATTTTGGTCACAATTTTCACCCACCTAAAGTCACGCTCTCAATATGCTCTTTATACTCTTTTTTTCTCTGGAATATGCTCCAGTATTTCCAATTCGTTCCCAGCTCGTTAACTCAGCAGTACAAACGAAATTTTCTTGAAATCCTGCACCAGCAAGTAAACCAAAGCTAACCAATCAAACTGGTGTAATCCTAGTATTTCATACCCAGTTTTATCGGGATTTGTCACAAATTGGCACGTTTGGTATACATTTTGAAAGTGACTTAAAAGTACCATGAAATTCTCCTACTGAAAGTTTCAATTACATCTGAAAACTGTCTATGCTCCATTCTCGACAACAATACTGTCAATCAATAAGCAACATACCCACCAACAAATGTACTTAATATACTACATAACAAGTATTAAACTGCTACATGTTTCGGCACCAGGGTGCCATCCTCAGGGAGTTACAGGGCGAAGGAACGTGTGTCTAAGCTCATCACATTAGTCTTGGCATGACAATGCCCTACTGAAATGTTTAAAATGTTAGAATTCTAAAATATATACAAACGATAAGCATAAAAATTACAATATTTTGATATTAACGTAATATAATAGTAAGTGGTTCCAAGTCCGTAGTTGTGTACGTTCTGTACGCAGTATGCATACAAATATGTCTCGATCTTGGTGATATTAAGGGATCTCGTCCATGTGGGGCGTGGTGATGTGTGTCCCATCGGGCTCTATTAGCGTCGTTCCATTACAGGTACATACAGACAGGGTGAATTCGGATCATGTTTAAGAGCCTTACGTCGTCTTTCAAGGGCATTTACATAGTCTAAAGCGGTCTTCAATCAATCCTGAACACCAAAGATTCTGTTCAGTTCATTAGAGTGAACAGGGAAACCAGCAGGGAACGTCACGGCCGTCAGCAATTTCTTGTCGCCTAGTTAGGGGGCAGTTCTGCTTACTGACTCCCCTACAATGTAAGGCAAGCATTCTACAGAACAGTAGAGTAAGCCTACATGACCTCGGATAAGTGACTTAGCATTGTTACATATTAGCAGTGCACAGTAGTGAGAGTTCACTTCACGCAGAAAACCTTCAACTGTAAGTGGTTGAATACCAGAGAAACAAAACAATTAAGAGCTTTTGTTACTGTTCCCATCCATTGCTCCACTCTTTTCTGGCTGGCTTCTGAGTACTCGCCTATGCAGTATCCGACGGAAAGGCGCAACATTGAAAGTAAAGCAACTAACCCAGCGTTTGATCCAACCACAAGTGGCGCAGACACAAATATACTCTCATCAATATCAAGTCCAGACACCGTATTTACAAATGCTTTACAAATATCTTCGCCCTTGGCTGCCTCAGACAGACCAAGCAACTTCACCGGTTCTTTTGTTGCGGCAGCTGAAGGATATCTGGCTGTAACAGCAACTGTGGCCTCAACCATGCAAAATGAAAAACACTCACGTCTGTCCAAATCTTTGCGTCGACTTGCGCCATCAACTGTCAGATTTTTAGTCTGTCCTTATGTCTACTCCTTGGCAGATGCTGTTAACCCTTGGCCAGTCTTACTTGTAAAGTGACTCACTTTACGATTGTGTACCTCACATATTATCAAATGACAAATACCGGCAGGGTACACTCAAACAGTTAGAACTTCGCCTTATTGCACGCGAATCATCTGCAGAGAAATACTATTACTAAAACCAAGTGCTATTGTCGGGCCTTATTCTGTGTGAAATATGTTCTTGATGTAGAATCTTTATTATAAACTTCGTATAAGACTTGTTTACGTGTATTTTCTATTTTACTGGGTGTTCATTCTATTTCTTTCTTCATACAAATATAAATGTGTATTAAAACAGTTTAAGGTTTGTTTATTTTTTATTTTTCCTGTGGCGCTGCGGCCCAACGCGGACCACGGCCTCCACATTCTTCAGGTTTCTAGATCGCACACGCTGATGCACCACAGTCGGTAGGAATCCTCTGGACGAGTGATCAGCTCGTCGCAGAGACCTCTATCTGACAACAAAACACAACAAACATCCATGCTCCTGGGCAGGATTCAAATCCACAATCGCAGCAGTTACACGCCTTAGACCAAGCGGCTAGTGGGAACGGCAGTAAGTTTCGTATACTTAATAAAATTATAAAATTCACCCTAGAACAGTCCATGAAGGCCCAGAGGGGGACTACAGGCATAGATTTACTCTTTCTTTAACTTCGGCGAGGGATGGGGTTGGTCAGCACCACACCCTGGCCGCTCCCCCCCCCCCCCCCAAAAAAACCCCCCCACCCCCCAACACGAGACCTGGGGGGGCCCACGGGCGGGCCGGCGGGGGGGGGAAAAAACCCCCCCCCGGAGCCCCCCCCCCCCCCGCCCCCCCCCCCCCCCCCCCCCCGAAAAGATACCCGGTACTCACTGAAGACGAGACTGGGTGGGTCCCAGGGCCGGTCCGGACGGGTAGGGAAAATCCCCCACCGGGATTCGACCCCCTGACAGTCCAGCGCGTAGCGAGTCATTCTACCAAGTGAGGTATCCCCTAGAAATTTTTATTGATCTTACAAGTGAACTTACAATTAACGGTTTTAATACATTCCTACACTCCTAAAAGGAATGAAATAGGAAGGTTATATAAACGGTAAAGCAAACCCAGTATAGGCCCTGAGGGTTCCAGAAGGTTGAGGTTCCCAGATTTCAAGACAATCGGCCCATGTAGTTGGTACGTTGTCAGCCCTACGCACCGGCCGCCTGCTGGTACCTGAGTCGGGCCACAGTGCTGCCGGAAGGATTACGTCAATGAAAATTTCCAATGACACCATTGGGAATTGAACCCGCGACGTTCAAGACTGGAGTGCAGTGCCTCAACCAGATGTACCACCGCCTGCCTCAGGTGGATTATATACTACAGAAAAATTTATCAAGGAGGTATATACACACATTTTATAGAAATTTTGATACGGCAGATTTTATAATAAAGACACACAACATCCAGCGTAAATGCACTGTAACGCAGTCTCTCCCTGTAGATCATCAGGACACTGTTATTGGAGAGTTCGGGTTCGGTCCTGAGCAGGGTTTTAGTAGACATCATAGTTTCTTTCAGCAAGTTATTTAGTACATGTGGTATGGGAATTACTGGGACACAGCTACCAGAGAAAGGACAGAACGGCAGCCACGGATCGCAGCGAGGAGCAGTAGCAGGGGGGAAAGAGAGAGAGAGAGAGAGCTGGCATACGTCAAGTGTGGTAACATGTATGATGGAATAATTTAATTAACTGTGTGTACCTCCATGACTTTTTTCAATATAATTAAGCTTACTTCTTAATTACCCATGCCTTCAAATAACGTATCCAAACATTCTCTTTAATTTACTCACCGTCTGAGAATGGTTACAGTGTACGTTAAATGATACAAATTCTCTGCACAACACAGTGCCGCATCCGATTTATCTACGAGATTTTTGCGACAACTTTCGAGGTGCCGTTGGACATAAAAGGTTCTACAAACATCGGACTCACAGCCAAGAATATACAGCGCCATTTAGAATCACACTGACTTCAGTCGCACTGTGCTTGCGTGTCCACCATTCCTGTAAATATTTGTACTGTTCCCATTCAATTGAATGTGGATTTTCGGTAAGGTTTTTTACACTTCAATAAATACACGGGTTAATGTTTGACAAACACAGGCATACACAGCATGCTGTACATTTCAGTTAAATTTTCATCACGTGAAAAGAAAACTGAACGAACGCACACACTCACCAACATAACGATCAACCATTAATGCGAATGGCAATGAGGTACAGGTAGGGGTAAATGTGTCCATGTGCCATGAAGGTATAGAGGAGAAATGGAAATGGAGGTGAAGAAGTAGCTTCAAGCTCCGGCGGCTGTATCGTCGTGGAAAGAACACTACGCACGCATTGAATAGGGGGATGGGTGGGTCCCAAAGACGGTATGGACGTCTTCGAGAAAATGACCCTGCCTGGAACCAAACCCAGGGTCTCGCCCATAGTGCAGTCACTATATTGAATACGCTATCACCACTCATGATTGGTAAGATATGCGTGTTTTATGAGAGGCGTTTGCAAAATTGCGAAAAGCGACTACCGAATTCGTCATGTCTGTCTGTGTCTGGCTGTCCGCATGGAGCAACTGGGCTCCCACTGGTCGGATTTTCATGAAACTTTACGTCTACATATTTTTCGAAAATCTGTTGATAAAATTCGAGTTTTGTGAAATTCTCATAAGCATAACGGGCACTTCACATGAAGACCAATGTACACTGACGATAATATCTCGCCCAGTTCTTCTAAGAATGAGAAACGTTTCAGCCGAAATTCACAGAGGAAACGACAACAAACATTTTATGCTCAATAGTCTTTTTCCAAGAATCCTGACGTTTATGAGACAATGTGGAAAAATATGGTAGAAGTGTACAGGCTACAGATGGCAACATAATAGGGCACAGGCGCTTTGAAAGTTGAATAACTAAGGCTACAGGCATACATTCATAATATGTAATACTTATTGCTTTTACAGTGCAGTTTACAACAACAAATATGTAAAGTTTTACAATGCAGTTTACAACAATAAGTATATAAAGTTTCACAATGCAGTTTACTACTTCCTTTTTCTTTGAATGTACGACAAATAACAGAGACAGTCCCATTCACGCTAATTAAAATAACCAAGGCATGTAACGTGATGTTTTACTCCGTACAGTTTTTTTTCTTCCTCAGAATATTATTTGAACACGATATTCGCTACGCATCATCGCTTTTCCTCGCACTTTGTACTTTACGTCGTCGTTCTGTGTTATTTTTAAAATACCAATCAATATACTAGGTGCGTTGGGGTTATCAGTTTTTGTTTCCATGATTCGCAGTCATGGGAATGACTACTTGCAGCCTTTAATGGCTTATTTATGTTTGATGATATTCGGTGTGGAGAACTAAAATAACTATTACATTTCTATGCGAATTACTGATGTCGGTTGAAATCTCCGTCGCTGCCAACGATTTGTCAGAAATGCTGTACATCAACACTGCCCACGTTGTTCTCTACTTACAGTTATTATGTCATTACAATGTGGATTTTTGTATGGTTAATACGCTGCATGGTGGATATTATACAAAAGTATTCACTCGGCATAGTCCCTCGACCGATAGGCGTAAATGAAGGGGGGGGGGGCCAAAAACTGGCAAATCCCCCCCTGCCAAAAAAAATTTCTAACTACGAATAATTTTCTATTTGGCATTTGAGTTGAAGAGGACAAAATAAAAAAGTTGGAGTGAAAGTGGGGAAAGGGGTATATGTGTATTAAGGGCTGGCTCCAACCAATCTTTCCCCTCCTTCTAACACAACTCCCTCGTAAATTAAAGCTCCTAGTATCCATAGCCGGCCGCACGGTCTAAGGCGTGAGTGTTTCGGAATTCAGCTTGCTGGGATTGCGGGTTCGAATCCCGCCTGGGACATGGATGTCCGTCTATTGTGAGTTTTGTGTGTTGTCAGGTAGAGGTCTCTGCGCTGGGCTGGTCACTCGTCCACAGAAGTCCTACCGAGTGTGATGTGTTTGAGTCCGATCTTTAAACCTCGACAATGTGGAGGTCCAGGTCCACTAGGGGCTGTAGCGCCATAGTAAAAACACTAACAGGTAACTTTCAATTAGAGCAGGCATCCCAAGTACAGTCTAAAGCTAGGCCACGGTCTCCACATTGGGCACTTCTCTTGGGAGCTCTGCAGCCAAAATGTTTTGTGAGAATGCAGGTCCTCTCGGCGGAGGGTATCTTAAATACTGACTTCTGGCATGTGAAGCCGAGTATTCTACTGACGTTTCGGTAAAACTATGTCGCCACCATTTTCACGGTACCGTACAGGTGGATGGAACATATCAACCCGAAGATCCCCGCAACTAACTACCAAACTGTACTGAGTCACATCCCAGAACACCGTGACCTTTCAATCACCCTGCCATGAGAACGCCAAATCTCGCCGTCAAACTATGCTACGCCGTACAAAATATCTCGGGGCAGGGGGGGGGGGGGGTTGCGTCTGCTTCCCGATAAGTATTGGAGAGACTTCCAATTTGTGTTGGTGCCAGCTAATGCTTTTAACCCATGACCTCGATGTTCTTCCCTGCGTCATTCGTCTTCATAAAGTGGAAGTTATGCAACGTCATAAGCATTAATGTTGTCATTATACTGCGAAGGCACTGGACACAGTCGACTTGCTAGCTACTACGAGGGGTAAAGACGACCACAGTGCATTAACGAACCTCAGCCTTCTATTGCCGAGATGATACTTTGTGCAGCTTCATAACACATCCAGTATACCGAGAGAAACGCACAAAATGAATGGAGGATCGAATTAATTGCTTTCCACACTATTTTTCCACGCAGGAACACCCAAAACAGTTTTTCGTCTTCCGCGCAACCCCCCCCCCCCCCCCTGAAAACGTTATAACTCTACAAAAAAACACACCCGGGGGGGGAAGAGGTGATTTTTGCTGAAATAT
>Ga0131853_10023446_pt1 | contig 11145 bp, 8 predicted proteins | sample TergutLab28metaG_FD_92764 | JGI IMG/M metagenome (GOLD analysis project Ga0131853, IMG submission 92764) | Labiotermes labralis P1 segment gut microbial communities from Petit-Saut dam, French Guiana - Lab288 P1 (version 2) (version 2) | ecosystem: Host-associated > Arthropoda: Insects >...
AAAAATAATTTCGCAATTCTGAACATTTCGTTATACTGGCGTTCGTTACAGCGACATTTTACTGTACCATGATTGTACTGTGGTATACCATGACAGTGTTGTAATGCTGTCCCATGTTGTGTCAGCTGCTTCTTACATCCGAGCAAAATTATGCACCTGCTGCATACATGAGAACAGCTAACACCTGTCACCACAGTTACCGAACATTCCAGATGGAACCCAAGGAAGCTTCTGAAAAGGTCCAGCCAACCAAACCACCTGCTAGGGAACAATGTCACTGCCTGTGTGGCATAGAATAAAGTGTTACAGTGTGTGTGGATGTCAGTTGGCCTGCGATCATGAAACTGTGAGGATCCGTTAGTGCGCTGTGAGTTGGCTTGGGGCCAGGAAACTGTGTAGTATTACAAGCGAGGATCCAGTAATTTGCATACTGCAGTGCCTGCAGCAAGTCAGTCAACACTGAAAAAGTTAGTGCATTATTGGATGAACAGTTGCATGTTGAAGTGCTGCAGTTGAGCCATGGAGTGTACTGGAAGTGAATCTGTGAAGTGCTGTCAAGAACGAAGCATGAGAGAAGAGGAGAATTACAGACTAGGAGTGAAGATAACAAAGGGTATCTGGGCCCAGAGAACCGAGTTTATAAACAAGTGCAGTGAAATTCCATGGAAATGATTCTCTTAATTCTTGTCTTGATTCTTTTCAGTTATTGAACTCTTCAGTTCTTTGAATTGTAGTGTCAAATAAACGTTGTTCGGAACCCATGCTGATATTAAACAAACTGTATTGTGTGTTGAGAAGACTTTTCAGAATGTGCAAGGCATGCTTATAAGCAGAAGGTTGGCATATGGAGACTTCCCAGTAAAGCAGGTGAAGTTGAATTGTAGCAGAAATGCAGGCTGTAAATTCGTGACAGATGTGGGATTCTTCAGCAGCACCTGCAGTGCTCAAATATGTGACAAAACTACCACCTGTATATGCACACACACACACACTTCAGCACATAAGTGAATTATAAATATGCTGCATTGTTTCTTGCATAAGAGGTTTTTCAGTGGAAAAATGAAAGAGAACTTAAAGGGGGAAAGTGCCTTGTAAGTGAAATGTAAACATTAGATCAATTTTTTGAATCCAATTTATTTTTTGATGCCAAGCAGTTACTGCCTAATATTTCAGTTATAAACATCACAGAAGTATGTTATCAGAACTGCATGGATATGCAGTATCAACGCTGAACTATTTTTTTTTTTGCTTTAGTGCTAAAAAATTCATAAGACAAACATAATGAACCACCTAAAAATGTGAGTCCAAAGTCATTTGTTGGCACAAGTGCACTTCATGTACCTTGCTTGTGACATCCACCTAAGGGCTGTTGTTGCACAGGTCTTCACTGCTCATTCAGTCATAGCACATCACTGCAACAAAATCTTCAAAACTGAACTCTTGAGTTCAAAACTTGCTGCAATATCTCTGTGATGGGCTTTATTACCTTACTATTTATGTGATATTATTTAACCTTTTAACCAACAGTGAAATGTTTTGTGTTTATACCTTTTTTGTATTCCAGGTGAAACCCATTCTTGAGTTGGTGGCACATAAGTTACCATTTGCTGCTAAGGTAGTGAGTCAGCAGATGCTGGAGGAAATGGCCAAAGAGGAAGAGAGACTAGAGCAGGAGAATTTAAATCCTTATACTTTTAAGTATGTTGTTCAAAACAGTTTAGGGGGGTGTCATAATTGGATATCGCCATATGACAGAAGATGGTTTGGTAAATATATATAAAAACTTGTATCACTGATTTCATTGTGTTTATATCAGATGGAGAACATTCTGACAAATTAGGCACCTGGAATGAAATGCTGAAGAGTTTGCTATAGATTAAAAAAACTGTCAGTGTTCCAGATTCCATTGTAGTTCAAATACTATGCTGTACATTAGGTGCAAACTTGAGTTGAGACCTGTCGGTTGACCTGTAACTAGAAACCTTTCATTGGAGCCACCACTTTTCCAGTCTAATTTGGATGAGAATTTGAACATATGACTTTTAGACTGTTATCGGTCTGAGGTATGGCTTGGTAACACTCCCAAATTTTCTGTAACATAGTGTTCACAATTACTGACCTTAACTGAGCTGTGGTCAGCTTGATTATCCAGAGTGCTCTAAGTTAAGACATACAGAATTTATTTGTCTGTGTAGGCATTTTCTGTGTATAGTCTCTTGTAAAAGTTGGTGTTTTTATTAAAATAATCTTCCTTTTGATTATTAACTTCATTATGATATGCCTGAGGACACTGCACATAGGGCAGAGCTTGTCTGTGTACATGTGTGTGTTAGTGTTTGGAGGGTGTGGGCTGGGTTGAGTCATGCTGAAGTGTGGAGTTGATTATTTCCTCTCTTGTACAGTACCTGTGACTAGCTGAATCCTGCTGCTCAAGATCAACTTCTTTCACAGTTGTGGGGACTTACAGATGTACGCAGTGTTAAAAAAATGAATTACACAAAATGTTCCAGAACTTAATATCATATTTAGAATTATTCAACATATTTTAATCAAAGGGCTGTAATAAGCAAAGCTCCACTATTCTTGGGAAAGCTGCATAGTAAAGAAATGACTATACAAGTCAGGCTAGGCTACATCAGGCTGTTAGACTGTGCTAGGACAGACTGTTAGGCCAGCTTAGGTTAGGCTAATTCAGCCTAGGCCATGTCTTCACTTTTTTTATCCCACTGTGTTAATAAATCATGGGAGAGTAGTAGACGGTCGCTCACAACTAAAATTATACAAATAATACAAATTACATTTAGAAGCTGCATTCTTCTACATAAAATGCAAATAACACCATACCAAATCATCCATTTTTAAACTTCTGTGATGACGTGAGATTATCAAAGGTAATTCGTTTGAATTACACTCTGTCATAAGTTATTAGCACACAGAAAATAATACTTGTCTCTGATGATTGGTGTAGGTATTTTCATTTTTAGTAATTACAGTTATGTTTGGACTGAATGGTTAAATTTCTGTGAACATTAGTGAATGTGCTGAAATACAAATTTCAACAGCACCTGTTAATTAGTGATCAGTGTTTATATATTTTTAATTTGAATTTGTATGTCCATGGAACAGGTTAAAATAGGCCCTCAGCAAGTTTTTCCACATTTTGTGCAAGCTAAGGGCCCATTGGCATGTTTGCAAAAGCCCACCCCTGAGCCACATGAATTAAGTACACACCCTGCCAGTCTGTGTGTTAAAGATCCATTTTAATACTCTCCATTCACACCTAGGTCTGCCTCATGTCTTGTATCAACTTGCCCCATCAATACCATATCTGTATGTCTTCTTCCCCTCACACCAAGTTTTCAGGGAAACAGTACTCTGAAGTTATTTCAGTGATTCCAGAAATATGTTAGCATTATGCAGTGTTGTTGGATGTCTGAAAAAGGGGACAACCTTGGGCATGTGACTGTGATGAATTGACTGTAGTCACTGATTATGCCATGAGTTGTACCAGTGTAGACTAACTTTTGATGGAACCTGTGTTTGAGATTGTGCTTTGAACTTCAATCAGTGTAACAAATTACTCGACCTCCGAGACAACGCCACCTCATAAAAACATTATTGTCACACAACCTCAAGGAGATAAAGCCAGACAGTTTATTGGACAAAGACAAGGAATGTGTAAAGGTAAATGATTGATAACACAGTCAAAGGTTGGTATGGCTTTTTTTACAGTGTACCCGTCGGCATCAGGAAGCCTTTTGAAATTACCCGCCGCCTATTGCGCGGTAGTGCAGCGTGGATAACAGCGTGTAGTATTAGATTATTCCTTATATTATTCCTGATATAATAGATTTCAATAGGGAATGGGTTATCGAAATATGTATACTCTGTGATCTCATCTATGTCTGTTATCTGTGATGTGGAGCGTGGTGCGGAACAAGGAGTAATCTGTGGTGCGGAACGTACGAAAGCGGAGAAATGGCGTGAAGTTTAAGCATGCTGGTTGATGCGTGGTGTACGTCATGTAATTACCATAAGCCTGTGTCATATGTGTGTATTTGTTACTACACACTTGCAGTCATGTTACGTATGAAAGAAACGGTCTCTACATGATGAAGTTTTCGTGAACCATTTGAGAACCGTCGTTCACGGTGCCATCCAGATCATATGGGGCCCTTGCGTTTTGTAGACTTGGCAATATGATTTGTGTTGCGATTGAAGTACGTAAGAGACTGGAAGGTCAGGAGTGATGCGTAGTGTAGGTAAGGAAGGAAAGAAATGAAGTGGGGAAGTAGGTTGTGATTTAAACGTCACAGTAGACCCAACTATAATCACACTGGTTAGGGTAAGGTAAAGATACTGTCCCTTAGTACAACATGACGGTGTATGAGGCAGCAGAGGTATAACTCCGCTCATTTTTAACCTCGGCATTAGATGGAGGTGAGTGGTCAGCTTCACGTCACGGTCGCTAACCAGAGGACAGAGCGCTGTGTACTCGTTGGGTTAGTGGCTGAGTGAACCGCAGGGCCGGCCTGGATGCTCCGGAGTAAAAACGTTTTTGCAGGTTATGGGAAAATAAATTGCATTTATGCCTTCCTAATATGCGGGTTTAAAAAACGTTCTCAGGCCGTGAAATTTTCTTAAATGTAAGTATGTAAAAAAAATGAAACATGCAACTCTGACAAGAGGTGGTGTTTTCACTTGACATCTTTTTAATGTCTTGGTTAAGTGTGTAGTTAACGTTCTGTTTATGGTACATATGGCCTCCAAGCAACCCTATTCTTCTCTGAGTTAGGAACAATGTGTGTGATGTGCATATATATAGAGATGGTCTCAGTTAACATGATGCAATGGATGGGTAGGGTATTCTGACAAGAAAGTATCTCCAGATACATGGGATTTTAACTATGTACTCGTAGATACAGGTGGCAGGTAATTAGAAGTGTCTGGGAAGAGTCTGTGAAGGAGCACCTTGGGTAACTGTACTATAAGGGAGATTTGCAGTCTATGAGGGCATCATTATGCATAAAATAGTTCTAGCATGACAGTTTGAAAGTATGCTTAGAGATGGTGCTGTTTGTTGATAGGAGGTTATTGGCATCAGTGGAGAAACTGCCATACCTGGTAATGAACATTCCCATCTGTGACTGGAGCATGGAGCCCACCAAGAGTCTGACCCCATATGACCTTGAAATTGGAGGCATCATTTTGTCCAAAACATCAGCTGACTGCAGGGTTTCACAGCATGAAGGATAGTAATCTTCATTGACACCATTTTATTTCTTGTTTGTAAATCTTGAATTTATATACTCATTGAGGATTGCACTTCATAATTATTGTAACTGAGAATGTAATAATGATTACAGAGTTGTTGCTGTTCTTTTTCTGACATAAAATAGCGTTGCTGAAGATATTCTGCTACATGTGATGAAGGATAACCCAGTGTGAATGAGTAAGGAGCATTCGGGAATTCCCCACCTCCACTCTGCAAATCATCTGCTAAGAACTTGGTTCTTACCGAGGACAGATCACTTAGGATACCTTCTCTTACTGTGCACTGAAGTGTGAGATGTCCCTGTATTAAAGGTGAGCATCTTGTAAGATGGTAGTGTGGAGTGTGATTTTGGAAATGAGAAAGGGTGTTATCTTGACTTTGAATTGGTATTATCTGGCACATTTGTGTTCAATGTTTTATAGATACCTGGTTATGAATGTTGCTGCCATTAATAGGTGAGGTGTAATTCTCAGCTGTTTGTGTGATCAAGGATATTTGTTGACAGCTGTGGAGAAGCATCATTGAAGAATCTGCTGTTCCAAGGGCCAGGGGATACTGTTGGTTTCAGGCTGAATGAAAGTGATCCAGGAACTCGCCTTTCCTTCCCCTCTGCACGTCTATAAGGTCATTGATTTCAGAGTGTGGAAGGACACTGAGGGATTCCTCCCTGCCCCCACTCTAGATCAACCAACAAGAAGTCCCTATATTAAAGGTATGTGTCATGTCTGAACCTATGAATGGTATGTGTGGTAAGGAAATCCAGAATCAGAGGGCTGTCTTGAATGACCCTTGGCATGTACAAATTCGTCTGATACCAGAAAGAATTTTGTATCATGTGAGAGTGAATGAAATATTTGCATAATAGTGAAGCCTGACATGATTTTTATCGTATAGATTGTATTGATGCTGATGCCTGCCTTGGTACATGCCTGAGTTTCTGTTCTAGTTTGTCACTGTGTGATACATTTTTGAATTGGAAACATATCTTGCAATATGGGTAGCGCCTATGTGGAATGTGCCGGTAATTGAAGAGCGTACCATTTTTCTATAGTAGACTCATTCCTTGCTTTTTGCAGATTCATACTTCACAGTTCTGCAAATTTGCAAGGTTGTCCCAAGAAAGAAATACGTAAGTCAGATCCTTCAGTGGATAGGCACATTGAAACTGTTCAACAGCTTGAACAGGTCTTTGAGCATGTTCTTCAAGGAGTTGAAGAGGCGGGGCTACCATCATGATGTTTCTACAAAAGAAAGAAAAACACAAAAAAATACTAACATATTGAGTGGGGGAGAGGAAATCAGTTATTCATGGATTTTCACTTTTGGGGCTGGGGGTGTTTGGAAAAAACCCTTGTGAAAAGCAAGGGATGAGCATACTGGTAAATAGTAAGTTATAAGCAAAGTAAAACATCAAAACCACTGTTACGTTCATGCTTTTGATTCAGTATCCCAGTGCCCATTGTGCTTTTATTGTGTAACACATCATCACATTCTGGCCATGAATGGTGTAAAAGTGTGAGAACAATGGGAACAGCATACAGTTGACCATGTACAACGAAATCCTACATTTAGTGATTCCACCCCAAAGCAAAAGCCAAATTTAACAATGTATTCTTCTCCCATGTTTAGTATCAGAAATTGTTGTGTTCAAAACAGTGGACAGTATTAATATTTTCTCTGTGCCATAAAATCATGATCACATGGTGATTTTGTTCAAAACAGCAGTCAGTATTCATGTACTTTAACCAAAATCCTGTGCAGTCAGTTTTATAAGGAGGTCAGCAATTTTTGCATGTAACTTTACATAACCACAATTTAGTGCCAACCTTGATTTAGTGGAGCAAAGCCATTTCCCCAGTTATTCATGAAATATGGCTCACACTGTATGTAGAACTTAGGAATGCTAGTAGCTGCCTGGCTGCAAGTCTTACACTTAACAGCTGCATGGCTGATTGACAACATAGCTTGATGTCAAGGAATACGTGGAAAGCTGCACATGGATTCTTTATGAAATTTTCATTCCCTTCCAAAATGTTGTTCTGAGAATGCCCACCAATTTATCTCTTCACTGGTTCATGTAATCTCAGACTTCACAGTGAAACTGAAAGCTTTGTCCTTTTTACCATTGGCTCCACAGCTTCTTGATATGTTTTTTGCTTGCAAAATCACATGCACATGTATGCACACAAAACTAGGCCGGCATTGCTGTGAACAGTTAATGCTGCACTTCCAAGCATTGTGTGACAGAGGGCTGCATTCATGATCCAGAAAACATCCAAAAAGCCCTTGGTGCAGGAAAGTATACATATTTCATCACAGTGATTGCACATTTGACAAGTAACTCTCTGGAATGCAGTCATGCATACTGTGATTATTTGTTTTTGTTTCTTGACAGTGTTGGTTGCATCAGTGAAGAAAGCGGAGTTGCAAGTCATGAATGATGTCATCAAATTCAGCGGCAGCAAGTAACATCCTACAAGGTCCATATGTCACATCATCTGCAGCATTGGGTCTTAACCTGTATCATATTACAAAATCTCCTCACTCCTTATATACTAATATCCCTGTTCCTAGTCATTCCCCAGAGGATATTCATTTATCATTTTGAAGTTTCTTTTCCAACAAGAAATTAGTAATGGCTTATTTCTTAAATGATCCTGTTGCCCAATCATACGTGACATTTTCAAAGTACATAAGAAGCAAACTGCTTTAAATTATATTGCGCATAAATTATACAAAGTATAAATTATTCACACCAACACCAGTCAATTGTAGAATAAATAATGGGGCAAGCTATAGGGCAACAAAAACAGCTGCAGGAGCCATCAACAAATGATGTTAAAAGTAATAAAAATCTTTTAAGTTACATTACTCTTGAAAATGGTAACATATACTATTAACATGCGATAGGCTGTATTTGCTTACTGGAGTGCATGAACTGAATTCAGCAGTCCAGTTCAAATCTGTTTGATTTTGGTTATGATACACATTTCATAACTAATGGTTAGTTGTCTGTGTATAAAGAAATGCATGTAGATATAGGAAAAATTATTTTGGTCAAAAAAGAAGTTTTTTATTTGCTCTTCCCCCTCCCCCCATCATTCAAATGGGGTCCATGTCCCAGAGGTCAGCAACCAGTGATCTACAAGAAGAGTACAAGGGAATTCTGTCTCTGCCCACCTCTCCCTATACTTTGTTTGCACTAAAGGTATGTGTATACAGTAAATCAGATTTCCTTTCCCGTTGGTACTGAGCTGTGATTTGAATTGTTAAGCTACACAGAATGTGAGCTGTATATGGGAAACAGATGTACAGCTATCAGTAGACTGGTGAATGTAATGTGGACAGTTAGTTTGGGCAGTAGGTTGCAAACATGCATCATGTTCATGCACCTGTGTGTGTAGGTACACACACACACACACAGTATTTAATAAAAAGTGTGTTTTGTGATTTTTTAGTGATATGTCTGAAGTCAGGTAAATACCATATTTTGTGTGACGTAGTGTTTAGACTGTGTGTCATAAAGTTATGGCCATGTGCCTATTTATCACAGGTGGAGGTGTAATTCCACACATTCATAACCTGTGTGGCTGCTATGGATAAGAGAAAACACACTTGCTTCTTCCTGGAATTGCACCCCAGTTCCTTATGATATATCCCATAGCACAGTCTTATTGAGTGGTGCTGTCCCAGCTATGAAAACTTCTGGGATATTTCATAGTTTCACTGTGAATGAAAGGTGTGTGAAAAAAAGAGAGCCTTTTTGCCTTTAATTTTTAACTTTTCTGTAGAGTATTATTTTCGGAAGGTCCAAGGAATCATTGAGAATTGAAATTTAATGGAACACTCACCTTCTGTTCTGCATTGTCTGGAAGCTCCTTCAGCTAGTCAACAAGATCAGAGACAAAGAGGATTCTGAACTTAATGGTAGAAAAAATATTCTCATTTTAATGTGTTTTAATTTGGGAATATTTTGATTTTGGAACATTGTGCCCAAGTTTCTTGCTGCACCAGCATTGCCATTAATATTGGCATGTAATCTGTCATTCCCAGTTGGCTTGAAAATAGCATCTCTTGTTAATTTTGCATTAAAATCTCTTAAAAGAATATTCATATGGTACCTTAGAAATTGATCAAATACATACTTTGATTCCACACAGAAATCTGCCTTTGAATCATCACATTTATCCTCATCTGTACCTGTGTATCATATACATTCTTACATGATAGTGCATAAATTCTAGTATGTTGAAGCATAACTTACAAATAAGGAAGGCAGTTAAATTAAAGTACATGGGTCTGAGCAGGGCTTCTAAGTAGAGGGTTGAAGACAGACATGTAATTCAGCATGGCTGTGCTGCTTGACAGTGGTATGTCAGTTCACCATGTAGCTGTAGTTATGGCTACAGCAGTTGAAGCTTCAGACCTAGCAGTGAGATACCTGAATAAGACAAAGGGGCCCTACCAACGACTGGCCGTATTACTTGGCACATGTAACTCCACAACTATATGAAAATTATGTGGTATTCTTTAGTGTTATTTTATGCATCTCTTACAGAATTTGCCTTTGGTTGTATAGAGAGGAGAGTGACATAGAGTGAACCCACTCTTGGTGATATGTATAATAATATTTAGTAATGTGAGAATTTGTTACTATCCCTTAACAGTGGTGAAGATGCATCATTAAGGGACTGATTCTCCACCCAAGAAAGAACGTGGAAGCAGCACCGCAGATGTGCCTAAGGCTCGGTTTCTTGTGAGATCCTTGGATGTAGCACTGTGTTGCAACAGTAAAGATTACTGATGTTGGAAAAGTTCCTGCCAGATATTTTCTGGTCATAGTTGAAACATCAGTAATCATTACTGTTTTGATATGGTGCTTGACAAGGATCCATGACATTCTTCTGTTTTCTACGTGGAAGCCGAGACATTTGACTATAGATTGAGGGCCACCAGGGAGATCCTGCTGTCCCAGTTATTGCGCAGTGAGTCTGACGTGTCTGTGTACCAATCTAGGGTGAGTGTGTTTTTCAGTGCTGAATTTAATTTCACACTATAATTTTTTTGATTTGTATTTATACATTTATTCATATCACTGAAACAAGTAACTTATGACAAGTAATAAAGATATATAGTGTGTTAAAGTTTACTCTATGATGTCATGTAATTTTTCTTTCGTGGCACTCCTGGGGTGACATTGTGAATGGGAAGCTGTCTGCCTGGGCTTTTGAAGGAGGTTCAATTCAGCATCACCAACCTTGCAGTGTGGGTCTTAAGCTTTGCACCATCCACTAGGAGTGCCTGTATCAAGGTGTATTACTTTGGATACTGCTTATAGTTTGCTAAGATACATCCAGCATTCAAGTTGAACAGATGGATCTTAGGCATAAAGCAATGGGTAGGGCTCTGTATAAACTGAAATGGACCCTTGTTGGAGGGGTTAGGTTACTCTTCAGACTAGAACATAGCCAAAAGGCGTAGGGTAGGGTTCATAATTAAATTTGTAGCTGAGGTGGATTCTTGTTAGTTTAACTAGAATGACAACCCAGTATCCCATTCTGTGGCTAGTACTTTGTGGTGACTATCTGTTGTCCTTAGGATTTAATGTAGCAGTATGTGAAGAAAGTGTCATGACATGTTCATTTGCAAGGTCATTCATCAAGATTTTCTGAACTCCATTTTTGGCAGGCATTGGAAAAGCAATGGGAGTAAGCCCCAAATTCCCCTGTGAGATGATCAGCAGCATTCAAAGCCTCAGTTATCTGTCCTGTGATTGTGATATATCAGTGTTGTGTCCGTCTCATCAATATTATTATCATCATCTTGGTGTTGTTGTCTCTTGCTACAGGCCTTTACTTCCTGGTACTTCT
>Ga0131853_10023449_pt1 | contig 11145 bp, 12 predicted proteins | sample TergutLab28metaG_FD_92764 | JGI IMG/M metagenome (GOLD analysis project Ga0131853, IMG submission 92764) | Labiotermes labralis P1 segment gut microbial communities from Petit-Saut dam, French Guiana - Lab288 P1 (version 2) (version 2) | ecosystem: Host-associated > Arthropoda: Insects >...
GCTTCTTTTGGGGTGCGGGGCTTGGGGCGGCTTTGGGGGCATCGGGGCGTGGTTGGTGCGACATCGGCGCGGACAAGGTTCTCGGAGGCCGCTTGTGGCGCGGTTTTGGGCGAGGTGGGTGCGGCATCGGTTGGTCACATATGCCGCGAGACTAATTCCGGCGCAAATAAGCGGTATCAGGACAAACACGTAAAGCATATTATATCAAGATATCAATTATATAGCCGAAAATAGTCAGACAAGTTGGCAGAAATGGAGGTGGATGGCATGGCTAACGGACATGGTGGCTGGAGGCCAAACAGCGGAAGGAAGCGCAAACCCCTTGCTGAAAAAATACTGGAAGGGCATCCCGGCAAGCGCAAGCCGCAGGTACTGGACATCAAGCCGGATAACGATACCCCTGTGCTGGAGTTACCTGAAGATCTCGCATATTACCCACCGCGAATTGGCGGTAAACCCACCGCGCAGGATGTTTGGGAAGATACTGTTGCGTTTTTGAAAACCACGGGTTGTTTGCACCTTGTAGCCCCAAAAATAATCTGGAGCTACTCCATTTACATGTCAAGGGCGGCAGAAGCGGAGCGGATACTCAGTAAACAGGCGATGATTTACGAAGTTGGGGACAAAACTAAAGGTGATAAATTGGAGATAAAACAGCATCCGGCGGTTGATGCAAGCATCAAATATATCACAGCCGCAGACAGGCTTTGGGGCAGAATTTGGGATGTTATTTTACAAAACAGCGTGAAATCCTATGCTTCAACGCCGCACGATGACTTGATGCAGGGGCTTTTGATGTTTAATCGGGATGGTGCAAAATAATGATTCAACTATCCTCAATTTGAGGACAGACGAGCATAAGTGGGTTAATTTTCATCCATTGGTAAAACGCCACCGCTTGAGTAGTTGATGCAAACCGAATCCATGATGTGGCCCTCGATGAAAATTCTGGCCCCGGTTCCATGATGCGGCCCCGATGCAAATTTCTGGCCCCGGTTCCAAGATAAGGCCCGGAACCAAAATAATGGGCTGAAATTAAATCGGGCCGGAAGAACATGGATAGAATATAACCAACTGTTACCGTTTTGGTATCAGTTGCCAAACCGTCGCATACTTTTTTACAGCATTTATTTTTATAAAACAAGGCAGGGATAATATATGGCATATCCAACATTTAACGTAAGAAACCCGGAAACTGGCGCGATTGAGGAAATAATTTTACCCGATGAAAAACGGGGCGAGGAATATGATGCGGCGTTTGATCTTTTTCGTGATGCACAGCCGGACGAGGAAACAAATCTAAAAGCGATGTACCTATACCGCAGTATTGTGGACGAATTTTCCCTCGCGCAATTAAAGTCCGTGCCTCCGTACATAGTAGCCGATTATGCCCGATACCAAATACTCCGTGAGAATTTTTACGACAGAAGCCGCGAAGGTGTTTGTCCGTATTGTGAAGAAACGGTCAAGTTGACGGATATGCACAAACGGTCATATGACGAAATCGCGGAAGCACTTTTGCGGTTGATAAAGCTGTATTCCGGCGGTTTGGAGGTTAGTGTGGATGCCATATAAACCCCTTCGTCAATGCGGTCATTCGGGTTGCGGCGAATTGGTTGAAGCCGGAACGCGCTACTGCCCGGAACATCGCAAGCAGTACAATCGCCGCACGAATGCCGCACATTATGACACGCGCTGGCGAAAAATAAGCAAGCTGTTCTTGGCGCGGAATCCCCTCTGTGCTGAATGTCAAAAGGCCGGACGGCTAACCCCGGCCACCGAAACCCATCACATAATCCCGGTGGACGCTGGCGGCTCGGACAGGGATGAAAACCTTCTACCCCTGTGCAAATCTTGTCATTCACGGATTTCGTTGGCTGAACGGCAAGGATAAATTTGCGACAAAATTATGCTGAAAATATCTGCGCGAATTTTGCACATGCGCCGCACGCAAATATGCACATGAAAATTTACATGCGGAGATTTTATGCGAATAATATATGCACGAAAATAGGTGATACATAAATGGCACAAAAATTCGTTTATACCCCAACACGCTTCATGGCAGAAGATTCCCGCTACGACAAACGCCGCGCCGATCATGCTGTTGCTTTTATCGAACAACTACAGCATACCAAAGGCGAATGGGCTGGAAAACCCTTTCTGCTTTTGCCTTGGCAAGAAACCATCGTCCGGGATTTGTTTGGTGTAATCAAACCCAACGGAGCGAGGCAATTTACCCATTGCTTTGTTGAAATATGCAAGAAATCGGGAAAATCAGAACTCGCAGCGGCGATTGCTGTTTATCTACTTTGCGCTGACGGCGAAGAAGGCGCGGAAATTTACGGGATGGCAAATGATCGCAAACAGGCAGGGATTGTTTTCGATGTTGCTTGCCAAATGATTAAACGACAACCGACACTCAATGCTTTATGCAAAATCGTGGAATCGCAGAAACGCATTGTATTCAAACCCACACATAGCTTTTACGCCGCGATGTCCAGCGAAGTTTCCACGAAATATGGGTTAAACATCCACGGCTGTATCTTTGATGAACTGCTCGGCCAGCCGGATCGCAAGCTGTACGATACGATGGTTAGGGGTGCGGGGGCGGCGCGAAAGCAACCTTTGAATTTCGTCATAACGACTGCCGGAAATGACCGTAATAGTATTTGCTACGAAGAACATTGCAAAGCCATCGACATTTTGGAAGGCCGCAAGGCCGATCCGACTTACTACCCGGTAGTTTTTTCCGCGCCAGACGATGCCGATTGGACTGACCCGGAAGTGTGGCGCAAGGTGAATCCGTCATACGGCAAAATCGTGGATGAAGAATATTATCATAATGCCTGTAATTCAGCCAAACAGAACCCATCTGAAGAACCTCAGTTTCGCCAGTTTTTTCTTTGCCAATGGACGAATACGGTAGTGAAGTGGTTGCCGATGGATAAATATGACAAAGGCGCCGCATCGTTTGACCCGGATATGTTGCGCGGACGATCATGCTACGCCGGGTTGGACTTGGCTTCTACCGATGACATCGCCGCGTTGGTGTTGGCGTTTCCACCAGACAAAGATGACCCAAATGGGAATTATTATATTCTGCCGTTCTTTTGGATTCCACGCGACAACATGGATCGGCGCGTCAAAAACGACCATGTCCTTTACGACAAATGGGTGCGTGATGGGTACTTGGAGGCCACCGATGGGAATATTATTTATTACGACTTCATCGAAAAGAAAATCGAGGAGCTAAATAAAATATACAAAATCGAGGAAATCGCCTATGACCGCTGGGGTGCGGTACAGTTGTCGCAAAACTTGACCCGCGAAGGCTTCAAAATGGTGGAGTTTGGGCAGGGCTTCAAAGATATGTCCCCGGCCAGTAAGGAGCTTATGCGGATAGTTTTAGACGAAAAACTAATGCATGGCGGTAATCCTGTTTTACGTTGGATGTTCGAGAACGTATATATCGAAACCGATGCCGCTGGTGGGATGAAGCCTTCCAAGAAAAAAAGCCGGGAGAAGATTGACGGAGCGGTTGCTACTGTCATGTCCGTTTACCGGGCAGTTAAACGGGAAAGGAAGCCCAGCGGCGGCGCGGTTATCATTAACACATGCGACAACACCTACACACGGGATGGCGTGACAAAACCCATTCCACCAAGCAAATTTGATTTATCTGTCAATCCAAGGGATCGTTATCCCGATTAATCGAATCATATTATGTATTAAGGCGGTGCAACATGGAAGATATGAACATCCAAAAAAAGCATGTATCGGAGCTTAATCCAGCGGAATATAATCCGCGCAAAGATTTACAGCCCGGTGATACAGAATACGAGAAGCTCCTTCGTTCTGTTGAAGAATTTGGGTACGTCGAACCCATCATTTGGAATGAACGCACTGGGAATATTGTCGGTGGCCACCAGCGATATAAGGTTTTGAAACAGCTTGGTGTTGAGTACATAGACTGCGTTATTTTGGACATGGATTCCGAAAGGGAAAAAGCCCTTAACATAGCATTGAATAAAATATCCGGCGAGTTTGATTTGCCAAAATTGAATGAGATTTTACAGGAATTAAGATTATCCGATGGCTTCGATTTCCGTCTGACAGGCTTTGAAGATGACGAAGTGGATAAGCTCAGTCAAAAGATGGCACGGTTAAGCGGACAAATGCAAGAAGATGATTTCGATGTAGCCCAAGCCGAACAGGAAGCGTCTGCTGATCCGATCACAAAACCGGGCGATATTTGGCTACTTGGCAGACACCGTTTGCTTTGTGGCGATTCCACTGACATGGGTGCAGTTGCCACATTAATGGATGGGGTAAAAGTACATCTGATTTTCACCGATCCACCGTGGAACGTCGATTATGGCGGTGCTTCCCATCCAAGTTGGAAGCGGCGGCAAATCAAAAACGATAATATGTCAAAAGCTGACTTCGGTGAGTTTCTGAGTAAAACCTTTAAGGCGGCGGCTTCGGTTTGTTTACCGGGGGCGATTATCTATTGCGTAATGTCGGCGCAGGAATGGCCTAATGTACATTTCGCGTTGGAGGATTCCGGGTATCATTGGTCTTCCACAATTATATGGTACAAGGACTCCCTCGTTCTTTCCAGAAAAGACTATCACACCCAATTTGAGCCATTTTTTTATGGCTGGCTGAATGGCGAAAAACGGCTGTGTCCCTTGCAAGACCGCCAGCAATCCGATGTTTGGCAGTTTGACAGGCCGAAAAAAAGTGCGGAGCATCCCACCATGAAGCCCATCGCGCTGGTTGGCAGGGCAATCAACAATTCATCACGTAACGGCGATGTGGTTTTAGATTTGTTTGGCGGTTCGGGTACAACTCTCCTCGCTTGCGAACAGACCGAGCGAAATGGATATGTTATGGAATTAGACCCTGTGTATTCAGATGTGATTGTAAAGCGTTGGATAAATACGGCAAAAACCGATGCGGGCGTGTTTTTACTGCGTGATGGCATTAAAACGGCGTATAACGAAATTTGAATCGCTTCATACTTACATAGGAAGAAAGACAAGCATAGGAATCCCCTGTCCATGACACTCCAGTACCAATCGCGGCGAAGCTGATTTAACATGGTCTTACCCCGGACGGCGAAGCCGCGAGGGGAATAAACCAGCAGGGGGTAACACGCATGAACAATTACAAATTCGGAGTAACGGGCAAGGAAAGAAAAGCATTGGTAACCGCCATCAGCGAATTGCTGAACACCGAATCACAATATTTGGGGATTCAAAGAGCCTACGCTTACCAAATCGGTGAAGATTTGATTGTCGACAAGGAAGGCACGGCCATCGGGGAACTTCCCACCGACCTTTTGGAAGAACTGGCCGAACGTGGTTTCCAAGCGGAAATTGAAACGGTGGAAGATGATACCGCAATCGAGACCGAAGCCGAAACAACAACCGAGCCGGAAACGGACACCGAAATGGAAGAAGCTGCCGAACCGGAAACGGACACCATTTCCATCACACTACCGCTGGACGGCTGGACACCCGAAAGCCTCGACAACCTTTGCCGGATGGTCACGGCGAAAGAGCCGCTCATCGAAAAGGCACTCGGTGTGGAGGCAATACCCATAAGAGTTTTAGAAAACGGCATCGAATTCCCTTGGTTCAGAGCCAAACACAGCAACGACATGATGGCCTACGCACAATTTATAACCGCGCTTTGCACCACAGCCAAAGAAAAGAAGCGTGTCACAGCGAAACCCCAAGAAACCTTCGAAAATGAGCGGTTTACGATGAGGGTTTGGTTAATCGGGCTTGGGCTGGTCGGGAGTGAGTATAGCAGAATTCGCCAAATTTTAACAAAACCACTTTCCGGCAACGGAGCTTGGAGATTTTTCCAAAACGAAAAAGCGGTCTCGGAGGCCGCTTCCGAGCCGCAAACCACCGATGAGGCCGCAGTATTGCCCGACAACGCCGCAGGAGATGCTCCTGCGGATGAAACCCAAACCGATGACGAATACGCGAACGTAGCCAAAGCTAACGCCGACACAACCGCTGACGAAGGCGAGGTGGCTGGCGATGAGTGAACAAAGCACAAGCCATTTCGAATGGCGTCCTATTATCCTTACCGATAAAGCCACAGGCCGAAAAGTCCACATAACAATATTTGAACGGGAACTATATAAATCTGGATTCTTCACTTTCGAAGACCTCTGGCAGATATACGAGGAAGTGAATAACACCGAAACGGAAAACACCGAAAACCCGCACCAAGACTGAAGTAAAACGGCAACGTTTAACCACAAAACCGAATATTCCGAACACAGTCCCTTTCGCCGGGGCTGTGTGTCGTTCATATAAAAACGATATAAAAAACCCGAAGGCCGCTTGGCTTTCGGGCGAAATCGCTAAAGCGATTTTAACATTTTTACTCCAGCTTGTCAATTTTTAAATCGAGGTGCGTTCATGGTAAAAGTTGTATATATATGTTCGCCGTTTTCCGGCGATGTAATTCAGAACACAGAAAATGCTCGTCGTTATTGTAAATATGCGGTCAGCCAAGGGGTTTTGCCCATCGCACCGCATTTATTATTTCCGCAGTTTTTGGACGATAACTGCCCGGTGGAACGTGAAAAGGGGCTGGTCTTTGGGTTGGTTTTATTGAAAAAAGCAGATGAACTGTGGGTATTCGGCACACGCACAAGTGAGGGTATGCGCCGTGAAATTGAAAAGGCAAACACAGAAGGTATACCCGTCATATACATAAATAATATTTGATTCATAAGCGTGTCCACTTCTTCATATCTATATTGTAGGCCGCTTGTCGGCTCACAATACTAATGAGTATAGAAGGTGAAGATATGGGCTTTTTTTCAAGATTCCGAAAAGAAACAAAAACGGTGTCGAATAGTATCAGCACACACCGCTTTTTTTCGTGGGGTGGCTCGAAGGCCGGAGCGAACGTAAATGAAACCAGCGCGTTACAGACTGCGGCTGTTTACGCTTGTGTCCGAGTGATTTCCGAGGCCGTGGCCAGTTTGCCCTTGAAGGTTTATGCCTACGAAGGCAATGATCGAAGCGGGTCACGGGCTGTACATGAACACCACTTGTATAATCTACTCCATCATGCCCCAAACCCGGAAATGACCAGCTTTTCCTTCCGGGAAACCATGATGATGCACTTGTTAATTTATGGAAATGCCTATGCCCAAATAGTACGCGATGGCGGTGGGAAAGTGATCGCTTTATATCCGCTTATTCCTTATAAAATGGAGGTTTGGCGCGGTAATAACGGAAAAATTTATTACACCTACTGGCAGAACAGGGACGAAGCTACTGCCAAAGATGATTCCAGCGAGGTGCGTTTCCGTAAAGAGGATATTTTACACATTCCCGGCCTTAGCTTCGATGGTTTGTTGGGCTATTCACCCATCGCTCTTGCTAAAAATGCCATCGGTATGGCGATTGCCGCAGAAGAATTTGGTTCTACTTTTTTTGGAAGCGGTGCTACACCCGGCGGCCTCTTGGAAGTACCCGGTGAGCTTAAAGAGGAAAAAATGGATGCTCTTCGGCAAACATGGGAAGCCATACACGGCGGAACACATAACTCCAACCGAATGGCGATCCTCACTGATGGGCTTAAATACCATCCAATCGCTGTCCCTCCAGAGCAAGCGCAATTCTTGGAAACCAGAAAATTTCAAATAACCGAAATCGCACGTATCTTCCGTGTGCCTCCACATATGATTGGCGATTTAGAGCGGTCAACTTTTTCGAACGTGGAGCAACAGGCATTGGACTTCGTAAAATATTGTATTAATCCGTGGATAACGCGCTGGGAACAGGCCATGTGGCAGAGCCTTATTTTATTATCCGAACGCAACACGCATTACATCAAATTTAACCTTGACGGCCTCATGCGCGGTGATTACGAAACCCGGATGCGCGGTTATTCCATCGGTATCCAAAACGGTTTCATGTGTCCCAACGATATCCGAAGGCTGGAAAACTTGAACGAAATACCCGAAGAAAACGGTGGTTTCAATTTCATGGTAAACGGGAACATGGTCAAATTGGAGGATGTCGGCGCGGCCTATCTGGATCGCAAGGGGCTGAATAACATTAATAATGTTAACGAAGGTTCTGAAAATCAATAGCGCGGCATATATAGCGAACACAGAATAAAAATTGGAATAAAAAATTTGGAAGGGGTTACAAGCATGAGTAAACTGTTAGAATTACGCGAAAAGCGTGTAAAGTTATGGGAAGGCGCGAAGGCTTTCTTGGCAAGCAAACAGGACGAAAATGGCGATGCTTCCAGTGAAGATTTAGCCATTTATGACAAAATGGAAGCCGAAGTTACAGACATGACCAACAAAATAAAGCTGTTGGAGCGGCAAGAAGAAATGGATGCGGACATTGCCGCTGTCGCATCCCAGCGGCCTATACTTAACTATCCCTCGGCGGATATTAATAATCTGACTTCTTCGTTTATGCTGGGGAAACCGCTTACAGGCCGCGAATCGCATATATACACAAACGCTTTTTGGAACGCCATGCGTTATAATAACAAAGTTTTTAACGATTTATCGGTAGGCATAGATTCTGCCGGAGGCTACCTTGTGCCGGATGAATTCCATCGCCGTCTAATCGAAGCGTTGGAAGAGTATAACATCATGCGGAAATTATCGCGGATAATCCGTACCTCCAGCGGCGATTTACATATCCCGGTGGCGGCTACCCGTGGCACAGCGGCTTGGGTAGAAGAAGCAGGAGTAATCCCTACCAGCGACACAAACTTCGGGCAAGTAACGCTTGGGGCATATAAACTGGGTACAATGATTAAGGTTTCCCATGAACTGCTTAACGACAGCGCATTTCCGCTGGAGTCATTTTTGGCTACGGACTTCGGGCGGCGCATGGGTACGCTGGAAGAAGAAGCCTTCCTCATTGGTGACGGCAACAAAAAGCCTACGGGTGTTTTATCCTCCGCACAAGTTGGCGTGACCACCGAATATCAGACGGAAATTACGTTTGACGATGTAATGGATTTATATCACAGTCTTAAATCGCCATATCGTAACAAGGCTGTATTTATCGCCAATGATTTAACCGTAAAGGCACTCCGTAAGCTGAAAGATGGAAATGGTCTGTTTTTATGGAATCCGTCTGTGGTAACGGGAACGCCGGACACGGTATTGGGCAGACCATTGTATGTTTCAAACTACATGCCGGAAATCAAAGCCGGGGCAAAGGCGATGGCCTTCGGTGATTTTTCATTCTATTGGATAGCAGACCGCACAGGGCGTACCTTCGAGCGTCTGAATGAACTTTTCGCTACCACGCATCAGGTGGGCTTCAAGGCAACTCAGCGTGTGGATGGAAAACTCATCATGCCGGAGGCCGTGAAGGTATTGCAGATGGGAGAATGATGCCATGCCGAAAAAAGCCAAATCAGAGGACATGGATTTGTTGGCGAAGGTCAAGGCGAATCTGATTATAACGCATGATGCAGATGACGTTTTGATTAAGAGCTTCATCGTGGCGGCTGTTGATTATGCAGAAACCTTCCAGCATGTGGCTACGGGGACATATACAAAAGAACCTATGCCGCCAAGCACAGAGCAGGCGGTGATCATGTTGACATCCCATTTTTATGAAAGCAGGGACGGATCGACTGCTGGCTTCTTTGCCGACAGCACACAGGCCAGCCAGCAAGTTTGGAATACGGTAAACATGCTCCTGCGGCTGAATAAAAATTGGAAATGCTGAATGTGTTTCATCATTAACATATAAATAGCCTGTCCGATTAAGCACAGTCAGTGCGATAGTCATTACCCTGTGCTGACAAAAAATTTGAAAGCCGGGTATAAAATAATTATTGATTTCCTACTCAGCTCATGTTAATATTGACTCATGGAGGTATTACCATGTTTATTTCAAGTGTCTTTAAATTAAATGTTCTCCTTCACTCCGTTAAATTGGATAAACGGCGAGACGTTTAGCGGAGGTTAATCAGGGAGGTATAGCTTCCCGAGGTTCGTCGGTAATATGGTGTGCGAGGCGTAGGTATACTATGTCTTGTTAAATGATGCCATTTACCGACAGGACTATATGATTGAATCTTACGGCTGTGGGCGTTTCGTCCACAGCCTTTTTGATTACCGGAGCATAGTATACCCGTGCGCGGAAGGCTGTAATGGCTTTCCGCGCTATTTTATTTTAGGAGGATTCCAAATGGATTACAACATTAAGCACCTTACAAACGAGCGGGAACTTGACGCTTCTATCGCTTTCGCAAAAAAAGTGTTTCCGCAGTATAGCGAAACCTATGACCGTGACCGCGAAAACTGGCGCAAATGGATGGACGCGCATGGAGATTTGATGATTTTCGCAGAATCAAACAACGAAGTTGTCGGCATTGTATTCAGCCACATTAAAAATGTGCCGAATGCCACGGTTCATATTGTGGCCGTTGATGAGCGTTTTAGAAAATACGGCATTGGACGCGAAATGATGCTTTTGACAGAAGAACGCGCCAAACGCCACGGTATTACCCGTCTTACGCTGGGTGCGGCGGAAAGTACCGAAGGTTTCTACGAAAAGCTCAGATATGATGGTAACCTACTGGTGCAATCGGAAAAGTACAGTATTGAAGAATTGCTGTCGCTTAACACAAAATACTCGGTTGTTGGAACAAGGGTGCATGACGGCACAATTAATCAGGTATATTTGAATTTACCGATTGCCGACCGTGAATTTCAACGGGAATACGAGCGTGTGTTTCCGGGCTGTTCCACTCAAATGATATTTGGAAAAACAATTTAAAGGAGGATTTTTATGAGCAATATAACTGTTCAACCTATAGACGGCACGAATTTTAAAGAATCTATACCCGGTATTGTCCACGTTTTTAGGGATGATAAAGTTGTTCCTTGGCATAGACCGGATGAATGCTTGGAATGGATTGCGCGGCGTATCGAGCGTGGCTTCTACATTGCCGTGGCATGTGACGGCAATTCCATTGTCGGCTACAGCGAGTGGATTGAAACATATGACGATGGCAGAAAACTACTGTATCTCGGCATTATGCAAGTGGACTGTGATTTGCGTAGCCGGGGTATTGGAAAAGTTATGCTCGATGATGGCGAAAAACATGCCATAC
>Ga0131853_10023450_pt1 | contig 11145 bp, 20 predicted proteins | sample TergutLab28metaG_FD_92764 | JGI IMG/M metagenome (GOLD analysis project Ga0131853, IMG submission 92764) | Labiotermes labralis P1 segment gut microbial communities from Petit-Saut dam, French Guiana - Lab288 P1 (version 2) (version 2) | ecosystem: Host-associated > Arthropoda: Insects >...
CTTGCTGCTGCTGCTGCTGCCGCTGCCTGAACACGAACCTGCTGCCCGCTGCCTGGACACGAAATTGCTGCTCCTGCTGCTGCCCGCTGCCTGAACACAAACTTGCTGCTGCTGCTGCTGCCGCTGCCTGAACACGAACCTGCTGCCCGCTGCCTGAACACGAACTTGCTGCTGCTACTGCTATCAAACAAACTTGCTACCGCTGCCCGGAATCGAACTTGCTGCCCGCTGCAGCTTCCTTCTCGGACCGTAGAATTTCCTGTCTCGCAGATTACTTGGTCCAGCCGTTCGATATCTTCTTGGGGTCGTTCGGCCGTTGTATTATTCTTATTGCCCGACGTCGCGCTTTTACTCTACATCCCCCTTACACACGTGACTCCAGTGTTGCATCTGCAGGTGTGTAGCTAGTCAAAAATATCACGCATTTTATAGAACAAGAAGATTAATTACCGTATTTACAAGCGCCTGCCACCTGGCCCTATCCGAGGCCTGATCCATGCCCACCGCATTCCATTTCCTGAAGATCCATCTTAATATTGTCCTACCAACTACACCTGTGTCTTCCAAATAGTCCCTTTCTTTCAGGTTTCTCACCAGCGCTCTTGCTTCAAATGTTGTTATTGCGTAAAATCTAAGTTTCTAGGTAACCTCGATCCGACATTACGCTCTTGTATTCTGTTTCAAATCGATTAAGTTTCTATACAACGTCAGTAAGCTTTTATCTAACTACAAACAGTTGCGACCTCAAAACTTTGCGTTTAGGTTGGCATCGTGCCTAAGTGTTTTGCTCATTACGCCTAGTTTTCAACTGCCACAGTTTTAAGAAGTTTACCCTCATATTTTTAAACTGACTAGACCCTCTGTAAAACTCACCCCACCGTATAATCAGTAGGTACTGGGTTCGTTTCAGTAAAGACAGCGGGCGAGCCCTCAAATATAACTTTATCAGAGCTCTTTGTAAGCAATGTATCTGCATTGCTCTGCTCCATGTGTTACCAGGTCCGTAATTATTCGACAGTACACAAACGTAATTAAATAGGTATGTTTCACGCAATTAAACGAACTTGTAGTGAGGTAACTCTGTATAAATGCCCGGTTTATGAACGATTACTTTATATAAAGCCAATCATTACGCTGCGTTTTACTTTTCATTAAGTTTCCGTAAAAAACTGGAAAATACATCTAAAAATAATGAAGCATAACATTTATTTCCTAAATCCGCACAAACCAAGGTATAACCAAATAATAATATTAAATTAGGCATTAAATAAAAAATAATTTTCTCTGTTCTTATAAAGCTTAACGACTGTTGGCGTAAAAGAGCTTTATATATCAAGTGTACCCTGCATGCGAATCAAATGCTTCCTGTCACATTATCGTTCTTGGGTTGTTTCGGTCCACCACATTATATTTTAAATAGTTAATTTTCAAACATTCTCAGAATAATTCTAAAGAGTTGTTATAAAAAAATTTTTAAATTTCATAATTGCGTGCAAGTATAACCGATCAGATGTAACGCTTGAAATTTATTTCTTCAACGTGAGTAATAAGCATGGAGATTTATCCCGACCAGGGCAATTCCCTTGGGCCCATAATTAAAAAAATGGGGGTTGCAGTAGGCCCCAAAACTCAAATATTTGCAAAAGCCTCCGGGTAGAATGCAGACTGGTAGAGTTTTGGGTGTGATTGGAAGGATGGCCTAAATGCGTCCCTAGCACTACACGTCCTTGAGCGTAATATTTAGAAGAGTGTCAGGCCCCGTACAGTCTGGTAGCTGTGTTCCCTCCGTAGCCATCTCCACGCTGATGGTAGGGATGAGTGTAAGAAGAGTTTAAGTGAGGTCGTGGCATTACTCGTTCTTGAGCAATATTATTAAAAATGATAATTTGCCCCGTACAGTCTGGTAGAGTTTCCTCCGTAACCCCTACGCCAATAGTGATGTAAGAAAGCCCAAAGTGAGCCCGGGGCATTATTCATCCTTGAGCAATATTATTAAAAAATATGGTTTTTATTTGCCTCCCCGTACAGCCTGGTAGCGCCAATTTTAGGACCTAAGTGCGGCCTGGGCATTACTCGTTCTTGAGCAATATTATTAAAAAGTGTAGGTTATGTGCGAGTGCTCTTCCGTGCAGTCTGGTAGCGCCGATTTTATTGAGGTTTCGGCAGACGCCGCCGACGCCGACGCCGACGCCGCCGACCAGTATTGGTCTTTTCGGGGGGATGTAGGGAAGTTCCGGTCGTTACTCTTTCTTTATCATCATAATAATAATATTAAAAAACCATCAGCGTGGTTGGTGATAGACGCCGTCCAGATAGGTCTTCCTCCTCCTCCAGGCATTGGAGCCGGCTACGGGGCCACGTCCCCTCAAGTTTGGAACCAAGAAACTTAAGATATTGCGGGCGTGCCGTGGTTTGTATTGCTAGAGCCTCGGGCCTCAACATGTGGTGAGGAGAAGACTCCCCTGCGTGCTTTTATGAAGTGAAGGTTGAAATGGGTGAAATGAAATTCGCGTGCACGATAAGTACCAAAGTCGACGTGATAGTCCTATGAAATTTAAATTATTCCCCCCGAAAAGTGGCATGTCTAAATTTCGTACCCGCTTAGGTATATGTATATTAAGAGGCGTAAGGCAAGTGTGTTGGTCACCCCTGTGGCAGTCCATGAGCAATGTAATTCATCGTTGGTCTGGGGAAAATTATTTGCCAGTCATGCGCAGAGTTGGAATAGTAATTAAGCAAGTACTCCTTGTTAGGTATCTAACTGTAATTAAACACGTAAACGAGCGTGCCTCTTTCTGCAATATCAGTAACGCTGGGCTTGCTACAGATAGGGAGGTGATGTCACCAAATGACGCATACATCTACTTTTGAAGCCACTGACGTAACATAGACCCAGTCAGAGTCTTATGATATATCGAAAGAGGGAAGGGAGAATCGAAGCCTAGAGTACTGTATAGAACGTAACCCCGCCCCATCGTAGCTTTTCTTTTTGCGGACGCTCGAATGTGTACATCGGAAGCTGCTACATCCCCAGCATAGTGGAGGAATCTGAGTGTGTGTGTGTGTGTGTGTGTGTGTGTGTGTGTGTGTGTGTGTTTGTTAGAAGCTGCTACTGTGTAGACAGGAGGTAGGTGAAGTTTGTAAATGATACCTCAGTACAGTGAGTTTTTTAAAGGTCAACGCACATGTTCCAACAAGATCGTCACGAATACACTCGTGCAACATCGTTTACGATTCCATAGAGAGCTGATGTGTTTGAAGTACCTCTGCTTAGGGTGGCCGAATGTATGGGGCAGAGGAAAATTCTTATGGTTCAATGACCCGTCGTTGTAAACATACATTCCGAGAGGAAAAGTACACGTAAAAGGAAGGAGAGGGAAAACGTATCATTTGTCACTGGAGCCGAAGATAAAATATATCGAATTACTTTCTTCAATAGGCTACGACTAGGCGAAAATCGATACGGTTCTCCGCCTTCCTATTACGTGTTAACCGTCTTCACGGTAGGTGGCCTCTGAAGAATGAAACTCGATATATTTTATCTTCCGTATCGGTGAATATCGCTACTCTTCCCACTCCCCTTCCTTTTCCGTTTAATTTTCTCTTGGTAGTTGCTTACTATTCGGGTCATTGAGCCAAACAATATTCCTCTGCTTCCCCCCTCGGTAACCACAAGGAAAGGAACTTCAAACACATGTCTCTATGTGAACGTAAGCGATGTTACGCGTTTTTATTCCTCAGATCATTATTCTGAAACATGTGCGTAAACCCCCTTCAGAGAGAACTGATGTCAGACTACAACTTTTTGGTCGTTGCTTCATCCGGTGGCTGCTTTATCCGCGCAGGTAGCTGCTGTTGCTGCTGCTCCTGTGTGAAGAAAGTGTGGCGGGGTGTCGAGAAAGCAAAGCTAAGTGCAGAGAATATTTTTAATAATATATATGATCTCACAAGAAAACACACAATTCAGTAAAATTAGGCGTTTATTATGATAAGCAATAGTGATACATAATTGTATACAGTAGTCACGTGTTCCTCGAACACATGACGATAGTCTATGAGGTCACTGGCTTCTAGGAACGGTTTCGAAATACGTAACTGAAGTTAGGGACGATGCCACATACGACAGTACATCCGGCAAAGCGGTGGTGTAATGTTGCAAGTCATATCAGGTGGACATTGGACAAAATCCTGCTTCTGCAGATAGCACATCAACCAATCGTAGAGTGAATGTGCGGTTTTTGCGCAAGCAATTTGAGGAAAATTGTGACATGGCAATGTACACCAGCGTTTATGATTGAAAGAGACGGGTGGGAGCACGCGAGATCCTCAAGGTTATGGAACGGCCGTTCAGTCAGTCCGGCGAGGAATGTGCATTTACAGACGCCGTATGCGTAGAGGTGTGCGAAACCGGCCACGGCCTCAGTGAGGACCGTATGCAATTCTTTATATTCTATATTTCATCGGCCCAATTCAGGCCGTTCAATAACGAGCTGTGATCTTCCGTCTTGTAGGAGCTCTTGAAACGGAACGTTTCGAACGCGGCGACGATGGCCACGCACAATTCCTTGACGACCGACACGTTCTGCCTTCCTCGCAAGACCTCGTAAAAATTTGCGACCTCCCTGCCTCCAGCCTTGTTAGATTAGGAATAATTAGATTCGGACAGAATACCCACATTTCATAGGCAGCTGCGGCATCATTGACCCCAGCCGCAACGTGTCATCTGGGCCTCAAATTCTGTAGTGAACAGCCGCTCCACCTAACCGTCTGCATGTTTGCAAACGTTGAAGAGAGCGATTAATTGTTGGTGTGTGTGTAGCCCGAATCCATGTAGAGGGCGAATAGACAGCAATACTTTCCGCAAACGTTGGTCGTCAGGCCTTGCAACCGTCGCCTGTTATATTCCCAGGTGATGCATTTGCGTTTGATAAATGAGTGGATGCTGTGTACGAGCGGTAGGATGCCATATGAATCAAAGTAGTCGGCACTCGAATATATGGGCCGGAAGTGCACGGCTAGGCATTGTGTAACTCCCTGAGTTTTGGGTTCGTCATTGACGATGACGTTGGTGGTGGTTTGCGTGATCGATTGTGGTAGGAGATCTGGGGGGAAGACGTCGAAGAAGGAGCTGTCGTCAATTAGAGTACACAGAATTTGCGCGGTGTCCATTAAAAGTCGGTCGTGAATGTACGTTCGAAATCTATGAGGACTGAATTGTCGAATTCTAGGTATAACAGACACGTTATCGCCTCGGGAAATGGCTTATTGAATTTCAATTCGATCCTGATACTGCCGTTCTCTTGGTGGGATGTATGATCCTCCGACACGCCCCTCTCAGGAATGAGATCAAAGTTTAACATGAAAAAGCCGTTTATGTACATATTGTGTGTTATCTGTAGTCCCGTGTTCGAGTGATGTATTTCGGACGCCTCGAACTGCGTCCTGTAGCCCATGACGGAAGTGTTTTCATGATCCATGCTCAGAGTTAGGCTCTCGTTATGGAATTGTTTACCGTTCACAAATAGCGAAAAATCCTGATGTCATAATAGTGAAATTCGAATTAGTTGCTGCCGAACGGACAGTTGAAATCTGTGTTCTTAACCATAGTGAACAGCAGACGTTTCGGAATGGGACCCAGGACGACGTTGTCTATGGACAGTGATTTCGATCCGGCCACGAATGAGAACGTCTTGAGTTCGACTCTCGTCGGGTTATAGCGCGCGAGACTCCTCCTGTTTTTCAGCTTTGCAGTGTGGGTCAGCAATATGGCAGGTCTCGGCCTGACGCGCCTGATCATTAATTGGGCGTCAAAAAATTTGAAAACGTTCTTTGAATCAACGCTCTTGTTCATGAGATAGAAGCTAAGCCAGGCTTGGGCAACCAGATCTGCAACCTGATGCCTAGCAGCATATATAGGAGCACGTTACATATGTCACTATGTAATCGACCGAATAGCTGGACTTCTCTACTCGCCGTATTTCTCTTCCAACTGAGAATGAATCCCTTGTTCGTCATGGCGGTCTTATTCTCGGCGGAGGGTTCGACAGGCCGCATGTCGCCAGTATCGAGATACCAGCAGGCTTTCGAGAGATGAATGGCTACGTCATTTGAGCCACAGTTCATGAGCGTCTCGATATATGATCGGTAAGTTATTGCTCGCTGACCTGCGTGATGTTTACACCATTGAGAGTTACGTTACATTGAAATATAAGGAGTGGAGGAAATTATTTGTCACGGCCGTATGGACCGAAAAATCCACATCCTTTTCCGAGGCCGATATCAATTTACCTCTGATGTACAGTTTGTAAAATAAATCGATGTACGTGTCGCTATCGGCAGGTATGAAAAATTCCAGATCATTTGGATCGACGAAGGCATCGGTTTATATGCGACCTCTGATGTCACGAGTACAGACGTCTGTATGGGCCTATGTGCAAATATGTCAAACTCGCTACTGACTGACCGTATCTCGGCAGCAGCGGCAGCCAGTTCGACTGCTGAAAAGTTTAACTAGGCAAAGATATAGCTTTTTATTATTTTTCTCGGGGCATGCATAATCTCCTTCCTCCTCTCTTTTTCTTCCCTCCAATCACAGCCTCACGGCGGGCGCGTTTGCGGCCCCGGCCTCGGAATTTGCTAATCACATTTTGGGCGGATTCATTCACGTGTTTAGGCACTATATCTCCGGCACTCACGTCGTCCCGTTCAGCGATATCGTTAAGAATTTTGCCACCGCTACACAACGTCTCGCGCCCCTCTGCTCTGACCCCGCTCCACAGGATTCAGCGGACCCAACGGAAGAGCCTGCCGTAAAAATTGCCGATCCCGTGTACTCGCTGAAGGTGGAGAGGGGTCGAGGAGACGGGAACGGTCCCCGGAGAAATTAGACCTCGACCCGCCTGATTTAGGTATTATATTTCTAATGGTTGCCTAGCTATAAATGTCCTATTCAAAATAGCGACGCCCCGTTTTATACACTTCAGCATTTGTAATTCTTCCGAAAATGAAGCACCACGTTTGTGGGCGTCTTTCCGTACTCGAAGGGGAAGAGCCGCCCCGCGGTCGTCAGGAATTCTATTCGGATATCCTGAAATATACGCTGCTCGACAGGCACATAGTACACGTTTTGAAACTCAAGCTCACACGTTGATGATGATGACGGTAAGAAGTTTGTTGGCATGCTGCGGTCGGTGCTATCACCCGCAAATTGCGACGATTTTGGATTACAGTACATATGGGCAAGTGTTTCCTCCTCCCCCATGGAAGTTGAGGAACATGAAATTTCACTTCCCAATTGAGGTCGAAACCAGTTCCACGGGCTGAGCCAGTTTCACCGTCAAATCGGCGTGCGTATTTTGTTCGAAGAAGTCGCGCGAGGCGTTGCTGAACAGATTGACGTAAAAGTGGCTGTGCGTCGCCATAATTTCTCAGATATTCTTCACGCTAGCTGCAGGCACACAAGAGTCAAATTCCTGACGGTAACATCGCCAGCTGACGAGATATTCGCGAATGCCGCCTCTGACCTTCTTGTCCAGTATTTTATCTATCTTATAGGAGGTCTGGTGTGTTATTCGAACGGTGCCAGTACCTCGCGATAAAACTGAACTTCGATTGGTTTGCCAATTAAATCCTCGTGTTCATTGACGACTCGAGGGCATCTATCGATTTGTTTGCGACCCTGAAAATTTCAGTACTGAAATTCTGTTCGGCTGCTATGGCGAACCGCACCTTCTCTTTGCTGATGCACACGTGCTGTCCCACCCGAAACGTCGCTACTTTCGGGACGCGAAAGCGTCCACTCCGTGCCGCCTCCATCCTCTTCCATATCGCTAGCGTGTCAGAGTAGGTGAATCGAGAAAGCGCCATGCCTGACGTCGAGTGAACCGTGTCATTGTAGGCCTTGACAAATTTCGGCCAGACATCGACGTATCTATAGTTATTTATCTGTGTGAAGTGTTTATAGAGTCTATCGCGTATCGTTCGATGCACGCTTTCGACGACCGCACAATTCAAGTCGGAGTTCCTGCACACCTGGAACTGAATTACCCCACCATCGTCCCGTAATATGAACTGAAAATGTTTATTTTGAAACTCCTTGCCTTTATCAATGCGCACAAATATGGGGCGACATCCTGTCAAATATGTACTGTCATCGAATATGGAGCGAAACGCCGAAGCGACAGACGGCCCGCTCTTTGGCTTAATGGGGATCAGATGTAGATATTTCCAGAATACATCTATTACCGAAGAATGTACCTGTAATTATCGTTGTATTTGCGTAGGCCTGCACATCCAACAAATCGCATTCCCAAACGACCATCACGTTAGACACTATACAGGGTGTTTCACGACTTTAGGGCATAACTGCAGGAGGTGATTTCCTAGGTCTTTGTGATCAAAAAAGTTCATATAAAATGTGTCCGATTTTGGACGGTTACGGAGTTATGACCGTTTGAATCTCGGAATAGAAGGTAACGATTACTGACAATAAACGGAAATAAATAATAAACCCGCATAATACATGATACATTTAAAGTACGAATGTAAAGTTAACTTCGTGAAATTACCTTTAATTTGAATTTATCGGAGCTTAAAGCTGATTTTCGAAAATGCCACCGCCGGCCGTAACACAGGCTGCCGCTCGGTTGTGAACCGGGCGGGTAGCAATTAGCACCCCACCTTTCCCCGCACGCCTTAGGTACCTTACAAGTGTCTGTAGCTGGCTAAAAATAGCGACCGGCCACCTGATAGACGCGATTCACACGAGGGCGTGTACGGGTATTAAGAAACTGTCATAACTCCGTAACCGTCCAAAATCGGACACATGTTTATATGAACTTTTTTGATCACAAAGGCCTAGGAAATCACCTCATGCAGTTATGTCCTAAAGTCGTGAAACGCCCTGTATAAGGATTACATCCTAAACGCTTCCTTACCGGCCTATGAAGCGTATAGTCATACTTCTTCTCTAACCAGGCTCTGATGACATCCGGTCTAACTTTCTTCTTCGCCGTGTCCGACCGAAGCTTCCGAAGAGTCGAGAAGTCTGACGGTCAGGCCGGGTCATAATATAACCTGCAAATAGTTGTCATTAATACTTTACCCGCTTACGACGTAACGCTGATTCGACACCCCGTCCCTTCGGTTTCGCAAAAAGGTACGCAATGCCATCGCGAAATTTCTTTCGTCGTTTTATATTACTTTTATCGTCATGCTGATATCTAGGCAAATGAGCGTTAGTTAATCTCAATATTTTTTTAAATGTCTTCAAGTCCTCCTTGCCTACAAGTTGCGTATTCACATTCTTACGCGTTAGCAGTTCCCACAGCCTCTCCGTCCCTCTAAACACATTTCCTTTAATTGTGATCTTGTCATCTGGATCTAGACACACGGTGGAATCAGCAATTATCAATTGTTCGCCTTCCTCACGTATACCGAATTGTATGTCGAGAAAATTCCTAGGGGGACAAGCGTGTTCTTCTTGTTCCGTTTGACCACTCTACGTAACGTCATCATCATCATGTCCTCGTTTAGGTGTCTCCATCTCTGTCGAAGGATGGGGGAAAGGGGCGGCGGCGTTTTCGCCTCAACTTTAGCGACAATCAACTGTTTTCTGTTTAACTCTGGCTCAGGGGAAGGGGAAGACAGCTCCCTGTAGGGCATCACTCCTCTTAGGAAATCGGAGATAGCCTTCGTCTGAGTCGTCCTTCTGATATCGGCATCGCGAAACATATGACGCATGTAACCCACTCTTAATACGGGTAGTGTTTCATTTTACGCTTCCGAGTCTAGAGCGGCGTCGCCCCGTATGGTAATGATCGGGCGGGACGAGGTACATTTTACGTAATATATTTCATCTGGGCTTAAAAATTAAGCTGTCGATCGTCGGCAGAATGGCGCTCAGTAGGGACAGCAGAAATCCACCGCGCTGTACTGTGAATCCCTTCTTGCCCGAGTGGGTCACGTGCCTGTCGGCGAACTTGCGAAGCGATGACTTGTGTTTTTGCAGCTTGCGCGTGTTACAGTCTGACATTATAAATTACCGTTTAGCACGTTCAACACACATTCGCTTACACATTTCAAGAGTTCCTTGTTACACTTCGTTATGAGGGCTTTACGCAAACTCGATTCGGCCGTCTTGAGCACGTGAAGAGCGTGGTAATTCGACTTCACACGCTTCATCGCCTACATCGTAATAAACGACTGGAGGATATTCTTCCGGGAATATGTTTGTTCGAAACCGCAGACTGTCATCCGTGTCTGGTGTCAGTTCCAAGATTAGTTAGCCGTTGGGTTTTGTGTCGCATCCAGGTAGGCGTTATACATCCCGAGATTATCTTCGAGATACACTTCATTGGCCAAGTACGCAAACTGTTTCTTATCTCTGAGGATTTTCAACGCGACCACATAATGGGCATTCAACGATATGTTTATACATTAGCGTCCTGGATGAAACACATACTGCATAATCACAATCACGCTGATATTTCTGTGATACCTGCCTCACGTAAACAACTCACACACTAGCTTTGAATAGACGTCGTTCAACAGATCGTCTAGGATCGCGAGACGCGGTGTACCACTAGCGCCAACAAATTTCTCCGGTACGCCTTACTGATATTTGGTGTTTGAGGGCAAATGCTGACGTTCGGGAACGTCATTCGTCTCACTATAACAAACGATTATAACGCTCCCGAATTCGCGTTCAGTGCAGAGAGCGTCGAAGTGCTGTAGCAACCGTATGCAGAAACACGTTACGCCCAACTTATTAGGACCGCTCACTATACACGAGAAAGGACGCTTGAATTTAGTATCATCATCACCCATGGATGCTCAGGGACTATAACACGACCCTCTCCCACCCTCCGCTTATTTATACCCAAACGGACGGACGTATTATCACCTAAACTGCGACTCTTGAAAAACGAAATTCTGTAGATCTTGGTTTCGGGTTCAGTGACTATCGCAACTCTTCCGCTTAGACATAATATTACTTTCGGTATGCACATTTAAAACAGGGGATTCATCCCCCAGAATCATGTCGCTGATAACACCGAAATTTACCAATTTCGAAGCGTTATAATTGAGGGTTATGCCCCTGACTTCCCACACAGTCTTTTCTCGACCGTCTCCCGTATCCAGCAC
>Ga0131853_10023451_pt1 | contig 11144 bp, 5 predicted proteins | sample TergutLab28metaG_FD_92764 | JGI IMG/M metagenome (GOLD analysis project Ga0131853, IMG submission 92764) | Labiotermes labralis P1 segment gut microbial communities from Petit-Saut dam, French Guiana - Lab288 P1 (version 2) (version 2) | ecosystem: Host-associated > Arthropoda: Insects >...
CTCAAAAAGATTTTTATGCACGTCCGTACACTTCAATGTGGGCATCTGTTGTAGCTCGACAGATATCTAAACGATATTCAAGCTCTTGCCACGTGTTTAGCAGCATGTGAGGTGTTATAAGCTGAAGGTCCTACTGCCTGGCCCCCTAGATCTCCGGACACCATTAGACTTTTTTGCATGGGAGTTTATTAAGGAGAAAAGTTCGAGATCTGGCTGATTTGAGACAACGTATCATTGAAGCAGTTGAGCTTATAACACCTCACATGCTGCTAAACACGTGGCAAGAGCTTGAATATCGTTTAGATGTTTGTCGAGCTACAACAGGTGCCCACGTTGAAGTTTACGGACGTGCATAAAATCTTTTTGAGTTACTCTGTACACTGTTGAAAATATAAATTTCATAAAGCTTTTAGGTACTAAAACATAAGCATGATTTTTGTATACCTCTAGCCCGGAAACGCACTATTTTATTGAGCGCAATAATTCCTTTTTCATATAGATGAAGGTCTTCTTTTTGGACACAAGTCTTATGGAGGCTGAGAATGTGCTTTGGACAACCCTGACGTCGCTCTCCGTGTTCAGAACACTCTGACCGGCTCATCACAAGGCTGGCAGCTCCTAATTGCTTTGCTGCGTGAGACTCAGCACTTCATAGTGCTACAGTCGTGCGCGTTTCCAAATACCGAACCGCGTGCGGCAATTATGATTAGGTTGGTCACAGAAATATCAAACAGCTTGTTTCTGCTATGAAAGCTTGTTCTACAATTGATTTCCGGCACCGAAGCAGACCTTATGGAAAGAAATAATGGAAAACGGTCAGCATTTCTTGCGTTTAATTACTCTTGTGAGTGATAATGCCATTGAGCCGTGGATGCAACAAACGCTTGGTAATTTACTGCGTTTCATACTATAGGTAATAGAACAACCCTCTGAGAGTTTGACGAGATAGAGTAACTTACTGACAGAGACAAAGAAAGGAGAGGGACGACATGAAGTACGAGAGAGAAACAGAATAAAAAAAGCAGAAGAAGGGGTGCTGATAAGTCCTTAGCCCGACCAGGAAGGAAACAAGCTAATGTTTGTGTCAGAATAGCGTGAATTTCCTTCGGCGCTTTGCCTTGCAGAAAAAAAAACTTGATGACAGTTAGCGTCTCGATGTTGAAATCGCGCGCGTCCCTGGCATGCTTCCGACCTTGTTTCCTTCCTGATCGGGTTAAGAACTTATCAGCACCCCGGTAGGAAATATTTTTGCGCCAATTTAACGGGACCAATACTGGCTTATATTCATTTTGATGTAACTCGAAAACCCAACATTCTGATCACAACTGGAAACAATTCCGAGCCAGCCAGCTACATTCATTTCATATACACGTTTACGTCTTAATTATTTTTGGAAATGCACACTTCCAAGACAATAATTTAAAATTTTCTATGTCTTTCTTTCCCATACTTGCTACCTGTCCTGCACACAGCACACTCTCATCTAAGCTCACTTCCAATACAAAAGATCTGAATAAGTCAAAATATTGGGCGATGTGGAGGGTCCGTTTCGAAGTAGGCCGCGGTCACTTCCTCTCCTGTCCATATGTAATTACCTGCTAAACTCGTTAGACAGTAGAGACCCTCTGCACTTAACAGAACCTTTGTTAAATAATCTATGAACCAAACACACAGGTGTAATACTTCTCCAGACCAGTCACCTGGTCATTGCGCCTTGTTATTGCATTGTGTGACAACAATACACATCAGCCAATTGTTCGCATCTGCATCGTTTTGTAGCATTGACACCTTCTTGATCTGTCATAATGTTGCCAGAGTACACCTTTTCTATGTCCGTTTAATTATTTATAAAGAAATTACATTTTCTCTCGCTATGTGGGGAGGTAAGTTTGGGGGAAGACAAGCCATTAGGGGTTTGTGAAGCCGTACACGCTACTACTTAATATGCCACGGATAACCGCTATGTACGAACTTAGTGAACGATCGATCTTACAGTTTAGATATCCTTATAATTTGCTGTGTCTGTCTGTCTTAGTTGAAACTAGGGCACAAAAATAGACTCGAATTATTTCAAGATATGAAGACTTATCTACAGTAACTTACATGGACCTATACAAATAAACACGGCTGACACCTGAGAGTAACGTGCATTAAATAAAATAGCTAACATAGCAAAACAAAACGTGATCTAATAACATGGAGAGAAAAAAAAAAGAATGTGGTCTCTATGTATTGAATGCTACTGGGCAGTTTAATTTAGAAATACTATATCTTTGTTAGAAAAGTATAAATCACAAATTACTTTTTTTACTGACCATGCATCTCAGTATATTCTTAGTAACTGACCAACTTAATGCACAAACTCTTGTTTTATAATAGGTTTATTATATTCCTCTACATGTTTCGAACGCATAGTGCTCGAAACATGTAGAGGCATATAATAAATTTATTATAAAACAAGAATTTTTACATTAATTTGTTTAATTACTAAGATCACTAATTCCGTATTGTCATCTAAGAAGGAAGATCACTATCGTGTGAAAGACTTTAGGCTTCACTTCATTTGAGGTGATTAGTGTCAGTTATTGTCTGGTTTCTGATTCAGCAAAGCGGATGACACAAAAACGCTAACAACTGATGTAATTTGCTGATGGACTACTGTATGATGATACTAACTAATATCTTACACCCTCTTTTATTAAAGGACCATTAAGGTACAGTAAACCTTCCTCCAGCACGGATTCAATTAGAGGCTTAAAAGTAAAGTTAACAATAATTATTTGCCTTTGGCGGATAATTGGATTTTACGTGATCATGAGAATATGCGGTAGCTGCAACATCACTGTTTAAAAAAAAATTCTTAAATTTGTCTACTTTTAGCTCATGTATTTGTGTAACAAACTTAATTAGTTTTATTCATATATATGCTTAAAACAGCTCCAATTTTCAGCTCCATTTTCGTCCTGCGACTTCTTCCTGCTTTGTAAATGCTCCTCTTCAACCCACCAAAATGTATGGTCATAAATACATATCATTACTGTGTGTTTATAACGGTATTAATTTCTTACTGTGACTTCCCACGGCCGCTTTACCGTATCCTCATTAGTCAGGCACAAAATTAAATTCATATAATAAGCACTCAACTATTGCACCGCCTTCCGGATATACAAACCATCCGTTGAAAGAGGGTTTACAGTGATCCTGTAGCGTAATTACGTTAACGTAATCTGGTACAGCAATTATTTTAACAATTATTTTAAAACTTGTGTTTTAATTTATTATGAGTACCACAAAATTTGACGTCAAAGTAGAAATGTAGTCACAGTTGCTGGATTGCTGGATACGCAAATATATCAATTTTTTATGTTTGCTTGAATGTAATATACACCGAAATGTTATATTTGAAAAAGTTAATTTGTAAGAAAACAGAAGTTCTGAGGCCTCACATTGCCTACTAACTTTTAAGCGCTTCAAACTCGATCACAAAATGGCTAAAAAATAAAGTTGTCCCTGTGTTGAAAGTAAATTAGTATGAGAAAGTGGAGGCAGAAATCCAGTCATTTTTCGCCTTGGCACAAAACTTTGTATCCCATTTGCTGTACTTCCAGAGCAAGCGACTATTTAATAACCAATTAATAAATGCTGGCTGGGTCGCAGAGCCGGTCTGGACCCTTTGGAAAGGGAAACAATTCCCATAAATGAATAATAGCCCAACAGGGGTATTTCAGGTATCAGAAGAGTAAATACTGAGCACAGAAATAGACTTTGTTAGCAATAGACTGTAATGTTTCCGAGTCGTATTTTAGGCCAAGGGAGCACAGCCTTTAAAATTAGAAATGTTTTCAACGCGGTCACGATTTTCTTTTGTTTATCTCGTGGCATACTGTTTATGTGCGAAACAATTGTTAATTTTTTTTTAATGGAAACATCACGATGTGCTCTCAATGTAATATAATATTATATAGTTTACGTCAGCACAATCACTTTATTATATAAGGTAATACAAGGCTACATGTTTCGACCATAGCCTAGTCATCTTCAGGCCTATATTAACATTTGTGTTAGCAGATGCTATGCACACTTTGGGATGTAAACACGATGGGATCCCAAAATGTGCATAGCATCTGGTAACACAAATGTTAATATAGGCCTGAAGATGACTAGGCTATGGTCGAAACATGTAGCCTTGTATTACCTTATATAATAAAGTGATTGTGCTGACGTACACTATATAATATTATATTACATTGTTAATTTCCTGAATAAAGCATTTCGGAAATATAAGCACAACTGTTCTACTGTTCCACTGCTCTACTGTTCTACTGTATCTCGGAAATTGCAAAAATTATGAAAAATTATGTATTGGAATTTTTTCTTATTTTTCTCTAAAAGTTTTGTATATTTTGGCTTGGATAAATATTTCGCGAAATACGCTGCAGGTAAAAGCGCGTAAGTATTACGACTTTAAGAGTTTCTTGTCTTCGGCGAACATTAAGATCATTCAATAAAAATTTTTAATTGTCAAATACATTTTACGAATTTCCATTTAGTGTTGTCCAGTTGCTAAGACACTTTTGTAGGGAAGCACTGATAGAGCCATCTTATTAATCCTAAGCAGTACTTCCACACCGTCAACACTACTTGATTAATACTAATAATAATTAATCCTACCATATCACATCAACATATTTCCACTGTAGTAAGTCTTCAGGCTAACCGATGGTAGGAAAATGTAAATGTTTATTTCTGTACTCTCAGTTAGCCTGAAGATGTCTTACTGCTACCGGAACATGTTGCTACAATATAATATGTTTAATTACTATTAATCAGTGTACAGGCGTGGTGTCGGTGTCTATTGTTGTTGATAACACAAAGTGTAGGCAAACATTCGGTTACTATCAGCCCTTCTGCAGGGACGCTAGCGTAACAAAAACATCTTGGCACACAATTCTTGCGACCTATCACTACAAAAGCTCACATGTCTGTATCCATCGGACCCATATGAATGCGGGAATGAACAATCGCATTCCGTGAAAGGCGGGTAATTATTTAACCACTTGAGGCTTTGCACCCCAACAAGAAACTCTGTCCAACACGGAGGCAGTTTTAATTCAGACCTGTAAATTGAGAAGTTTCAATGTCGTGTCTGGCCCTGTTTTGGTGTTGTGTGTTGTGGCATTGTGCAATATTGTGGTATTGTGACATTGTGGCAATGTGCAATATTGTGTCATTGTGGTATTGTGCAATATTGTGGCATTGTGCAATATTGTGGCACTGTGTGTTGTGGCATTGTGTAATATTGTGGTGTTGTGTGTTGTGGCATTGTGCAATATTGTGGTATTGTGACATTGTGGCAATGTGCAATATTGTGTCATTGTGGTATTGTGCAATATTGTGGCATTGTGCAAAATTGTGGTGTTGTGTGTTGTGGCATTGTGCAATATTGTGGTATTGTGACATTGTGGCATTGTGCAATATTGTGTCATTGTGGCATTGTGTAATATTGTGGCATTGTGTAATATTGTGGCATTGTGCAATATTGTGGTATTGTGACATTGTGGCAATGTGCAATATTGTGTCATTGTGGTATTGTGCAATATTGTGGCATTGTGTAATATTGTAGATGGATACCATGGGATCGTAGAAGTACATTGTCTCCATCATCAGAATGTACCCTAAAAATGGAGGTAAATAAGTTTCTCCGAAGCTTTGCTAGGCCTGCAAGATTTCACAGCGACGCAATTCAGAACAATTTTTAGTACTCTCTGATGTTCAGCCCAGTTCATGGAAGGGCTGGATCCCACGTCATTCCTTTTACGTCTTTCTTACTCAAAATCCCATACGAACAGGTTTTTCTCCGAGTACTTCGATTGTCCTTGTTTTTTCATTCCACGAATGTTTCATAAGTATTTATTTTTATAAAATAGAACTTACATCTATGAATATAACAAATCTCAGCGTCGTTAAGTAACAAGCAGAAACATTTATGTAAGGAACATTCAACGAAATTTATATAAATAAAGTATTAGATTTTGTATAGAATTTTTCTCTTGAAGTGTGGATGTTTGTTCGTTCTCTACTGAGTGAAACCTTTTTAACAAAAAGCTTTCTAAGGTCATACCTTCGAAAAGGAGGATAATTTTGAAAGAACTGAGACCCGCGTAGCAAGAGAGAGAGGGCTTGATCACTTAATATAAGCCCAATACCCCAACTGTGTTTAGGAGGGATCTAGGGAAATGCAGAAACTTCAGCTAAAAAAGGTGTTCTTCGGAGAAGCATTTGAATTTGGTGCTTTCGCAATATGAAGTCCTGTTATGTTTACATTGAGGCTTGAGAGTAATACTTACAATAATTCTGAATTATAGACCAAATGAACTTAGACAAATTGGAAGACCTGTGAAGAGACTATTAGTCGAGACCGAACGAAACAGGTCTATCAAGGCCTGACTCGTGACAGATGATGAAGATGATATTACGAAGTGTATTAAAAAGTACTGCGTCATTCACTGCCTAATTAGGCCTTTTTCAGTAATTAATATCATCTTGACATCTTCACAGACATCTTCTTCATTTTATAGATAATGTTTGTAGAAAATATAACCCAATAGAGCACAGGGTTTTGTACCTGGGGAGACTCTCAAGTAAAGATACGGTGAGTAGTTGTGTTTCAGCAAAGCCGTAATACTGGTGTCGACTAAAAGCACATATTTACACACACGGGCGCCCGCGCGCGCGCATGCACATAGACTGATGTAAAGCCAGCATCAGACTTATCAGACACGTACTTCACGAGCTTGCAACTTTAATGCATGCATTTTACACTTTCTGACACTTTGTACGTAAGTATTTCGCAAGATTTTCACCATAACCACTCCCCCAACCTCCCAACCTAGAGGAAAGTATTTGTGTTCAAATACAAGTGATTTTCACGTTCGTGTAATTTTCCCCGCAATAATGTTACTGTGTTTTCAGTTCGCTGCTCTGTCTCTCTTCGGTCAGTGTCCACAAGTGTGTATTTGTAAATTGACATATATGGGGGCAATTAAACTAATATGCTCGTTAACAAAAATTTGAGTTTTTAAACGTCTGTATTTTAAATTACTAGAAATAATTACTATCAGAACTACAATAAAAGGAACTCAATAATTCTGTTGAGCAGAGACCTTCTTGAGACGTTGCTAGTTCTGCAGCTAGTCAAGAAATTCTCCGCATTTTATTGAAAACAAAGGTTCATTACTCTTTTTTGAAACAGCGCACCACCTATCTTTGTCCTGAGGCAGATCAGCCCAGGCCACACCCATATCATAAGCCAGATCTGTCAGTCCACAACCTCTCCTATTCTTTTAAGATCCATTTCAATATTATTCGCCCATCTAAGCCTATGTCTTCCAAGAGGACTCTCTTTTTCGGGTTTCCCCACTAGAACCCTGTATACATGTCTGTACTCCCCCATAAGTAACACAAGCCCCGCCCATCTCATTATTAGCATTAGAAGTTCTGGTAACCTTCTGCCAATGTTAGTATTTGCTGAATATGTGCTGAGAGCCTACGGTGGCGAAAAGAGAAAAATCGGCACTTCACACACTTCTGGGTATTCTCTGGCTTCAACACGGAAGTAAAGAAACCACGTAATTTGCCAGTAATTATTCTGATGATTGTGCTAAGAGCCCTTATGAGAATCATGAAATGGTCCAGTTTTAATGCACTCTCATTGGGTCGCAAGGGACCAACTCGAAACCAAGTAACCTCGTTTTTGACTTTTCTAGATCACACACAATCAGACACATACAACCAGTAGGACTCCTCTGTGCGAGTGATCAGCCGGTCGCAGAGACACAACACAAAAAAAAAAGACACAAGAGCTGACTACTCATTACCTCCAAAGAGATTCAAATCCACCATCCCAGCAAACCAAAACCTTAAAAGGCGGCAAATATCGGGATCTGCTAGATTTAAGGTAGGCCTATTTGACACTAAACAAAGTTGCCCAGAAAAGAATGTAGAAATAGGTCCGTAGGCATAAGAATATGTGTACATGTCTAGTTACCAAGAAGAAATTCAGAATCATGGTCAAATTATTTAAAATCTGACAAAGACGAAGTACTGAAAAATGGAAAAATAAAACGGACTAGGTGTGAAACGATTTAAAATTTTTGACCTGATATGATATTCCTGTCAGAAGACTGAGTTTCCAGGGGGTCTATTCACTTTTCCTCAATCCTTCCAGGAAAATGCTGCGATAATGGAAATGCTGCCTAAGAATAGGCCATGATCTGTAGTTTCACATCCTCTAGAATTTCGTATTCATTTTTGTATTTAACTTTTCAGTCTTATTTTTTACAAAATATATCCATTTTCTCTTGGCTATTTTTAGTTCAACAAAACAGTAGAATATGTGGAGATTGCAGGCGCACTTTGTTGTGACATGATCCTTGTAAATAACCAACTTGACCCACAATTTTTCATGTATGTTTATTTCTATTCTCTACATGTTTCAGGCAGCCATGTGCCTATCATCAGGAGAATTTATGTATCGATGTTGCCCGAAACATGTAGAGAATAGGAATTAACATATATGAAAAATTGTGGTTCAAGTTGGTTATTTACAAGGATCATACCAGGATGCACGGTCAACAAAACATAAAATTTTGTTGTGACAGTGGTCACGCTGTAGCTCAGGCGGTAGGCTACTCCCTGGCTTTTCACCTCAGACGACTGCCTTCCGTCGCTGGTAGTCCAGGTGGCGTATACAGCGCAGAGCTCCGAATTCGATATTCAATTCCTACTACTCTTTTCGTTCTATATTGGCTTTCTTCTCTGAGTACTTTGGTTTACGCTTGTCAATCAAAATTTCACGAAAGCTTCAGACTTGTTTATAACAACAAAGTTGAGTTAAGTAGAGCACATTTTTTGTTGGGGAAGAAAAAATTCATTTTCATCGTTACTTTACTTTGTATACTGAATTATAAAACTGAATTGGATTGGTATTTGTTATATATTTGCACTGAATACCTCAGTTAGTGTAGACATCGGTCACAGGCTGGGTGGTTGAGATTGGATTCGCGTAATTGGCAGGAATTTCTCTGTCTCGTTGTCGACAGTGTATATTTGGGCCCTGTTACTGGGCGTAAATTGGCGGAAAATTGCCGAATTTAAGAAGTGGTGGAGTTAAATTTCTTTCCGCGTGACTTTTTAACTCAGCACAGAGATATTTGTCACCTACATTTACTTCGGATATTCTGGTTTTCTTTATTGAAAATGAATCTGAAATTTCCTTATATCTAACTTGGTTTATTTAACATTTATAGGTCAGTGCATCACTAATATATTTATAGAGTACAACCAACAAGTTGCGACGTTTCTCAATTTATTTATTCCTGTAAGACGCTCTACATGTTTCAGACAGGTTTTCCGTCCATCATCAAGAGCTCAAAACTGCACATACAGTGTCAGGTATTCGTCAGAACAATACCTGACGCTGTATGTGCAGTTTTGAGCTCTTGATGATGGACGGAAAACCCGTCTGAAACATGTAGAGCATCTTACAGAAATAAATAAATTGCGAAACGTCGCGCCTCGCTGGTTGTACTCCACGAATATACTTGGTTTACTTCGCACATTAATTGCTGCAAGTCCCGTCCCTCCAGCGTGTTTAAACTCACGATTCTTCTTCACTTGCTGCGTCACACCAAAGTTTCCTGGACCCACCCGTGGCTTTTTGACTCTCTGGCAGAGGGCAACTAGCCGCTAAACGAAGGCACCGAACCCAGTGGAGATGTCATTATACGACGGGCATTGTGCATTGTTTCTAACCTAAATAGTGGATTGTGTTGTATGTAATTACTGTACTGGAGTTTGTCTGGGCGGACAGACAGTCAGGGTGGTCTTAGCAGGCAGTGACGACTCTAAAATAAGGTATGTTTTAGAATTAGTTCAAGATTTAGATGGCAAGGAATTTTTCCTTTCTAAATATTGTCCCAAGAACTAAGACAAACCTTTTCTGTTTTGTGTCAACTTTTCCTTCTAGTGTACCGATTTAATGTAACTTCGAAAAAATTTTTCAACTGTACTTCTCTGGTGTATCTTAATTCCGACAGGATTAACAACTTTCCTTATATCTTCTGCAACTTTTCTCAGCCTATCAAAAGAATGTCTTTCTGTGTCTGATCGCGAGAAGTTATATGGTCCTAAAACAAGACGAAGTAACAAGAGGCGCTCTTGAAGACTATATAATGAGGCGTTTCATTGTGTGCTCTCCTTGCCAAATATTACCCGTGTATTATGCTTGGTGACAATCTAATTCAGACAATTTTTTTTATGTTTTGTTAACCGTTTATTCCCGTATAATCTTTTTCAAATGAAGCCAACTAGGTGCACACTACTTCTTAGTATATTTATTTCAACTTCTGTACGTGTATCGGGCAACTATGTGCCCATCATCAGGAGAACTACTTCTATCTATGCAACACTGGTATTTTTCACTGCTTATGGGTGGCTGTCTAGTTTGCAGACCAGACAGCTACCCATACAGAGTGAAAAATACTGTACCAGTGTCACATAGGTACAGTAAGTTCTCGTGATGATGGACACATAGCTTCCCGAAACACGTAGAAATGTTGAAATAAATACAGGGTTATTCATAAGTCCCTCCGGGATTTCCGACCTCGACTGCGCAACAACCAAGACAGACACGGCAGAAAGGAGCATACCAACAGAGAGAGAGAGAGAGACACTCCAAGTTTCTGTCCTATCTTACAGGTGCTCGATATGTGCATCCTTGGTGACGCGGCATATGTCAATCCTGTAATCAAGTTCCTGCGACACGCGTTGCAACATTTGGCGGTCGATAGCAGCGACTGCCTCCACGATCCTTTATCGCAGCTGTGGTAAATCACGTGGCATAAGAGGTACGTACACACGATCCTTGATGTAACCCCATAAGAAAAAATCGCAGGGGGTTAAGTCAGGTGAGCGTGGAGGCCAGGGAAGAAGAGGAGAATCATTGTGAGAAGAGCGCCCACTCCAGCGACCGGGAAGATTAGCATTGAGGTGAGCACGGACGTCCAAATGGTAGTGTGGCGGGGCTCCGTCTTGTTGAAAAATGAAGTCCACGATATCTTCCTGTAATTGTGGCAGTAGCCACA